>R18__coassemble_1384_pt1 | contig 33420 bp, 32 predicted proteins | sample R18__metabat2_high_PE_016 | metagenome-assembled genome bin R18
GGTCGGGGCCCGAGTGCAGGGGCCCCGGGTAGAGGGGTGAGCGACCTGCAAGGAAGGCGAAAAAGACCGACGAGCCGCAGGGGCTGGTTCCCGAAGGGAATTGCGAGGACTGTCTGAGCGCGTTAGGCGCCGTAAGGCGACTAAAAGCAGCGAGTTCCGCAGCAAAGTCCCCGCAGGCGACAGAGGTCCGCCTTCCGACGCTTGAGCGAATCCTCTCTACCCGGGGCCTCTGTTCGCTGGTCCGGACTCCGCGCCAAGATCCCGGAGCAGGCCCGGGATGACGAAGGAGGGTCCGGGATGACGAAGGAGGGTCCGGGATGACGAAGGAGGGTCCGGGATGACAAGGTCGGGGCCCGGGATGACAAGGTCGGGGTCCGGGATGACGAAGGAGGGTCCGGGATGACAAGGTCAGGGTCCGGGATGGCGGGGTCTGATCAAAAAGGGTAGTTTCAGAGCGAAACGACCCGGGGAGTCCGAGGGGCGCAGCCCTTCAGCGCCCAGCGAAGGGACTTATGAGAAAGCCAAAAGCGGCTGACTAAAACAACAGTTTCAGCCAGCCGCTCCTGCTGTCGAGAAGAGGCGACTCGAACGCCCGACCCCTACGTCCCGAACGTAGTGCGCTACCAACTGCGCTACTTCTCGATAAAAAACAAACTCGCTTAAGCGAGCTTGTTGATGTATACTTGGATTCCGCTCTTGAGATTGGAAGCTTTGTTCTTGTGGATGAGACCCGTCTTTGCAAGCTTGTCAATCATTGCGAACACTGCGGGGGCCTGTTTCTCTGCTGCGGCCTTGTCTGTGGTGTTACGGATGTCGCGGATTGCGTTGCGGGTTGTCTTTGCATAATACCTGTTATGCAGTCTGTGCCTCTCGCTCTGGCGATCGGCTTTCTTTGCTGAAGCTGTGTTTGCCATTGTTATTATTTTTAATATTTTCGTAGTGGGTAGGAGAATCGAACTCCTATTGCAAGAATGAAAATCTTGAGTACTAGCCGTTATACGAACCCACCAAAACAAGGGACTGCAAAGGTAGTAAAAAAATATTACAATACAAATTTAATTTTCACTCTTTTTCTCCCATTCCCACGAATAAAGTATAGACTCCACCTGACGCAGATACTGCCTCTTGTCAAACTTGGGCGCATAGACAAACGCCTCGGCCACAATGATCTGAGATCCGTCGGGAGAGTAAAAAGCATGCGAGACGAACGGCCCTCCCATATAGTCGTTCTCCACCTCCCAGTAGCCCCGCACCTGCGCGAATTCGCGACCCCGGTATTTGATATATTCCAGCTCCGGAGTCATCGCGGTGCTGGTGGTCATATACGTGCCCTCGAACATCCCGGGCACGTTTTCCTTGAGAATCTCGTTGCGATGGGATATTATGCTCTCCAGCGACATTCCGTCCTTCTCCGGAGAAGGATAGCTGTAGATGAGTATCCCCTGGATGGAATACTGCTTCTCATCGGCTATCCAGCCGAAGTCAGAAGTGATCTTCTTGAGGCTGTACCCCATAGGGAAATGCGGAGACCCGCCGAAGACGCCGCTCACAACGGGAGCGATGCTCTTCTCTTCGTAGAGGATGGAGTTGCGGATGACACGGTCGCGCTCCGCCTGCTCGATGGCGCTGACAATAGTCTTGCCGTTGTCCCGGATAGATGCGATTGCCCCTTCCCTGTCGGGAGCGCTGACGTTGATCACGCACTGCGGACTGGCCCAGACATCTTTGAGGTAAGTGATGCTGGAGCCGGACTTGGCGGCGTCGATATCGAAAAACAGGATGTTGCGGTGCACCTTGAACAAATCCGCGAATCCTCCGGGAGCCACATTGACGAGCGAGTACAGGGGCTCCTTCTGAGGAAGGAACGGACAATCGCAGGCGAGGAGTTCGCGGACCTCGATCCCGAGATCTTCCTCCCAGTCGGCCTTTTCCATCACAACTATTATTTCACCGGCCTTGCCGCTGATATTGGGAAGGAGCGTCTTGCTCCCGCCCTTGCATCCGGCAAGAGCGAGCAGCAGTGAGACAAACAAGAGTATCTTTTTCATATCTATCGTATTAATCTTCCGATGTCGTTGCCGAAAGCGAGAACCATAAGGCCGACAAGCAGGACCATCCCGATGATCTGGGCAACGTAGAGGAAACGCTCCGAGGGCTTCCGCCCGGTGACCATCTCGTAGAGGGTAAACACAATATGACCTCCGTCAAGCCCGGGGATAGGGATGAGGTTCATCACGGCGAGCATTATGGAGAGAAGCGCGAGCACGTACATGAACTGATACCAGTCCCACTTCGACGGGAACACCTGGCCTATCGCTATGAAGCTGCCCACAGACTTGTACGCTCCGGAAGAAGGAGTCGCGAGGAGCTTGAGGTCCTTCAGATAGCCCGACAGGGTCGAACCGGCAAGGCGAAGTCCTGCAGGGATGGCGCTTAGGGCATCATAATCCTTGTGGCTGACACGGGGCATTGCGAGATACACCCCGATCCTGCCTGCCGAATCGACTCTCACCGGAGTGGCGAGGGTGTCGGCGCCTCGTACTATCCGGGCCTCGACAGTCCGCCCCGACAGGTCCGCGAGCACGGGACGCGAATCCTGCACGAATTCCACCCCCTGCCCATCGAACGATATGACCTTGTCGCCGCGCCTGAGCCCGGAATCCCTGTTGGGACTGTCCGCCGACACGGAATCGATGACAAACGGGACCGCAAGGTCAAACATCATCGGCGAGTTCAGGACCCTGCTTATCATCGAATGGTCGATATATATACCCACAGTGTCGACGCCGCGCAGGACCGTAACCTTGCGCACATCCCTTCTTGCCAGGTCGGCCTGCAACATACCGAAACTCTCGGGCACATAGTCGTCGAGCGCGAGGATCTCGTCGCCGCTGCAGAATCCCATCTCGACGGCGAGGTCTCCGGCATATATCTTGGCGCCCTTGTTGGCGATGTAGGATTCTCCCCAGATGCCCATTATCGCTATGTAGACGATGACCGCAAAGAGGAAATTGTTGATCACGCCGCCGGCCATCACCATCAGCCTCTGGCCCGAAGGATGGGTACGGAACTCCCAGGGCTGCGGAGCCTTCTTCAGAGCTTCGGTGTCGAGAGACTCGTCGATCATACCGGCAATCTTGCAGTAGCCGCCGAGCGGGAGCCACCCTATGCCAAACTCCGTCTCGCCCCAGCGCCACCGGGCGATGCTGCGGCCTCCGATGTCGAAGAAGAGGTAGAATTTCTCGACGCGTATCTTGAATATTTTGGCCCACACGAAATGCCCCAACTCGTGCACGAAGATGAGCAGGGACAGGGCAAGTATTACCTGAAGAGTCTTAAGCAATGCAACCATTGGCTATGGCGGCGACTTCGCAGTTGGTCTCGAATATGTCGTCCAGACCGGGATTTGCTACAAAATTCAGGCCCTGCAGACACTTTTCGTTGATCTTGGCAATATCGTAGAATGAAATCAGACCCTTCAGGTACGCGGCGACACTCACTTCGTTGGCGGCGTTGAGGGCACACGGCGCATTGCCTCCGCGCTCTATCGCCTCATATGCCAGCCTCAGACAGGGGAACCTGTCGAGATCGGGCTTCTCGAATGTCAGAGAGCGGATCTGGCCCCAGTCAATCTTCTTGTTGCCCACAGTGATGCGGGAAGGAAAACTCAGCGCGAAACCGATGGGCTGCCTCATATCGGGGCATCCGAGCTGGGCTATCACGGCCCCGTCGGCAAACTCCACCATCGAGTGAATTATGGACTCCGGGTGCACCACAACCTCTATCGAAGAAGGATCCATATCGAAGAGCCAGCAGGCCTCTATCACCTCGAAGCCCTTGTTCATCATAGAGGCCGAATCGATGGTGACCTTGGCTCCCATACTCCAGTTGGGATGCTTGAGGGCCTGGGCGGCGGTAGCGGCGGCAATCTTCTCGCGCGGCCAGGCACGGAAAGGCCCCCCGGACGCAGTCAGGTGAATCTTCTCCACGGCGTTGCCATTGGCGGCCAGAAGGCACTGGAATATGGCGGAGTGCTCCGAATCAACCGGAAGGATGACGGCTCCGTGCTCGCGCATAGTACGGGTCACGACGCTCCCCGCGGCGACCAGGGTCTCCTTGTTGGCGAGAGCCACTATCTTGCCCGCTTCCAGAGCGGCCAGAGTGGGCCTGAGGCCGCTGAACCCCACCATCGCTCCCACCACGATGTCGACTCCGTCTCCACCGACCAGGCTGCACAGGCTCCCGACTCCGGCCCAGACCTTCGAATCGCTGTCGGAGAGGGCCGCCCTGAGGGCATCATAACGGCTTTCGTTGCATATGACGACATTGTTGACATCGAACTCCCGGGCCTGCGCGGCGAGGAGCTCCACATTGCTGTTGGCGCTGACAAGCACCACTTCGAAGAGGTCGCGATGCTGCCTCACGACATCAAGGGTCTGGGTCCCGATGGAGCCCGTAGAGCCCAGAATGGCTATCCTGCGCTTGCTCATTTGGACTCTGTCTTTTGGCGCAGAAGCTCCTCCTGACCGGCAATCCGGTCGGCGTCGACATCCTTGAGATACTTGGTCCTGGTCCCTTGCACGAGACTGTCCAGACTGACGGTAGTCTCTCCTGCGAGCACTCGCGAAAGATTGCCGTAGAAGAGCTCCCAACGCACGATCGCATTCTCGAGGGAATCGATGCGGATGGCATTCTCGACAGCTTGATTCCTGCTCCTGACGTCGGGATAGCCGGGGATTATCGTCCGTATGGGAGTGAAGGCGATAATGCAGAAGGCAAGGCAGGTCAACAACACGAACGCGGTCACAATAGTCGCGATCATATTGAATCTAGAGAATCTGACGCTGCGTATCTTCTTGTGAGTCCTGTCTTCAAGTAGAGTCAGACGATATATTTTATTGTCCTCTTCGGGCTTGTTTCCCATATTTTGATTAAATTTGCGGATTATGAAAAGGACTGTCGGAATCGATTACGGAAGAGCCCGGGTGGGAGTCGCCCAGAGCGACCCTCTCGGAATCTTCGCCTCACCTCTTGAGACCGTCCTGTCTGCGAATATAATAAATTATCTTCAAAATCTTGCCACCCGCGACGAGATAGTGCGTTTCGTGGTGGGCTACCCGCTCAATCTCGACGGTTCGCACGCGGAAGCCGCCGCGGACGTGGACGTCTTCCTGAAGAAGCTCCAGGAGGCGTTCCCGGACACTCCCATAGCCCTCGAGGACGAGCGTTTTACGTCAGTGTTGGCGCACAGGGCGATGATTGACGGCGGGATGAAGAAGAGCGACAGGCGCGACAAGATGCAGGTGGACAAGATCAGCGCAGCCATCATTCTCCAGGGATATCTTGACAAAAAGAAATGATAAGACCAATCTATCTGTACGGCTCTGATGTGCTGAGGCGCAGGGCGGAAGAAGCGGACCTCAGCGACAAAGCGGGTCTCAAAAATCTGGTAGCCGACCTCAAGGACACCCTGGCCGTGTCCGAAGGTTGCGGTCTTGCCGCTCCCCAGATAGGGGTAAGCAAGAGAGTAGCCATCGTGGACGGCGACGTGATGACGGACGTGTACTCCTATCTCAAGGGGTTCAAGCGCACCTTCATCAACCCTGTGGTAACCTGGGCCTCGGAAGAGCGATGCGAGTACAACGAAGGGTGCCTGAGCGTGCCCGGCATCTATGCTGATGTCATCAGGCCCGAGAAGATAAGGGTCGAATACTACGACGAGAATCTCGTCAGGCAAACAGAAGAATACGACAAGTTCGCCGCGCGGATGGTTCTTCACGAGTTCAGTCATCTGGACGGAGTGATCTTCACGGACCTTGTGGCTCCCATCCGCAAGAAGATTCTGGCCAAGAAGCTCCAGCGCATAGCCTCAGGCAAGGTGGCGACCAGCTACAATTCCAAGATAAGGTAGAATGGAAGTCATTGCGCGCATACGCAACGATTTCCCCACCAAGTTCGGTCTCCCGAGGCAGAGCGGGCTGGCCCCTTCGCTGCTCTCCAGGATAGTCTTCGAGCCCAAGTACCGCAACCCTGACGCCCTGAGAGGCATCGAGGGGTTCTCGCATCTGTGGATTGTGTGGCAATTCTCCGGCTTTGCCGGCAAGCCGTGGTCCCCCATGGTCCGTCCCCCGAGACTGGGCGGCAACGAGAGAGTCGGAGTGTTCGCCACGCGCTCTCCCCACCGTCCCAACCCTCTGGGGCTTAGCTGCGTAAGGCTCGACAAAGTGGATTTCGACCCGGTCTTCGGCCCGGTGCTGCTGGTTAGCGGAGCGGATATGTGCGACGGCACCCCAATCTACGACATCAAGCCTTATCTTCCCGGAGTCGATTCGCACCCGGAAGCGACCGACGGATTTGTGGGGTCTCATCCGCAGAGACTGCTCGACGTGGTCATTCCCGGGGACATAGAGACTGTCCTGAGAGAAGTTCTCGACCCGGCCCAGATGCGCACTCTGGCGGAAATCCTCGCTCAGGACCCCCGTCCGGCATTCCACGATGACCCGGAGCGCGAGTACGGCATCAGCTACGCCGGGCTGGACATACATTTCAAAGTGCGGGGCAGCACTCTTTCGCTCATCCGCAAGACTCCGCTCAGGATGGCAGTGCTCAATCTCACACCGGATTCTTTCTGGGAGCCGAGCAGGTACAATATGGCCGTCCTCTCGAGCGGGGCGGACATAGTGGACATCGGGGCCGTGAGTTCCCGCCCCGGAGCGGATCCGGTCTCCGAAGAGGAGGAATGGGCCCGGCTGGAGCCGGTGCTGAGGAGCCTGCCGGAGGGATTGAGAATATCAATCGACACGGTGCGGAGCTCCATCGTCAGGCGAGCGCACGAGCTTGTCGGCCACTTTATTGTCAATGATATCTCGGCAGGAGAAGACGACAGCGCGATGCTCTCCACCGTGGCGGAGCTTGGACTTGGCTACATAGCGATGCACAAGAGGGGCACACCTCAGACTATGGACTCTCTTACCGACTACCCGGAAGGCGTGGTGGGAGCAGTGCTTGATTATTTCGAGGCGTTCTCACAGAAAGCCGCCGAGGCGGGCGTCAAGGATTGGATACTCGACCCCGGATTCGGATTTGCCAAGACAGAGAGTCAGAGCCTGGAGCTGCTTCGGCATCTGGGCGAATTCAAGCGCTTCGGCAAGAGCGTCCTCGCCGGCATAGCCGACAAGCGCTTCACAGCCGGACGCACTCCCCTTCTGGAAGACCTCGCCCTCCTGTGCGGCGCCGACATCCTCCGCATCCACATATAATCTGCTGCAGCGGCAAATCGGGCACGGAATCCTGCGAATCCATGCCCGATTGAGAAACCCAAAGGGGCTGATCAAAAACGACAGTTTTTGATCGGTCCCTTTAGAACGTGTACTTGATCATCATCTGGATGCGGTGGTTGGCAATCCAGTGGAGGTTATCGGTGGCGAGCTTGCGGGCATTGGCAGTGCCGTACTGGACCCCGGTCATCATATACTCGAGGCCGAAGGCGAGCTTGCCGAGATTGTAGAGAATCTCGGGCTGGACGCGAAACATCTGGTTGACGGCATTGGCGCTGTTCTTGCACCAGAAGTCTCCGATGATGTCCTGAGAGGTGCCGAAGTTCTTGTTGTAGCCGAGAAGGATGCTGGGGCTCCAGCGGCTGTCTTTGCTCTTCCACTGCGCGGTGAACCATCCGGAGATGTTGCGGGTGGCACTGTAGGACCAGCTGCCGTCGGAATTAACGGCGCTGACGCCGTAGCCGCCCACCATATTGAAGTGGGAGCCGTCATTGGCGTAAGTGACCTTCTCCTTGAGAGTCCAGTTGCCGCTCTTGAGCTGACCGTACTCGAAGACATTGACGGTGGTCAGACGGTCGGAGACCTTCTTCGTGCCGGATGCGTCGAGGTTGCGGGGCTTGATGCTCAGCAGGTCGGCACCCACGCGGAAGAGTCCGTTCTCACCCTTGTGGTTGATGCCGAGATAGAGCTCGGGGGTGCAGCCGTACTTGATGTAGTTGGCACTGGCGCCGTCAGGACCTGTTGAGGTGTACTGCATCTGCCAGATGGCGGCCGCGGTAAGGCTCCAGGCCTTGTCGAGGCTTACTTCGAAGTTGACCTGAGGAGTGCGGCTGAAGGGGCCGAAAGGTACGCCACTCTCAAGAGAGAAGATATCAGGCAGATCGGCTGCCATAGGATGCCAGGCCTGACCCACCTTCCAGGTGCGTGCGCCCTTCACCACGCTCACGTATGCCTGACGCAGGCGCAACTGAGCCGTGCCGGTGGAGCCGGAGAGTCCGGCATAGAAGTCGGTCTCTATCTTCGCGCCGATCTTGTAGCCGGCCACTTCGTAGCCAAGCACGTCAAGGCCGAGGCGGGAAGTAAGGGCGGCGAAGCGGAAGGAAGGAGTGGCGTTGAGGTCCACGCCGTCAGACATCTTCTGGTCCTTGGGCATATAAAAATAGAGGTCTTCCGTGCCGGCACTGCTCTCGCGGGTATCGAAGGCGAAATAGTTGCGGACAAATCCGTACCACTTGAACTGGAGCTTTGAGGGCTCCTCGGCAAAAGCGCTGAGAGCCAGGAGCAGGGCCGAAGCCATAACAACAATAATCTTTTTCATAATCTAGATAAAAACAAGCCGGCAAACTCTCGCAAGTCTGTACCGGCTTGTATCTTTGAATTTCAAAATTACATCTGAGGGAACTGGAAGAACTTGGTGACCCAGAAGTATCCGAGCACAAGTCCGATCACGCCGACGATGATGCCGATCTTCGCCATATCCTTGGTCTTCACAAGGCCGGTCGAGGATGCGAGGGCATTGGGAGGAGTGGAGATGGGGAGAAGCATTGCGAGCGAAGCGCACATCGCCACGAAGATTGCGAGGCCCTGCTGTCCGCCCATAGCGACGAATGCGGCGTTGTTGCTGGACTCGAGAAGGCCCTTGCCCATAGCGACCATAATGGGGATGAGAAGGGCTGCGGTGGCACTGTTGGAGATGAAGTTGCTAAGGAAGTAGCAGATGCCGCCGGCCACCACAAACACAACGATGATGCTCATGGAGCCGAAGTCGATGCTGTTAATGAGAGCCTTTGCGAGGCCTGTGTCGTTGAGGGCATATCCGAGGGCGAATCCGCCGGCCACCAACCACAGGACGCTCCAGTTGATCTCCTTGATGTCTTCGGTGGTGAACACGCCGGTGGCGGTGTACACAACGAGAGGGATAAGGGCGACGATGTTGGAGCTCAGGCCGTGAAGCTGCTCGGTCATCCAAAGGATGATGGTGAGGCCGAAGGTAATCCAGGCCACATAGTCTCTCCAGGTCTTCTTGCTGTCCTTCTGGGGGATCTCAATCTTGATCTCCTTTGCCTTGAAGGGGAAGAAAACCTGCAGGATGACCCAGGCGATGAGAATCATTATGATTACGAAAGGAATCATCCTGATTGCCCAGTCAGCGAATGTGATTGCCATACCGTTGTTCTCGAGGATGCCCACTGCAGTGGCGTTGGGAGGGGTGCCGATAGGGGTGCCGATGCCGCCGACGTTGGCCGCGATGGGGATGGCGAGCGCAAGACCGACCTTGCCCTTCTCTCCGTCAGGAAGTGTGGCGAGCACGGGTGCAAGGAAGGTGAGGAACATAGCTGCAGTAGCCGTGTTGCTCATAAACATCGAGAACACCGCGATGATCACAAGGAATCCGAGAAGGACGAACTTGGGCTTGGTGCCGAAGGGCTTGAGAAGGATCCTGGCGAGCTTGACGTCCATACCGTACTTCGAAGCGACGATGGCGAGCACGAATCCGCCCATAAAGAGCATCACGACAGGGTCTGCGAATGAGCGCATAAGCTCCTTGCTGGACATGAAGACGGAGTCGTCGCCTGTCTGCATCGCAAACTTGAGGCTCTTGTTGGAGATGGTGAGGAGCGAACCCACGATAACCATCAGAGAGGTGACCCAGTTGGGCACAATCTCGAAGATCCACATAAGAGCGGCGAACGCGAAGATCGCGATCGTGCGCTGCATAGTGACCGTAAGACCCTGGATGCCGAAGGCCTCGGAAGGCAGGCACCAGAGGATGACTGTGACTGCCAGCACGATGGGCAGCAGTACGCAGTACTTCACATTGAACTTGCTGTTTGACATAGGTTAATTATACTTTAATAATACTCTATCTTTAAAAGCGGCGCAAATTTAGTCAATTTTTATGACAATCCCCAATCCAACTAAAATTTGCAGCCCAGCTTGATTGCGGTGCAACACCTGTCGGCGCCCAGATACTCAAGCCTGAAGCCGTGCTGCCAGTTCGCCATAATCTCCGCGTAGAGCTTCCCGCAGAAGGAGTATCTGACCGAGGGGATGAGGGTAATCTTGTCGGAAGTCATATGCTCGCGGTATTTGAGGAAATAGCTCTCCAGCCTGGAGGCACCTTCTGAATCTTCCATCACGCCGTTGGAGAAAGACGCGGCAAGAGCAAATTTCACCGGGCCCACGCCCTTTGCTCCCCTCAAAGTGAACGAAGGCATGCGAAGAGATTGGGTGAGAGCGTCGCGCACCTCTCCCCGCTTGTACACATATCCGACCACGAGGCCGGCGTTCCATCCGCTGCCGAAGAAATCGTACGAAATGTCAGAATACAGAGTGCTGCGCGAGAACAGGTCCTCCACATCCGGAGTGCAGCTGTCCTGACCAGTGACCTTGAGGTGAACCCCGGCGTGGTGAGTGAGCGCATCTCCCACATATTTGTATTCGCAGCCAAACGAGGCGTCGAAACCGCGGAAATCGTGCGACACTCCCTGCGGGAAGGAAGAATTGCCGTTGTGCCGGGCCCACCTGGCATTCGCCTGGAATCCCCCGGCCCGGACTTTCGCGCAGACTCCGTGGACATACTCCAGCAAGGACACGTCTCCTCCCGACCAGGAGCTTCTGACTCCGTAATAGAGACCCTCGTCGCGGAAGGTCTCGAGATCCGGATTCTCTTCGGCCGAGAGGCTCTCGCTGCTTCGCGAGAAGATATAGCTCGCAGAGGCCGCCAGAGCGCCGTCGTGGAACTGCACTCCGGGTTTGACCGCGAAGTCCAGCATCCCGGACGTATGTCTCAAGTCGTCCGCTTTTACGTTGTGAGCCGTAGTCAGGTCCATCCCGACCCCTATCCTCCACTTCGGGGCGATGTCCGCGCAGACGCCGGCATCGAAGGAGTAAGTCTGACGGGATTTGTCTCCCGGAGTGAATTCGTATATGTCGACGGGGAAAAACCCGGGGCGGACAAGCATCGAGCCGGCCATTGACTTGCCCCACAGCTGCTCAAACCCGAATGAGCCCGCGATGGAGATCCTGTCGAAATGCTGCACCGTCGCGGCTCTCACTCCCATCCTCCATTCTTCAGCGCCGGAGCTCGCGGAGCGTAGTCCTCCGGAGGTGTAGCTCCCGGCAGTCTCCGCCAACCAGACATTGGAGCTGTCCAGGCGGATATCGGCATACCCGTTGCTGCCATCATAAATCTGCGCCGTGGCCAAGGCATAAGAGCACAAGACCGGCACAACCAAAGCCGCAAATCTCTTCAATCTCATACGGAAGTATAGTTACAAACGCGAAAATTAGCAAAAAATCCCAACAAATTGGCTATCTTTGGAGGCTTTTAACGAAAACCCATTCATTTTGATACACGACAACATTCTGGGAACAATCGGCAACACCCCGATGGTCAGAATCGGGAGGCTCAATCCCAACCCCGATGTCAACATATACGCCAAGATTGAAGGATTCAACCCCACAGGCTCGATAAAGGACCGCATAGCAGTGGCAATGGTCGAGCAAGCCGAGCAGGACGGGAGGCTGACCCCGGGCAAGACAATCATCGAAGCCACGTCCGGCAACACCGGGATAGGTCTCGCCATAGCCGGAGTCATCAAGGGTTACGACGTGGAGATAGTGATGAGTTCAGCAGTCTCGGTGGAGCGCCGGAAGATCATCCGTTCATACGGAGCCAAGGTTATTCTCACCCCCGGCGAACAGGGCACAGACGGAGCCATCCGCAAAGTCCGCGAGCTGGTAGCGGCCCATCCCGACAAATACTTCAACCCCGACCAGTTCTCCAACGCGGGCAACTATATGGCTCACTACAAGCAGACCGCCATCGAGATATGGCAGCAGACTTCCGGCCGCATAGATTACCTCGTGGGAGCCATCGGCACGTCAGGCACTCTGATGGGCCTGGCCCGCTTCCTCAAGATAATGAATCCCGACATCAAGATAGTGTGCGCCTACCCCGAGAAAGGGCACTACATCCAGGGGCTCAAGAATATGGAAGAGGCGATAGTCCCCGCCATCTACAAGCCGGAGATGATCGACCATATGGTGACGGTCGAGAGCGAGGAAGCCATCGAGATGGCAAGGCAGCTGATTCTCAAAGAAGGCATCTTCGCCGGCATGTCAAGCGGCGCCGCAATGCTCGCCGCCTCCCGCACGGCAGAAAAAATCACCACCGGCAATATGGTGGTGATCTTCCCTGACAGAGCTGAGAAATACCTCAGCACCTCTATGTTCGAGCCTTACAGCGACTGACCTACTTCACGATTCCGAGGCTGACAAGCAGTGCGCGCGTCTCGGGGTCGTGACCGCGGAATATGCGGTACGACTCGGCTTCGTCGCGGGTGCTTCCCTTGGCAAGCACATTGTCGCGGAACGAAGCGGCGACCTCCTTGTCGAATATGCCCTTCTCCTGGAAGAGAGAATAAGCGTCGGCCGCAAGCACCTCCGCCCACTTGTAGGAATAATACCCCGCGCAGTAATCGTTGGTGAAAAGATGGCCGAAAGTCGTGGACATACAGGATCCTTCGGCCCTCGGAATCACGTTGGTGGGCTCGTAGACCTTTGCCTCAAACTCGACGGTCCCCTCTTCGGGCAGACTCTTGATGTCGTGCCAGTTCATATCCAGGAGTCCGAACTGGAGCTGACGCAGCTGGAAGTAGGCCGCAAGATAGTTCTTGGTGGTCATGATCTTCGAGATCAGGTCTTCCGGGATGGCCTCGCCTGTCTTGTAGTGCCTGGCAAAAGACTGCAGGAACTCCTTCTCGTACCCCCAGTTCTCGTTGATCTGCGAGGGCAGCTCCACGAAATCGTGGTCCACGCTTGTCCCGGTCTGAGACGCATAGGTGCCTCTGGTAAGCATACCGTGCAGGGAGTGGCCGAACTCGTGCATAAACGTGATGAGCTCGTCGTGGGTGAGCAGTGAAGGGTCGTCTCCGGTGGGCTTGCTGAAGTTGCAGACGATGCTGACGAACGGACGGTGATCCACGCCGTCCCGGACGAACTGGCTGTCGAATTCGGTCATCCAGGCGCCTCCCCTCTTCGACGCTCTCGGGAAGAAGTCGGCGTAGAAGAGCGCCAGATGCTCCCCGTTCTCATCCTTGACATCGTAGACCTTTACGTCTTTGTGATAGACAGGGATGTCGTCACGCTCCTCGAACTGCACGCCATAGAGTCTGGTGGCAAGAGCGAACACGGCGTCAATGCAGCTTTCGAGCTGGAAATAAGGCTTGAGCTCCTCGTCGCTGAGAGCGTATTTGGAGTTCTTGAGCTTCTCGGACCAGTAGCTGAAATCCCAGGGCATCAGGGACGCGTCTTCGAAGCCATTGGCCTTCGCGTAGGCATACACTTCAGCCACCTCGGCGCGGGCTGCCGGAAGAGTCGGCTCGAGAAGCTCGCCGAGGAAGCTCCACACCTTGGCGGGAGTCTTGGCCATATGCTCTTCGATGGCATAGTCGGCATACGTCTCGTAGCCCAGCAGGTTAGCCATTTTGATGCGAAGGTCCACAATCTGGCGGCAAATCTGAGTGTTGTCGAATTCTCCGCCCACGGCCTTGGTATTGTAGGCCCTGAACATCTTCTCGCGAAGGTCTCTGCGGGCGCTGTATTTCATAAACGGACCATAGCTGGGAGCCGTCAGATCGAACGTCCAGCCCTGCTGCCCCAGTTCGGATGAGGTCTGCGCGGCGGAGAGACGCACAAATTCGGGCAGACCTTCAAGATCGTCCTCGTCGGTGAGATTGAGCTTGAAGGCATTGGTGGCAGAGAGGGCGTTCTTGCCGAACTTGAGCTGCAGAAGAGACATCTGCTCGCACATCCGGCTGTAGGCTTCCTTGTCTTCGCCGGACAGGAGAGCGCCGCCGCGCACAAACCCCTTGTAGGTGTCGTCGAGGAGCCTCTTCTGCTCTTCGTTCAGACCGTAGGCTGACCGGTTGTCATACACGGCCTTGATTCTCTCGAAGAGAGGCTGGTTCAGAGACACGTACATCTGATACTCCGTAAGCATCGGAGTGATCTCCTCGGCAATCTTCTCCATCTCGTCGTCGGTGTTGCACTCCTTGATGTTGAAGAAGATTGATGACACCTGGCCGATCGTGCGGCCGGAGTATTCCAGAGCCTCGACGGTGTTGGCAAACGTGGGCTCGTCGGGATTGGCGACTATCGCGTCGATCTCGGCCTTGGCCTCGGCTATCCCCTGCTTGAAGGCGGGCACATAATGTTTGTTCTCGATCTTGTCGAACTGAGGCGCTCCATACGGGAGCGGAGAGGAAGTAAGAAGCGGGTTCTCCATCTTGCAAGAGGAAAGAAAAGCGACCGCGATACCGGCCGCAATCAGAAGTTTTCTCATATACCTTGATTATAGTCCTTGAGCTATTATAGCGTCGGAAATCCTGGCGAATGCCTCCTCGGCCCTCTGGCCGCAGGCATATCCGGGGATAAAGCAGATGCCGGCCTTTTCAAATGCGCAGGAGGCATCTTCCGTGCACGACATAATTGACATTTCGGCCACACAGCTGCAACCGTTCTTGAGCAGAGCCTTGGCGGCAGTGCCGTCAATCTCGTTCTCGCAGGCGCAAGGTATGGCCACGTCGCACTTGACGCTCCAAGGACGCTCTCCGGCGAAATATTCCGCCTGAGGGTACTTGGAGGCATAAGCCTTGAGGCGACCGCAGAACTCATTCTTGAGCTCGCAGATATAAGCGAGTTTGTCCGCATCGATACCTGCCCTGTCGTAGATGAATCCGTCCGAATCGGACATTGTGACGACTCTGGCTCCGGCCGCGATGGCATCGCGGACCACCTTCTGGGCAGTCTTGCCCGCTCCGGACAGAGCGACGGTCTTGCCGGCAAGATCGATCTCGGGAAGCTCTGCCGATGCTTCCGAAAGCTCACACCACTCGCCGCTCATCCTACGGTACTGGCCTGCCATAAACTCTATCTCGCGCCTGCTCACGCCCATCTCGGCCTGAGGGAAGCGGGATCCGGGGGAGAGATATTTCTGCAGCTCGGTCATAAAACTCTTGCAGAACGACATTATCTCCGGCTCTGACTTGCCGCGAGGGCAGAAATCCGACCCGGCGGCAGCTCCCCCGAAAGGCACATCCTCCGATGCCCCGGCAAAAGTCTTCTCCAGAGCAAGGAAGGCGATGCTGTCCAGATCCACCGAAGAGTGGAAGCGGAGACTGATGGCAAAAGGTCCGAGAGCGCCGCAGTGCTGCACGTAGTAACCTTTGTTGATCTGCACCTCGCCGTCGTCGTCGAGCCATAGCACGGGGAACGCGACGCAACACTCGGGCTCCGACAGGCGCTCCACCACTTTTGAATCGGCACAGGCGGGATGTGCATCCACATACCCGCCTATGCTTGATTTGATAGCCTCAAAGGCCTGACTGAAAAGTTTACCTTCCATCATCTAGATTATACCTTGTTCGAGCATCGCGGTGGCGACCTTCATGAATCCGGCGATGTTGGCGCCCTTCACGTAGTCGACGCTGCCGTCGGCCTGAGTGCCATACTTGACACAAGCCTCGTGGATGCTGTCCATAATGAAGTGAAGCTTCTCGTCGACCTCCTTGCCGCTCCAGCTGATGTGGCTGGCGTTCTGGGTCATCTCGAGGCCTGAAGTGGCCACGCCGCCGGCGTTGACAGCCTTGCCGGGCGCGAAGTACACGCCGTTACTCTGGAAATACTTGATGGCTCCGGGCTGGCAACCCATATTGGAGACCTCGCAGCAGCACCAGGTGCCGTTAGCCTTGAGCTCCTTGGCGTCGTCCTCGGAAAGTTCGTTCTGGAATGCGCAGGGCAGAGCTATGTCGCACTTCACGCTCCAGGCCTTCTTGCCGGCGGTAAAGAAAGCGGCGCCGGGGAACTTGTCGGCCATATCCTGGACTTTGTTGCGGTTGGATGCCCTCATCACGAGCATATAGTCAATCATCTCCTTTGTGATGCCGTCAGGAATCTCGCAGACTCCGTCGGGGCCGGAGATGGCCACGACTTTGGCTCCGAGCTCAGTGGCCTTCGTGCAGGCGCCCCAGGCCACGTTGCCGAAGCCGCTGATGGCGACCTTGCAGCCCTTGATGTCCTTGCCGGCCTTGTGAAGAAGGTTCTGGGTGAAGTACAGAGCGCCGAATCCGGTAGCCTCCGGACGGAGGATAGAGCCTCCCCAGGTGGCGCCCTTGCCGGTCAGCACGCCGGTATTGTACTCGCGGGCGAGCTTCTTGTACATACCGTAGAGGTAGCCGATCTCACGGCCGCCCACGCCCACATCGCCCGCAGGAATGTCCTGGTCAGGGCCGATGCACTGCCACAGCTCGGTCATGAATGCCTGGCAGAAGCGCATGATCTCGTCGTTGCTCTTGCCTACGGGGTCAAAATCCGAGCCTCCCTTGGCGCCTCCCATAGGGAGAGTCGTGAGAGCATTCTTGAATGTCTGCTCGAAGCCGAGGAATTTGAGCATCGAAGGAGTGACGGCCTTGTGGAAGCGGAGGCCTCCCTTGTAGGGACCGATGGCGCTGTTGAACTGGATGCGGTAGCCCGTGTTGGTCTGCACCTCGCCCTTGTCGTCGACCCAGGTCACGCGGAAAGTGAAGATACGGTCAGGCTCGACCATACGCTCCACAATCTTTGCCTTTTCGAACTCAGGATGCTGGTTATACACATCCTCTATGCTTTCAAGAACCTCCTGCACTGCCTGGAGATATTCGTTCTCACCGGGGTACTTGGCCTGGAGGCGGGCCATGATGTCTTGTGTCTTCATAATATTTTAACTACTAACTAACAGGAGTATCTTCAAAAAAACGGCGCACAAGCAGGTTTCGGGTTATTCCGCCTGCTGTGCTGCCTGAAGTTCTGCCGCCAGACTCTCGAGAGTCCTGTCTTCGGGGATGCCAAGGGCTTTGCGCGCCTCAGGGGTAAGGTCGGTGCTCTGCGTTGCATCATAGTAGAGAAGACCGGCAACATCGAACACATACACATATCCACCTGCCTTGGCGAGGTCATTGACAGTGTTCTGAGCCTTCTCGGCGATGGGGGCCATCAGAGCCTGCTGCTGGGTCCCGAGCTCCTGCTGGATGGTCTGCTGGAACTCCTGGATGCGCTGCTGCAGGTCGGTAAGCTCCTTCTCCTTGGCTTCGCGGATGGCCTGAGACATCGTGGCGGCCTTCTGCTCATACTGCTGATATTTTGTCTGGAACTCTGCGACCATAGCCTGATAGGTCTCCTGAGCCTCCTTGCCGGAAGCATCCATCGTCGCGCGCGCGGCATCCATCTCGGGCATAAGCTGAACGAGCTCGTTCATATTGACGTGTGCGAACTTGGGCTGTGCGAAAGCGCTTGCGGAAACGATGGCCGCAGCGGCAATCAAGATAATTTTTTTCATATTGTTCTTAAATTAGAATTGTTGTCCGATAACAAAGTGGAACTGGCTTCCGCCCTGAGTGCTGTCGTCGAAGCCGTATCCCCAGTCGACGCCGAGCAGACCGACCATCGGGAGGAACACTCTCACGCCGACACCCGCACTGCGCTTGATCTGGAACGGGTTGAAGTACCTGATGTCCGACCAGCAGTTACCTCCTTCGAGGAACGCCAGGGCGAATATGGTGGATGATGGCTGGAGAATCACGGGGTAGCGGAGCTCCACGGTAAACTTGTCGTACACGTTGCCGGCGTAGGCGTAGTTGCCTGACTCTGAATTGTATTGGGTGTACTGATACGGGGTCAGGGAATAATTCTCATAGCCGCGTAGCGAGATCACCTCGTTGCCATAGGTGCTGTAGCCGGACATACCGTCGCCACCGACAAGGAACCCCTCGAAAGGCGAGTAACCCCAGTTGCTGTTGTAGTATCCGAGGTAGCCGAACTGCGCGCGGGTCATCAGCACCAGGTCGCCGATAATCTTGAGATAGTGCTCGGCGGAGAATTTCCATTTGTGGTACTCGATCCAGCGGTAGCGGTTCTGCGCGGACCAGAGGTAAGTCCCGGAATCACTGTCGTAGGCATTGTAATCGACATCCTTCCAGCTGGCCACGGGTACCTTGTTGCCGTCGGCGTCGTAGGTATACTTGCGGAAGAGCGAGAACGGAGGCGTCAGCGACAACGACAGGGACATGCTGGATCCGGAACGGGGGTATATCTGCTGGTCAGTCGAATTGCGCGACAGGTTGACGGTATAACTGATGTTGTGCGACGTGCCGTCGGCGAAGATGAAGTATCCGGAATACCAGTTGTTGAGCCTGTATGTCTGCCAGCTCAGGCCGTTGTACAGGACGAAGTAGTTGTCGGGCCACTTGAGCCTTGCGCCGAGCGAAGCGGAGAATCCGAACACCTCCATCTGACGGTTGTTGCTGAGGATGTTGAGCGCCAGATATGAGTCGGTCTGCCTCGAATAATAGGCCGACAGGTTGAGCGAAGTGGGCTTCTTGCCGAAGAGCCAGGGCTCCACGAAACTCGCGGACAAGGCGGTGTAGTAGGTACCGTTGGTCTGGAAGCGGAACGAGAGGTTCTGCGCGTCTCCCAGAGGCACCGGCCTCCAGGCGCTCTTGTCGAAGAAACGCTGAGTGGAGAAGTTGTTGAAGCTCACGCCGACAGTCGCGACGAACGTGTTGCCGCCCCAACCTCCTGAGAGTTCAAGCTGGCTGGAAGGCTTCTCGGTGACGTTGTAGATTATGTCGACAGTGTTGTTGAGCTGGTTGGGGATTATCGAATATCCGGAGCCGCTCTCCATAATGGCTTCCGGGTCGAACTGGCCCAGCGAAGCGATTTCACGTATGGACCTCTCCAGGTCGGACTGGCTGAACAGATAGCCCGGGCGGGTGTAGACCTGACGGCGGACGACCTTCTCGTTGGTGAGGTCATTGCCGTTGATCACTATTTTGTTGAGAGTGGCCTGCTTGCCCTCGGACACACGGAACTCGACATCCACGGAGTCGTTCTGGATATTGGTCTCGACCGGAGTCACGTGGAAGAAAAGATAGCCGTTGTCGCGATAGAGCTTGGACACGTCCATCTCGGTCTGCTTGCCGCCGCCGTTCAGGTGCTTGTCCATAGAGACTATGTCGTAGACGTCGCCCTTGTTCACTCCGACTATATTTGACAGACTTTCAGACGAATACACCGAGTTGCCGGTCCAGGTGAGGTCCCTGAAATAGTATTTGTCTCCCTCCTCGATCTCAATGTCGATGCCGAGGTGCTTGTTGTCAATATAATATATGGAGTCGCGCACGATCCTGGCGTCGCGATAGCCGGCTTCGTTGAACGCGCTTATGAGGCTCTTCTTGTCGTTGGGATACTCCTTCTCGACGAATTTCTTGCTGCTGAAGAAGTTGTATATCTTGTTGGATTTGGTCTTCTTCATCGACTTGGCGAGTTTGAACTCCCCGACGTGCTCCGCTCCGATGAAGTTGATGTCCTTGATGCGGACCTTGTCTCCTCTGTCAACATTGAAATTGACCCTGATTGCCTGCCTGATTATGGAGTCCTTCTTGACCTCGGCGGTCACCTTGGTGTTGAGAAAGCCCTTCTCGGCGAAGTAGCGCTTGATTATGTCGGTGGACGTGCTCTCGACATACTCGGAGAATGCGCCTCCGGGCTTGAGATTCAGGCGCTCCTTGAGCTCCTTGACGTCGCTGTTCTTGATGCCGGAGAAGCTCCACCTCGACACTCGGGGTCTCTCGACCACCTTGATGACGAAGTAGGCGGAGTCACCGTCGGCGCTGAGATGGTCGATACCGAACGACACGTCTTCGAAATAGCGCTGGGCCCAGAGTCTCTTGATTATGTTGGAGACGTCCTCTCCGGGGACCTCAAGGGTCATCCCGATATCGATTCCGGTCTGCTGTATCACCTGTGTGCTGCTGTGATAGCTGCTGCCCTGGACATCCACGCCGGCGACTATATACTTCCGGGGGCGGTTGTAATCAATCTCAGGCGCGCTCTCTTGCGAGAACGCGGCCACAGGCAAGGCGCAAAAGGCCAAAAGCACTATCAGTCTCCTTATTTTGCTGCTCATCTGAAAAGTCTGCAAATATAATTCTTTTATTTTACTTTTCCGAAACGACGCTCTCTGGATGAATACTCCCGGAGAGCGGCGCGGAAGCTATCCTTTCTAAAATCAGGCCAAAGTGTGTCGACAAACACCAATTCGGAGTATGCCGCCTGCCAGAGAAGGAAATTGCTGAGTCGCTTCTCTCCCGAAGTGCGGATTATGAGGTCGGGGTCCGGTATCCCTGCCGTGGCAAGGTAAGGCTCGATGCTCTCGCCCCCTTCAAGGGCCATACGTCTGGAAGCCTGCTCGATGTCCCACTTGCCGCTGTAGCTCAGGAATATTATCATTGTGGTGCCACGCGCGGATGAAGTCCTGCTCTCGATGCTGTCGATCGCGGCATTGAGAGTATCCGACAGGCGGGAACGGTTGCCTATGACCCTGAAGCGGACATCGTGGCTGAGGAAGGTGGGAAGTTCCTTCATCATTGCGGAGAGCATAAGCTCCATAAGCGAGCTCACCTCCTGCTCCGGACGGCCCCAGTTCTCCTCGGAGAACGCGAAGAGGGACAGATATCTGATCCCGAGACCAACCGACTCCTCCATCACCTCACGCACGCTCTGCACGCCTTCAAAATGCCCGTACACACGCTCCTTGCCCCTTTCGCGGGCCCAACGGCCGTTGCCGTCCATAATTATCGACACGTGCGCGGGCACTGCCGTTGATTCTGTATCCATTGTCATTGCTGCTCCATTGTGTTTCTGACATCCTGCCCCCAGAAAAACCTGCTTCTGAGCGAATCTATGAAGCTGGTGTTGTCAACCTTGACGCATCTCAGGGGCTTTGCGCCGACCCGGACCGTGACCCCGAACCCGTCGGGGACAGTGACGGAACGGTTGTCGCAGGAGAAGACCGCCCCTCCCCTTCTGGCTCTGACAGAGAGCTTCACAACAGACGTGTCGGGTATCACCAGAGGTCTTACGCCGAGGTTGTGCGGAGCTATGGGCGAGATGACCATCACTCTGGAGCCCGGCATACAGATGGGGCCGCCTACGCTGAGATTATAGGCCGTGGAACCGGATGTGGAGGCTACTATCAGGCCGTCGGCCCAGTAGGTGGGGAGAGCCTTGCCGTCTATCTGCACGTCGACGCCTATCGTATCTGTGCCGGTGCGCGCAAGAGTGACTTCATTGAGGGCGAAATTGCCGTCCGCGAGAAGGACCTCGCGCTCCTCCACGTTCCAGTCGCGGGCAAGAAGACGCGGCGCCAGATCGTCCATACAGGCTCCCGCGAGGAATCCCATCCTGCCCAGATTGACGCCAAGCACGGGGACATCGGACGCGTATGCGGCGGCTGCGGCCGAAAGGAAGGTGCCGTCTCCGCCGAACGTGATGAGCATATCGCTCCCGTCGCGAAGGTCCTCGAGGCAGGTCACCTCATACACTTCGGCCCCGCCGTCCTTCAAAGAACCGATCAGAGCGTCTATGCGGGAATCGCCCTTGAGACGTGCTTTCTTTATGTAATAGGCTATCTTCATTACCGAGCCCCAAATTTAGCACAAATATTTAGATATTTTGCACGGAAATTGATTACTTTTGCAAGATATGACTAAACTGAGTGTCAACATCAACAAAATAGCCACTCTTCGCAATGCCAGGGGAGGCAACGTCCCGGACGTCGTCAAGGCGGCGCTGGACTGCGAGAAGTTCGGCGCCGAAGGCATAACCGTCCATCCGCGTCCCGACGAGAGGCACATACGATACAGCGACGTACGCGCGCTCAAGCCCCTTCTCCGCACCGAATTCAACATCGAGGGCAACCCGATAGAGAGTTTCCGCGACCTGGTGTGCGAGACAAGGCCCGCCCAGGTGACGCTGGTCCCCGACGCCCACGACGCCATCACCTCCAACGCGGGATGGGACACCGTCAAGAACAGGGAGTTCCTCTCGCTGATGTGTTCTCTCTTCAAGAGCCACGGCATCAGGACATCGATTTTCGTCGACCCCGACCCTGCAATGGTGCGCGGGGCGGCCCTCTGCGGGGCGGACAGGGTCGAGCTCTACACCGCCTCCTACGCCGAGAAGTACCCTTCCGGGGCCGTGGAGGCCATCGCGCCTTACGTGGAAGCCGCCGTGGCCGCGCGAGAGTGCGGGCTCGGGCTCAATGCGGGTCACGACCTGAGTCTGGAGAACCTCCGCTACTTCGTGCGCACCATCCCCTGGACAGACGAAGTCTCGATTGGCCACGCCCTCATCTGCGACTCGCTGTATATGGGTCTGGAGCAAACTATCAAGGCATACTTGAAGGAGATTCAGAATTTTTGATTACTTTTGCACGATTCACCGACAACACAATACAAATAAATAATGAAAAAGATTTTCAACATCCTCTGCGCGGCCACAGTGATTGCCGCATCAGCATCATTCGCAACCAGCTGCAACCAGCCTGCCCAGAGCGGCGCCGACACACAGACACAGAGCGCGGCAGCGACCGGCTCGATAGTTTATTTCAACATAGACAGAGTGCTCGACGAGTACGATATGGCCAACGACCTGCGTTCCGTGGTCGAGTCCAAGGTCGCCAGCATCAATGAGGAGGTCAACCGCAGAGGAAGCAAGCTCGAGAAAGAAATCAAGTCCTTCCAGGACAAGATCAACAAGGGACTTCTCGTAAGTTCGGTCGCCCAGGCCCAGCAGGAGAAGCTTCAGCAGGACCAGGCGAATTTCCAGAACTACGCCGCCCAGAAGCAGCAGGAGATTGCCGAGGAGCAGCAGGTGATGATGAACCAGCTCGCCGATGCCATCAAGACCTTCGTCGATGCCTACAACGAGGAGAAGGGCTATGCAATGATCCTCACCACCAGCGGCGGACTTCTCCCCGCTCCCATTGTAGCCGGCGACGCCAGCCTTGACATCACCGACGACATCCTCGCGGGGCTCAACGCCGAATACGTCAAGACCAAGGCAAGCAAATAGCCAAGCCTGACAGCGCCCGATGATCCGCATCCTGCTCATCATAGCGCAGATTGTCCCCTGGTATCTCTTCCCGGGGGCAGTTCCGCCCGACACAACCAAGGCGCAGACTCCTCCGGAAGAAGAATATCACGCCGACATCCCCGAGACCGTCAACGTGAGTCTGGCGATGCCTCTGGGCAGAGCTGTCCCCGGCAATATGGACTTCTACTGCGGGGCGCTCCTGGCGGCGCGGGATCTCGGGAACGAAGGCATCAGCTTGACTCTGAGCGCATACGACAGCTCCACTCAAGTGATCAGCGCCGGCCTGATAGAGGGTAGCGACGTCTTCCTCGGCCCCGTGTCGTATTACGACGTGCGCGAGGCCGCTCTCCAGTGTCCGGAGGGCAGGGTGATAATATCTCCCCTGGACCAGCGGGTCGGTTCGCTCCCCGATTCGCTGCGAATAATACAGACTCCGACTCCCTCCTCGCAGCAGTTGAGGGAACTTGCCCGCTGGGCCGCCGAAGACCTCACGGGCGAGACATCGCTGATTGTGATTCTCGAGCCGGGCGGGGAGCTTCCGTCTGTCCTGACGGAAGAGTTGGATTCCTTAGGGGTCTTCTGGACCAAGACCGTCGGATATTCAGACCTCGACTCCCTCTGCGCGGAAGGGCGGTCCATCCGCTTCCTCGTGTCGTCAGACAAGGAGTGGTTCAACAGCGGAGCCATCCGGAGCGTGTCGGTGCTGGCCATGGAGCAGCACGACGTGTCGATCTACTGTCCGTCGAGGGTGCGAAGCTATGAGAACCTCAACGTGGAGCTGCTTCACAATGCCTGTGCGCACATAGCCGTCACGTATTCGATAGACTACGACTCCCCTTCGGTGCGGGACTTCGTGTACAGCTACCGGGCTCTCTTCAAGGCGGAGCCCAATTCGTTCGCCTTCCACGGATACGACACAATGAGGTACTTCACCGAGCTGTGCAGCACGTACGGTCGCGAATGGTACAAGAAGGCCGCCCAGACACCGGGCAAGGGACTTCAGTCAGATTTCTCCTTCCGTCAGAACGGGGCAGGGCTGGTCAATCACGCCTGCAGGAGAGTGGTTTACAACAGAGACTTCACTGTCAGCGTCCACTAGGCCTCGGCCAGTAGCGCTTCGGCGTTGGCTATGGCCTGAGGAGTGATGGACGATCCGCTCAGAAGGCGGGCAATCTCCATCGTACGGGCCTCTCCCACGACAGGGGAGACGGTAGAGACAGCCGAAGCGTCGGGCAATATCTCCTTGTTTACCACGAAGTGAACTTCGCCCTTGGCGGCGACCTGAGGCAAGTGAGTGATGGCGATGACCTGCATACTGCGGCCCATTTCGCAAATCATCGCTCCCATCTTGTCGGCCACGCTTCCCGACACGCCCGTGTCAATCTCGTCAAACACCAGCGTCGGCATCCCTTCGAATCGGGCCATCAAGGCCTTGAGGCAGAGCATAATCCTTGATATTTCGCCTCCGGAGGCGCACTTCGACACTTCGACCGGAGTCCCTCCGCTCCCGGAGAAGCGCATCACCACGGAGTCTGCTCCGGATGGGCCGCAAGGGGCATCCAGCACTTCCACCTCGAAGACGGACCTGTCGAGCTCGAGATACACAAGGCTCCCGGCAATCTCGGACGCGAAGCGCGGAGCAGCTTCCCTGCGCGAGGCGCGGAGAGCGGCGCAGCTGTCTTCGTATGCCTTGCGCGCATCGGACACTGCCTTCTCAGCTTCCTGCAACATATCTTCCGAGCTGTCCGCCTCGCCTACCCTGCTCTCATAGCTCTCCCGGACCCGGATCAGCTCCGCTATCGAGCTGCACGAGTGCTTCTTGAGGAGACTGTACAGAAGAGAAAGCCTGTCTTCCACCTGCAGCAGCCGCTCCCCCGACACATCAAGCCCCTCTCCTTTCGACTCAAGCTCGTCAAACACGTCACAGAGCTCGATGCGGGCACTCTCGATGCGCTCTTCAAGCTCCTGCACAGACGGGAGATAACGGGACACTCTCGACAGGATCCTGCGGGCCTGAGCAAGCGCGTCGTCAGGCCTGAGAGAGACCGTCTCGGCGAGTCCTTCCCGGATGTCTTCGGCATTGGCAAGCCGCTTCTGCTCTTCTTCAAGCTCCTCGAGTTCGCCATCGCGAAGACGGGCTTCGGAGAGCTGACGGAGCTGCGAGGCATTGTAGTCGTTGTCGGCCGAGGATCTCTCGAGGCGCTCTCTCAGGGCGGCAAGGGATTTCTCGGCTTCTTTGAGGGCGCTCCACTGCGCACGGCACCGCTTGCAGACGTCCGTCAATCCCGCGTAAGCGTCGAGAATCGAGAGCTGGTACTTCCTGTCTTCGAGGAGCAGACTCTGATGCTGCGAATGGATATCCACAAGCCGGGCCCCGAGGTCCGAGAGTTCGGCAGCCTGCACGGGGCAGTCGTTGACAAAGGAGCGGGAACGGCCGCTTCGCGACACGACACGCCTTATTATATACTCCTCACCGTCCAGAGTGCACTCCGCTTCCACCACGCAGTTGTCTGCACGTGGCCCGACACAGAGGGCGTCGGCCTTACCTCCGAGAAGCAGCGAAAGGGCGCCGAGCAGAATCGACTTGCCGGCACCCGTCTGACCGGTTATAATAATCAGACTCTCCGGAAGCGTTATGTCCAGAGAGTCTATCAGAACGTAATTTTCTATGTGCAGAGAGCGGAGCACAATCTTCGACGACTAGATGTCTTCGGTATTGGCAGTCCTGTAGTAGAGCTCGCCCTCTTCAAACTCGGAGATGGCCACGAGGTCGGGCTTGGGCTGACGCTCGTAGTACTTCGAGATCTCTATCTGCTCCTTGTTCTCGAACACTTCGTCCATCGTGTCGCGCTCGTTCTTGAAGTCCTCAAGCTTGCGTGTGAGCTCCTTCTTCTCGGCGAGAGCAATCTGGTTGGCCCTCTTGTAGAGGACTACAACCGATTCGTATATGTTGCCTGTGGGAGCGGCAAGTTCCTTGATGTCTCTTGTGATTGTGTTGGTAGGTACTTTCTTTTCCATGATTTTACTGTATATACTCTTATCTTACGGCACGCAGGGCGCACAAAGTTTCATTATTTTTCTTTGACCTTGGCATACAGGGCGTCAAGCTCGGAGCGGTAGTGCGATTCGGGGTACTCGCCCACGAAGTTGAGATAGTCGTCACGGAACTGGATGAAGCGCTCCTTCTGCTTGTCCTTCACGCTCATTGAGGCGAACTTGTAGGATGACATCGCGATGTAATAGAGCACATCCTCGCGGTATCTGTTCTCCGCGTTGTCCTTGAGAACGTTTCGCAGGGCGACGCCGGCGGCCTTGTAATCCTCCATCTTGTAGTACAGGCGGGCATTCTCGAACTCCTTCCTCTCAAGCCTCTCGTTAAGGTCGTCTATCATCTTGTCGCACACCTCGCGGTTGGGCGTGTCGGGATAGTCGATAAGGTAAGTATTGATCTCGGTAAGGGCCTGATATGTAGGGGTCTGGTCGAGTTCGTAGCGGTATGTCCCGCGGAACATGCAGTCTATCTTGAGGAAGCGCGCCATAGGAGTGAAGACGCTCCTCGGGAAGACTTCCGCGAAACTCGCGAAATTGCCCTCTGCAGCCACATAGTCTCTGAACTTATAGTTGCTCAGGCCCCAATAATAGTGCACGGTGTCGTCTCTCTCAGTGCCGGAGGTCAGGAAAGTAAGCGACTCGAAGAGTTGAGCGGCCTTCTGATACTTGCCGGCATCGAAATACTCGAATGCCGCCTTGTATTTGGCGTCGGCGTCGTTGCCTTCGAGAAGAAGGTCATACTGGGATTTGCAGGCTGCGCAGGCCGATGCCAGCGCGGCGATGCAGACAAGAAACTTGAGAGTCTTCATTTGGTTAGATAATTTTTCACATCAAGGGCGGCGCGGCAACCCGATGCCGCAGCGGTTATGGCCTGACGATAATGGGGGTCCTGTACGTCTCCGGCGGCAAAGACTCCCTCAACAGAGGTCTTCTGGCCGTCCCGGGTCACGATGTAGCCGTTCTCGTCGGTCTCGAGCCAACGGGCGAACAGGTCCGAATTGGGGTGATGTCCGATGGCAAGAAAGAAGCCGTCGACTCTTATATCAAAAACCTCGCCATCCTTGCGCTCGATCCTGACGCCTGTCACTCCGGTGTCGTCTCCGAGGACCTCACGGGTGTTGCAGTTGTACAGAATCTCGATATTGGGAGTGGAGCGGACTTTCGCCTGCATCGCTTCAGAAGCACGGAGGACGTCGCGACGAACTATCATATACACCTTGCGGCACAGCCCTGCAAGGTATGTCGCTTCTTCGCAGGCGGTGTCGCCGCCCCCGACCACTGCCACATCCTTCTTGCGGTAGAAGAATCCGTCGCAGGTGGCGCAGGCAGACACTCCGAGGCCCCGGAACTTCTCTTCCGAGGGGAGGCCGAGATACTTCGCGGTGGCGCCGGTGGCTATAATCACCGCGTCAGCGGCAATCCGCTCTCCTCCTTCGAGCTCGACGGCAAAGGGCCTTGCGGAGAAGTCGACATCTCTGACGACCCCGCAGCGAATGTCGGCGCCGAGCCGCGAGGCCTGCGCACGCATTGACGACATAAGCTCACCCGCATCGATCCCGTCGGTAAATCCGGGGAAATTCTCGACCACGGTCGTGGTGGTCAGCTGGCCTCCGGGAGCGGGGCCTTCGAGTATCACCGGAGAGAGTGCGGCGCGCGCTGCGTAGATGCCGGCAGTGTAGCCCGCGGGGCCTCCTCCTATTATAAGGCATTTCACGTTTTCCATAGGGGGACAAATATAGTTAATTTTAACGAAAATAATTATACCTTTGACACAATGAAAACCATTTTGAAGCCGGACCAGTTCAAGGCTCGTCTCCGGGCCAAGGGCCTGAGGGCGACAAGCCAGCGCATAGCGGTGCATAAGGCGATGACAAGCCTGGTGCACGCGAGCGCCGAAGATGTGTGCAGGGTCATCTCGGAGAGCGGCGACAGCGCGGTCACCACTGCCTCCGTGTACAATATTCTCTCACAGATGGCCTCAATAGGGATATACCGCAGGCGCTTGGGAGCCGGAGGCAAGATGTGTTTCGATGCCGACGCGTCTTCGTCACTTCATCTTTACGACATCGTAGGAGACGAGTACAGGGACCTGCAGGATCAGGAACTGCTCGATATGGTCGAGGCGCATTTCAAGGGGAAGAGATTCCGCGGATACAAGATGGAGGGCATCGACATCCAGATCATCTGCCACCCTTCGGGCAAGCGCAACAAAAGATTATAGCTCCCTGCGCCACCGCGCGAGAGGGATACCGAGTTGGCCTCGGTATTTGGCAATGGTCCTGCGGGCGACTTTGTAGCCTCTTTCCTTCATCTTCTCGACAAGCTGCTCGTCGGTGAGGGGTTTGCGCTTGTCTTCAGCATCCACACATTCCTGCAGAGCCTTCTTGAGCTCACGCGTGGAGACTTCCTCCCCTTCGTTGTTCTCCATCCCCTCGGAGAAGAAATACTTGAGCGGGAATATGCCGAAATGGGTCTCGATGTACTTGCTGTTGACCACTCGCGAGATTGTCGAGATGTCAAACCCGGTCTTCTCTGCGATATCCTTGAGGACCATCGGCTTGAGATTGGACTCGTCTCCGTCGAGGAAATACTCGTATTGATAGTCGAGAATCGCCTGCATCGTCTTCTGAAGGGTGTTCTGCCGCTGCTTGAGCGCTTCGACAAACCACTTGGCCGAATCTATCTTCTGCTTGACGAAGGTGGCGGCTTCCTTCTGGGCGCGCTCGGAGGAGCCTTTGGATTCGAGCAGGAGGTCAGCATACTTCCTGTTGACACGAAGCTCAGGCACCTTGAACCGCGGCATCGAGAACACCAGCCTCGATTCCTGCTCCTCGAGCACGAAGTCAGGCACAATCTGCTGGGCGCGGTCGATGTAAGAATCCTCAATCTGGCCGCCGGGAGAGGGATTCAGACGCAGGATTCTGCTCATTGCGGCCTTCAGGCGCTCCTCGTCGAAGTCGTGGCGGGACATTATCTTCTGGAAATGCTTGTTGGAGAACTCCTGGAAGTCGTTCTCTATTATAGTGATGGCATCTCTCACACTGTCTGTCTGCTCCTGAGAGCGGAGCTGGAGCAGAAGGCACTCCTGCAAGTCCCGGGCGCCGACTCCGGCAGGTTCGAGGGACTGGATGACCTTGAGCACTCCGGCCACCTCGAGCGCATCTGATTCGATTCCGGCCCTGAACGCCATATCATCGACCAGCGACTCGATGTCGCGGCGCAGATAACCGTCGTCGTCGAGACTGCCGATAATGAACTTCCCTATCTCCATAGCGCGGCCGTCAAGGTTTTGACACCCGAGCTGATTCTCGAGACTCTGCGAGAAGCTGTCGTGCACGGAGAAGGTGTTGTATTCGGGGCGGGCGTCGTTGCCCCAGTTGCGGACCCGGAGCTTGTATGCGGGGATGTAGTCGTCTTCCTTCAGCTCGTCAAGTGACACATCTTCGGACCCGACATCTTCCAGCACCGGATTATCCTCCAACTCGGAGCGGACCCTCTGCTCCAACTCCTGTACAGGAAGCTCGATAAGCTTGATGGTCTGTATCTGGAGAGGCGAGAGCTTCTGGGTCTGCTTGAGTTCTAGTCCTTGTTTGAGCATAGCTACAGGCGGCGGAGCACTTTGAGTGTGTCGATCACGAATTCGTCGTCGGTGGAGAAAGCCGGGAACTTGAAGCTTTCGCGCACGACGAACGCTGTGGGGAACTCAGTCTGGATTGTCTTCAGAGCGCAGAGGGCCTCGGACTTCGTACGGAAATCCCCTACCGTCACCTTGAAATTGGGGTTGTCGAAAGTGCGGTAGGCTGGCATCTCGGGGTGATGCGTCTTGAATCGGTAGAGCAGCTCCGAGGATGCGCCCCGGGCACTCTGGCTGTTGTCGGAGAATATCCTGATGCGGTAGCCGCCGAACAAGGCCGCGTCGTTGGCCTCTATCCTCTCCGAGAGCAAGACCCGGAGCGAGTCAGACTGGCAGACACTGACACACGAGGGCATCACTTCGAGTATGTCGCGCCCGACAAGCACGGTGTCGACCGCGCTGCGACGGGTGAATATCAGGGAGTCGGCTATCACATAACCGGCAGGGATCTGGGCGTGCAGGGGCGGAAGAGCCGCGGCGAGCGCGAAGACAATGCAGAGAATCTTCTTGGAGTCCATCAACGTTTGAGGAATTTGTCTATCGGGATATCTTTGAATTCAAAAGTCTTGCCAACACCTGAGCGCAGAGAGGCCCGCGCGGAGATGTCGACGCTCAGCCTGAGGGGGTCGGGGTCGGACAGGATCGGGAGAATCCGGAAGGGACTGAAGCCCTCGCTGAGAGAAGCCTCGAAGGGGATGGCATACGTCTTGTCGCATCTGCCCTCGAGAAGAAGCTCGCCCGCGCTGACATCGAGGCATTCCTGACCGTCGAGCTTGAGGTGACCCTCGAAGTCTTCGACAAGCAGCGAGGCAAAGGGATTGTCAATACCCGCCTCGACCGTGGCGACGAACCGGGTGAGCCCGACGGGGGTGACGGACACCACCTCGAAACTCGTCACTCTGATCTCCTTCACCGATTTGCTGCAACCGGAGAGAAGGAGGGCACAGAGGGCGAGTATTGTCACGAGCTTCCGCATAACGGAGACAAAGATAAGAAAAATCTCTATCTTTGCAGTCAGAGATGAAAAAGGTATACATAGAGACATACGGGTGCCAGATGAATGTGAGCGACACGGAAGTGGTGCTCTCGATACTGGCCGGGAGCGGTTACTCCCGCACCGAAGACATCACCGAGGCTGACGTCATAATGGCCAACACCTGTTCCGTAAGGGACAATGCGGAGCAGAGGATATGGGGGAGAATCGAGCAGTTCAACATCGAGCGCCGGCGCCGCCCCGCACTGGTGGGCATACTCGGCTGCATGGCCGAGAGGCTCAAGGAGGCTCTGACCGACTCCGGCAAGGTGGACTTCGTCGCAGGCCCGGACTCTTACAGGAGGCTGCCCGCTATCATAGAAGCAGCGGCGGCGGGGGTCCCCCAGGTCGACGTGAATCTCTCGCGCGACGAGACATATGCAGACATAGTCCCCGTCCGCTGCGACCGGGGAGGCGTGAGCGCCTTCATATCGATAATGCGCGGGTGCAACAACGTGTGTTCCTACTGCGTGGTCCCGTTCACGAGGGGAGCGGAGAGAAGCCGCGACCCGCATTCAATAGTGAGGGAGGCATGCGACTGCTTCGATAAAGGCTACAGGGAAGTGACCCTGCTGGGGCAGAATGTGGATTCGTACAACTACGAAGGCACTACATTCGCGCAGCTGCTCTCGATGGTCGCCGAGGTGAATCCACAGCTGAGGGTCCGGTTCTCCACATCCAATCCGCAGGACATCTCGGACGAGGTCATATTCACGATGTCGGCCTACCCTAACATCTGCCATCACATCCATCTGCCGGTGCAGTCAGGCTCGGACAGGATACTCGAGAAGATGCGCAGGCGCTACACCCGGGGGTGGTATCTGGACAGAGTGGCCCGTATCCGCTCGGTGATGCCCGACTGCGCCATAACGACCGACGTGATAGCCGGGTTCTGCTCGGAGACGGAAGAGGACCACAGGGACACACTCAGTCTCTTCGAGAAGGTGAGATTCGACTCCGCCTTCATGTTCTACTACTCCGAGAGGCCCCTCACTCTGGCCGCCAGGAAATATCCGGACGACGTGCCGCTCCAGACCAAGACCCGCCGGCTCGAGGAGATAATCGAGCTCCAGAACCGGCTCAGTCTCGAGAGCAACCGTCGCGACGTGGGCCGCAGATTCGAGGTCCTGGTGGAGGGTCCCTCCAAGCGCGACCCTCTCCAGCTGTGCGGACGCACAGGGACAGGCAAGATGTGCGTATGGACCGATTCCGGTCACAAGGCCGGAGACTACGTCACCGTGAGAGTGAAGGACTGCACGCAGGCGACTCTCCTGTGTGAGCTGTCCGGGAAGGGCAAAGCTTGAGGTTTTTCTGTTTCTGTAGTTTTTTTACGTTTACATTGGCGAGATTGCAGGCATGAAAATGCTTGAAATCTCAATGGATGAGCGGCCCAGGGAGAAGCTGGCCCTGAGGGGGGCCGAGGCGCTCAGCAACTCGGAGCTGCTCGCGGTCATACTCCGGAGCGGCAGCCGCGAAGAGAACGTGATGGAGATGGCCCGGCACCTTCTTGCCGACGCAGGAGGCAGTCTGACAGGGCTCTTCGCGATGACCTCCGACCGGATGTCGGACATAAAGGGTCTGGGGAAATGCAAGGCCGCCTCGGTACTTGCAGCTCTCGAACTCGGCAAGCGGTTCTTCCGCGAAGAAGCCCCTTCGGCCAGAACCCCCATCACATCTCCATCATTGGTCTACCGGACGGTCCTCCCCTTCCTCAAAGGACTCACCCACGAAGAGTGCTGGGTGCTCTACCTCAACACTTCCAATCTCCTGGTCGGACGCGCGCGCATCAGCACCGGCGCCAGCGACCAGACCACGATGGACATCAAACAGACGGTGAGGCTGGCACTCGACAAGAAGGCAGCCGGGATGGTACTTGTCCACAACCACCCCAGCGGCAATCCGCATCCGAGCGAAGCGGACTTGAGGTTTACCGAAGAGCTGCACAACGCTGCGGCGCTCTTTGACATCTGCCTGTTGGACCACATAATCGTGTGTAATGACTGTTATTATTGCTTCAGTGAAGAAAAGATTTGCAAGAAATGATTTTTTTTGTACCTTTGCACCTCGTTACACGGTGCGATTAGTTCAGTTGGTAGAGCACCAGATTGTGGTTCTGGGTGTCGTGGGTTCGAGCCCCACATCGCACCCCAAGTGGTTTTGAGAGTGGCTTTTTGAGTCACTCTCTTTTTATTTCCTTTATATGAAGTGAACCGCACTGGGCTACACCTGATGGAAATGGGTGTGGCAGCCGTGGCCCTTGGGGCCGAAGCCGCCGGAGATGGGGTCGCGGAAGAGGAAATTGTGGGGCGCTCTGTAGCTGAAGAAAAAATACATCAGACCTATCGCGACAAGGCATATCGCCGAAGCCGCCACCAGCCACAGCGGGCGGGACGCCATATCTCTAAGGGCGCAGTAAATCAGACTGCCGGCCGCGACAGCAATCATAAAAC
>R18__coassemble_1385_pt1 | contig 33320 bp, 23 predicted proteins | sample R18__metabat2_high_PE_016 | metagenome-assembled genome bin R18
CCGCACTCCAGGAAGACCTTTTCACCATCCTGTCAAACAAAGACGGGCATTGCCGCCAGGGAAGCATCGTGGCTATGGTGCGCGGCACCAAGGCCGAGGATGTGATAAAGGTATTGATGGAGATACCCGAAGAGGTGCGCGCAACCGTCAAGGAAGTCACTATGGACCTGTCCAGCAGGACGCCATCAAATCAAGAGAGGAAGAAGTGCTCAACTACTTCATCAATCACTCAACCAATGCCGGTGCCGAATCCCTGAACTCAAAGATAAAATCTTTCAGAGCACAACTAAGAGGAGTAAGCGATCTACCCTTCTTTATGTACAGACTCTACAATATCTTTGGCTAAGCTAAACACGGAAGTTTGCAGGTTAGCCAGAAATTTCTCAAGTTTGTATGTTTTAAGAAAGGAAAAGTCCAATGAAAAAAATTATAACGATTCTTGCATTGTCATTCCTCTTCCTTCAGGGGCTGGCGCGCAATCCTCTCATCGAGATGACGGCCATCACGGGCCGTCCCACCCGCGCAGACGTGACGGAGCTGCTTGAAAAATACCACGCCGTGGGTATAGAGCAATTCCTCATCTATCCACGGAGCGGGCTGGAAATAGAGTATATGAGTGAGGAGTGGATGCGCTTTTGCAGAGACTGCATCGAAGTGGCGGATTCGCTCGATATGAGAGTGTGGCTCTACGATGAGTACAACTACCCTTCCGGCAACTGCAAGGGGCAGGTCACCGCAGACGGTCACGAAAACCTGTATCCCAAACTGCTCTATTTCGAGAAGGGAACGGACGGCAATTACACGACTGAGATCACTCTCAACCGCACCGGTGCCGACTTGCTGGACCCCGATGCAGTGGCCCGATTCATCGCTCTCACGCACGAGCGCTACTATGCCGAGTTCGGGAAATATTTCGGAAATGTGATACCGGCGATATTTACGGACGAGCCGAGTTTCAACTATTCGACAACCAGCGCGAAGGGCTTCCACCGGATGAATTTCACCACTTTCGACAAAGACCACTTCGGCCTGGCCTGGTACGACGGGCTGGAGGAAGATTATGCCGAAAAATACGGGAGAAACTTTCGTGATGATGTCATCGGCTGGCTTCGCGGGACAGACAGTCCCTTTCTTTGGACCGGGTATTACACGCTCGTGGGAGAAAGGATGCGCACCACCTACATAGCCGCTCTGAGCGACTGGTGCGAATCTCATGGCATCCATCTGACCGGTCATATGATGTATGAGAAGCTCTACAAAAGCGTCCGCTGCAACGGAGATATCCTGAAGATTCTAAGGATGTTCGGAATTCCCGGATTCGACGAGGCAAATTCCGATATTGATATAGATGCACGGGAGATGGAAGTGTCCGGCCTTGCGCTGGTGCAATACGCTTCGAAAGGAAAGGAGGGGGCGATGTGCGAACTCAACTCCGTGGGCCCCGCCGATCTGAGCCTGTCCATCCAGAGGCAGATGATGTGGATGTGCTCTTGCTTCGGAGTCAACAATTATATCATCGCGGTGTCTGCAATTGATGCCCGCGGCAACAAGGAAAAAGGAGACTGGTACTATTCCAGCGGACCCACGCAGCCCTGGTTTGACCACTACAGGGAATTCGGCCGTGAAGCTGAAAAGGCGGCGACTTTTGCCCGCAAGCCCTACACTCCCTCGATTCTTGTCAGAGTTCCGTTGAGCTATTTTATGAGTCTTGACAAGACCCCTGCCTTCGAGCAAAGGGGATTGGAATACTTGAGATTTTTGGAGGACCTGCTTCGTTACCAGCTTCAGTTTGAGTTGCTTGATGAAGATGAAGATTCGCGCGGACTTCCTGTTATGACTTTCGGAGCGGGAGGGTTCTCCCTTGAAGGCGAAAGGCAGTGGTACGAAGACCACGATGAATTCGTTCGCCACGTCACGGAAGTCGTGCCGAGAAAGGCGGTCGCGTACGGCCCCGACGGCTCCGAGACGCGGAATGTCCTTTTGCGCAGCTATGACGACGGATGCTATGTCCTCGTGGACCTCAGCGATGATGACAAAGCCGACCGCCTGCTGACGGTAAGGACTTCTGAAGGGAACGGCACCGTGCGCCTGAGCGGCCACGGAGTGTTCGCCGGCAGATTGGAGGATATGCGGGATTACGCTCTGACAGAGATCGGCGATGCCTTTTATCAGATTCGTGACACGGTGACCTATTCCCCGCGGATTCTGCGATGCATCCATACTTCCGAGTGCCCCGTGTTCGAATTCACGCTCGCGAAAAAGACAAAGGGTATCAAGTTTCTTGCAAGAGAGGCGGTGGACCCCGCACAAATCCTTCTGGACGGCAACCCAGTCAGGACACCCTGCACAGACACTCCACTTCCTTTCGGATTCTCAAAGCTATACCGGTCCAGCCGTTCCATGACCCTTAAGAAGGGCCGTCACAGCGTCACGGTTTCCGGCACCGATTGGCGCTACCTGCCGTCGGCATTCCTCGTGGGGACTGACGATCTGTCCGACTATGTGGGTACTTATGATTTGATTGCAGATATCGATGTGCCGTCAGAAGAAGGCTTGGTTCTATCGCTTGATGTCAACCTCGCGTGCGTGGAAGTTCTGCTCGACGGCGAGACGCTCGGTCGCAGGGAATGGGCACCATACGAATGGGATATCCCTGATAATATATCCGAAGGCCGTCATACCTTGACGCTTCGCGTCTCCACCAGCATTATGCCTATGTTCGGAGACCTTTCAAAGCTCGAAGCCGATCAGCCCTATGTGGACTGGATGCGCATCCGCCCCGGACAGCACGGCGACAAGTCCCGCACAGGGCTGTTCTGCGCGAAATGGATGATGCGCGGTCCACGAAATCGGTGAGGTCCAGTCAAAAACCATCATCGCGATATAGGCGCAGGCCTCCGCATCCGCAGTTGTTGTTCCGGACCTCTTCGTGGTTTCGCCAGGCCTCGATAGCAGAGAGGCAGGTGTTGCCCGGTGCACGGTATGTCAGACGGAGCGTTCCTCGCCGTTTGCCAAGGATGCTAAAAAAGTTCGTGTTTTTGTTGTATCTTAGTGCGTTTTTTAGTCAGCAGTATTTATGAAAGCAAAAATGATAGACCTCTCCGAGTGGGAGGAATTCGGAGCCGGCGGAGTCGGCAAGAGTTACTTCAGCAAGACAGACGATTCCATCATTCTGAAACTCAACAACGAAGGCTGGCCGGAAGAGAAGGCCCTGGGCGAATATGAGTTCTCCAAGAAAGTGGAAGAACTGGGCATCCCCTGCCCCCACACCTACGATTACGTGACCGACGGGACGCGCTTCGGAATGACCGTGGAGCGCATCAAGGACAAGAAGTCGTTCTACAGAATCCTTTCGGAGGACCCTTCGAAGGCCGACGAGCTCGCCAGGCGCTTCGCCGAGCATGCCCTGAGGCTCCATTCGACCCCCTGTGACACAAAGTCCTTCCCTTCGATGAAGGAGCAGTGGAGGGAGCAGATCACCGGCTGCGCCGACATCCCCGACGACCTGAAAACCAAAGTGCTGGCCCTCTTCGACGACTTCCCGGACGCTACGACCTGCCTGCACGGCGACTTCCACAGCGGCAACATCATCACCGCCGGAGGCAAGGATTACTGGATTGACCTCGGCCAGTTCAGCTACGGCGACCCTTACTTCGACTTCGCCAACATCTACTACGTGTCGCATATGCTGCCCGACCGCTTCGCCGAGCCGATGTTCCACATTGGGAAGGACGTGCACCAACCTTACGAGGAGCTCATCGAGAAGTATTATTTCGACTTCGACCACAAGACCCCTGAGCAGGTCGAAGCCATCAAGGCAAAGATTCTGAAGGCCACGATGATAAAGGTGGCCTGGTTTATCGTGGACGCTCCACGCAGCAAGGTGCTGATGATCCCCACCCTGCAGAAGTACTTCGGGATGAAGGCCCAGAGCCCCCTCATCCTCATATGGAAAGATCTGAAGTACAAGATCTTCCACAAGGAGGAGAAGATCCGCCGCGACTGATGCTCAAATACTTTATGAGCAGCATCAGCTGCAAATTTAACATTTTATCCTTTACCTCCGCTTTCATAGGCTCGGGATTTTAACTACCTTTGTCCCCGGATTGAGGTGGGCAGTCTGGGGCGGGAAACCCCGGATGCTCTCAAAAAGGAATCCGGTGGGAGTCCGGGACTGTGCCCGCAACTGTGATAAAGTCAGACACTTGCCTCAATCAAGTTTAATTACGCAAACTCGGGGACAAGCGAGCGTTAAACGCTTTGGGCAATGTTTTCAGCAGCAATCCTGCTTTCGGCGATGCTCCTTGTGGATGCTCCCGACACCCTCCGGACAGCCGTCGTCACGGCAGAGCGCGGAATCTCGGTTTCCAGAACCGACACAATCCGCACCAAAAACACAAATTCCATTTCCGAAGTTCTCGCTCACAGTCTGGGGCTCGTCCTGGCCGATTACGGCGGTTTCGCAGGGCTCAAGTCCGTCAATCTCAGAGGCCTCGGGAGCCCTCATACTACAATCCGCATAGACGGCATAAAGGTGGGCAATGTCCAGACGGGCCAGTCCGACCTGGGGATGCTCGGGCTCGAGAACTTCGGCTCGACCCTTGTCGATTATGCCCAGAACAGCGTGAACTTCATAACACGCAGGCCGAAATTCAAAGGGCGCCGGATTGCGGGAAAGGTCTCGGTGAGCGGCGGTTCGTTCGGTACTTTCCTGCCTTCGGCAAGGGTGGATTTCAAAGTCTCGGACAGGGTCAGTCTGAGCGCGAATGCCGCTGGAACGGTCAGCAAGGGCGATTTCAGTTACGGCGACGGCCTCAGACGCACCAACAACGACATCTCGCAGATCCGTGCCGGCCTGGACGCCTTCGGCAAAATCAGCGGCGGCGACTGGACGGCAAAACTCTATTACAATGGCTCAGACCGCGGCACCCCGGGCTCCGTGGACCGGCCCTCCGCGGACAGGCGGGAGCTCGAAAGCGTATTTCTGCGGACCGGACGGATCGCGCGCGCATTGTCGCGACCGCCCAGGCAGAAGGTTGCGGCGGCACTCTGGATGTAGAAATCCCATCCGAGATACGGCTGCTCCGGACTGCATTCATTGGTCCAGTAATAGCCGAAATCGCCGGTCATCCTCTTTGAGCCTCCGGATATATATCCTGTTGCGGGAAGGAAGATTGAATTTCCGTTGTCTCCGGTGACGAGATACCCTTCGGAGCCGTTTCGGAAAGTCCATTCCCAGGTGCAGCGGTCCTTCAGTTCCTGCCACTCGTCCTTTGACGGAATCGCCCATCCCGGGCCCCACAGGGCGGCTGCCGCGTCATCCTCGGCTTCGAGCAACGACCTGCCGTCCACCTCGCCATAATCGGGATCGGTGCAATACTTGGTAAGGCTGCGGCTGCCTCCGCGGCACAGAGCATACCGGCCCCAGCCTGCCTGAGTCTTGGAGCGTGTTTCACCCCAGGAGAAGTAGCTTCCCGGATATTCCTCGCCCGCCGCGCCCAGATTGCGGGTCCCCCAGAGAGGGCCGCCCTCCCAGAGCTGTACGCCCTCCGCTGTCTCGGTGAAATGCTCTTCGGCGAGCAGCCAGTCCATAGTGAAATTCTGGAACCAGAGTTCACAGCCGACGGTGTTCTTTTCGACCACGATGCCTATTGTGTTGTCCGGCAGGATGGTCATTGAACTGTACATTCCGGGGCCCGGGCAAATATTCTTGCGGTACGGCCACGTCTTGCCGTCATCAAAGCTGAGATATATGGAAACGTCTCGGCGGGAATCCCCTGTAGGCGAGCTGAGCATCAGAGTGTCACCGTGCCAGCGGATTATGTCGCCGTTGCAGATGCAAAGGTCCATCGCATCCCAGTGATGCGGCTCGCTCCAGGTCTCGCCTCCGTCTTCGGAAATCACGTATGGGCGGGGCTCCGCGTGACGCGGGGACAGAAGGATGCGGCCGTCACAGAGTTGGACAAGTTTTGCCTCGTCGGCGCCTCCGCCGAATGCAAGGTCGGAGACATTCCAGGTCGCGCCGTTGTCATCGGAATACACGGCGTGGTTATACAGGACGGAGCCCGTCCCGTATGCCGTGACGTTCGCGACAATGATTCTGCCTTTGTGCGGGCCCCGGGTCACGAGAAGCGCGTTGCCGCTGGTGAAGAACGAGGAATGGTAACGCCTGCAGAAAGGGTTTGCGGGATCCGGTCCCCAGATCCGGTCTGTGATATCCACGGGGTCGCTCCAGGTGCGGCCGAAGTCACGGCTCGTGGCATAATACGAGCGCTGCGGATTTTCAACTGACGAGCGCGTAAAGGTCTCGCCTCCGCAGAACAGACAGATAACGGTCCCGTCTTCGGTCTCGACCAGACTCGGGTCGCCGAAACCGTGCATAACCCCTGTGTTTCGGGCGATGTAAACCGGTTCACTCCACGTGCGGCCGTTGTCAGTGCTGTAGCGGCTCACGACATCGATCTCCTGAGGCAGGTCCTGCTCAGTCACGTTGCGTCTGTCGTTCACCTCGAGCAGAGTGCCGTCCGAGAGCTGACGGAGCGCGGGGATGCGATAGTAGTTGGAGCCGTAGTCGCCGGGGAGAAAGACCGCCTTGCGGCAAAGGAGTATCTCTCTACACTCGCGAAGCGGCATCTTCGGGGTCAGGGTTCCTCTGCCGTGACGGACAGCGAGCACGTCGGCGCTGATCCTGTCCCCTTCCCGGGCATGGGCGCCGATATCGGCCACGATTTCCATCGTCGCGCCAAATTCGACAGAACTGCGGCAGGCAAGCGTGTAGACCTGTTTGCCTTCGCTCACGCCGACGCGGCCCAGCGTCCTGCCATCCAGGACGAGAGCGATGCGGTCCACGTCTCCGAACGGAGCATCGAGCCGCACGTCGACAGATTTGATTCTACACCTGCCGTCAGTCGCAAGATGCAGGGTTGTCAGCGTCTCGCCCTTGTTTGCGCGGCCGGTAAAATCGGTATTCCGTTCCGCCCTCGCGCGCAGAGGGCTTTCCTGAATCTGTTGAGAAGAACAAGCGACGCTCAATATCGCTGTCAACAGGAAGTGGAGGATGTGTCGTTTACACATATTTATAGGATGGCTCAGTATTCCTTGCGACCTCAAATATAGTGAAAATAACGGTTTGAATGCAAATCGTATTTTCTGACGCAGCGCTGAGCCGAACAGGGGCGCGATTTACGCGAAGGGCGGCGCCAACGCTTCGAGCGGCGGCATGATCGGCCATCACAATTCCGACGGCGGCACCTACGACCCCTGCATCATCAACTGCTGCAACCGTGGCAACATCTCCGTGGGCGGATACAACGGCAAGACGTATATCGGCGGCCTCATAGGCTATTGCTACAACACCCACACCGAGATAGGCGCCAGTTTCAGCCAGTGCGTGCTGAGCAAACTGTTCGAGACCGAGCATGTCTATTGCGGCGGTCTGAGCGGCACTGAGTTCCACATCAACCAGAGCGGCTTCAAAAACAGCGGCAGCGGCCTCCAGCCTTCATACGCCTATCCGGATTACAATAACGGAGCGGCCACCTGGAATAACGACGCCGCGAGCCTTGCCAATCATCTGAACAATCTGACCGGCGTGCCGAGCGGAACCCACACCCTCTACACTACCCCGACTTTCCTTAAATGGAAGGATGACGGCGGCATTCCGGCGCTTGATTTCAATTAAGCTCACATTCTTTGGGTGACCGGGACTGCGACAAGAAAATATCGAGAACTATCAGGCTCTCTCGTTCCTCTCCCAGACTTAAGTGCTGGTGATGAATCCGGGTTTTTTCTTTTGATGCCCTAAAAGTTTGTACCTGAGTGTCAGTCGAGGCTGATGATGTGGTACTTCCTGGAGCCAAGGCCGATAGCTTCGGCGTGCTCGATGGTGTGGATGCCGTGGCGGGAGTTAATGCGCTCGATAAGGGCTGCGGCATTGTCATCGTCGGTTGACGGATAGTTGAATACCAAATCCACGCAGGCCTGGTCCAGAGCCACGGGGTCGAGGCTGGCAAGGATGCCCACATCCTTCATCTCGGGGTCTGCCGGATGGGCGTCGCAGTCGCAGTCAACGGAGAGGTTGTTCATCACGTCGATGTAGATGACTTTGCCTTCGCCGAAGAAGTCGGCCACAGCGGCGGCGCAATTAGCCATACACTCGTGGAAGGCGTCGTGGGAATGGGTGATGTCCACCCAGCAGGTCTCGATCTTTGAAGGGTCTTCCTCTATCATCTTGTTGATTGCGCCGAGGAAGTCCTCCACCTTGTCGTACTTGCCGGTGCTGTGCTGGTAGGCCTTGCCGTTCGCGGAGGCGATGCCGATGCTCTGGTTCTTCAGCACACCGCCGAAGCCGCCCATCGCGTGGCCCTTGAAGTGGGCAAGGTTCACGAGGAAGTCGTAGTTCCTGAGGTTCTGCCCAACGATGTCGTATTTGAGATAAGTCGTATCACGCACAGGGATGGTGAACTCGCCTTCTGTGTCCATAATGTCCACAGGTGCGAGGTCGCAGAAGCCGTGGTCGCGGGCCGCCTGCAGGTGCTCCTCTGTCGTGCCGCGCAGGCCGCCGTATGCGGTGTTGCACTCGATGAAGGTGCCGCCGACTTCGCGGACAAGGTCACCGATGAGAGCAGGCTTGAGGTAGTTGCCCCCGCCGGGCTCGCCGAAACTGACCTTGACCGCAACGCGGTCGCCGGGAGCGGGTTTCACGCCAAGAGCGTCATAGATCTTCAGGAGGGATTCAGGGGTGATCTCGCGAGTCATATAGACTGCGGAGCCTTCTTTCTTTGAGCAGGACGAGGTGATGCACATAATTATTGCTGCGAGGATAATGATACGTTTCATACTTTCTGCGCAAAAATACACATTTTATTATCGACTTGCAACCTACATTGTAAGGAGCCCTGTGGCATTTTTTCGCATAGCAAATCCCGAATATTTACTATATTTGTGACTATGAAGAAACTTGCATTTTTTGCATGCCGCACCTTCCCCTATGAAAAGATTAGCATCACTCATCTCTCTGACGTTTGTCGTCGCTTTCGTCACTTCGGCGCAGACTGCCACGGCTGACCCCACCCCCGACCCTGCCGCAGTCGTCACGTCCGGCAATGCCAGATTCACGGTCCTCACCGACCGTCTCATCCGTATGGAATGGGCCGAAGACGGAGTGTTCGAAGACAGGGCCACGCTCGGGGTCGTGAATCGCCGGCTGGAAGTCCCCGCCTATAAAGTCTCCAGACGAGGCTCGAAACTCACAATAAAGACCTCCTCCGTCACCCTTGTGTACAAGGGAGGCGGGAAGTTCGACGCCGGCAACCTCAGCGTCAGTTTCCGCATGCCGGGCAGCAAAAAAAACACAGTCTGGACTCCCGGCGCCGACGAGAGCGGGAATCTCCAAGGTACTTCAAGAACCCTTGACGGATGCGGCCGGAAGATGGACATATTCGAAAAGCGCGGGATGGACAAGGGAATCATTTCCCGCGACGGATGGGCAATAGTGGACGAGAGTTCCAGACACGTCTTCGTGGACGATGACTCGGACTGGGGAAAGTGGGTCGCCGCGCGCGATGACAAGGACAGACAGGACATCTATATCTTCGCCTACGGCCACGACTACACGGCCGCAATCAGCGATTTCACCAAGATTGCAGGCAGCGTGCCGATGCCCCCGAAGTACGCCTTCGGCTTCTGGCAGTCACGCTACTGGGCCTACTCCGACTACGAATTCATCGATATGGCCAGACGCTTCCGCAGGGAGGACATCCCCGCCGACATAATGATTATCGATATGGACTGGCATAAGCTCTGGACCTACAAGAGGGGCGAGCGTCACCTGGACGCTTTCGGACTGCTGAACGGTTGGACCGGTTACAGTTGGAACAGAGACCTTTTCCCGCGTCCGGAGTCGACACTCGAGCAACTCCACGACCTTCATTTCAAGACGGCTTTGAACCTTCACCCTGCTTCCGGCATCAAGCCCTGTGAGGACCCTTATGAGAGTTTTGTAGCTGATTATCTTTCGCGGACAAACGATTATGACGGGCCTCAAGGCTATGTATATCCCGAGGGGGGATATCTTTATGCCGGCAATGCCGGTAAGGTCGGCGAGGGCGGACAGAAGGCCCCTGTGCCTTTCAGGATATCGCAGAGGGAATGGGCGGATGCGTATTTCAAGACCGTGCTGCGTCCGTTGGAGGAGCAGGGTGTAGATTTCTGGTGGCTTGACTGGCAGCAATATATGCTCAGCAAGTACTGCAAAGACCTCAGCATCACATTCTGGCTTAACCATACTTTCTACAACGATGTCGTGCGCAGGAGCGTTTCCGAAGGGATTCACGCGAAGCGTCCCCTTATCTATCATCGTTGGGGAGGCATAGGCAGTCACCGCTATCAGGTAGGTTTCTCCGGAGATACCCGCATCCTCTGGAGCGCTCTCGAGATGGAGCCGTGGTTCACGGCGACGGCCTCGAATGTCTGCTACGGCTATTGGGGTCACGACCTCGGAGGCCACTACGGCGCCGAAGGGGACGGCGGGACCGATCCCGAACTCTTCACCCGCTGGGTCCAATTCGGTGTCTTCACTCCGATTTTCAAGATTCATTCGACGAAGTCTTCGGAAATCGAGAGAAAAATCTGGTGTTACCCCTCGCACAGTCTGTTCCTCAAGGACGCAATCCGTCTGCGCTACAGCCTCAGTCCGTACATCTATGATGCCGCAAGGTATTTCCACGACACCGGAATCGGTCTCTGCCGTCCGCTCTATTACTATGCTCCCGAAGATGAGCGTTCATACAGCTATGAGAACGAATACTACTTCGGCCCCGATATCCTGGCGACCGCGATTGTCCGCCCGGCAGATCCCGTGACGGGAGTTTCGCAGCTGAGGATGTTCTTCCCTGAAGGCAGCGACTGGTATGACGTCTCGAGCGGAAGGATCCTGGACGGCGGCAGCGAAGTCGACCTTAGTTATTCGATTAACGAGAATCCCTGGTTCGTGCGCGCCGGTGCCATAATCCCGATGGCCGGAGAAACCATCAGCAATCTGCAGGAACCTTCAAACGAACTGCGGATCTTTGTCGCCCCCGGTGACGGGGAATCGTCCTGTGTGACCTTCGATGACGACGGTACCACGCAAGCCTATGAGGAGGAATTCACCAGGACGACAATCACCAAGCGGTCCGATGCTTCGAAGACAGTCGTAAAAATCAGCGCGAGGGAAGGTTCATACAAGGAGATGGATCCCAATCGCAGGATCAGCGTGATCCTCGAAGGAACATACGCCCCCGCCCAGGTGAAAGTCAATGGAGTCGAAACGGCCTGGGCACGTTTTCCCGAAAAGACCGGACGCGCGGCCTGGAGCTATGACGGAAAGTCACTCGCGACGGTCGTGACCCTCCCGGCATCCGACGCGTCCAAACCTGTCGAGATAGAATGCGTCTTTGACCCTTCTGCGGACCGTTCCCTGCTTCGAGGTGCCAAAGGTCTCCTTGGCAGGATGATATGCTTCACAGATGAGATAAAGATGGCTCTTGTCTATGCTCCCGACGAATATCTGAGAGTCGCCGGAGCCGCAAGCCGGATGACCGAATATCCTGAAAGCGTCGCCGAAGTCCTCGGCTCAATCGACCGCACTGCTCTTGACGAGTGCTGGAAGGATTGCAAGCTCGCAACCGATGAGTTTATCGCGAGGATGCAGGCGCTTACAAATCAGTGAATCACCTAGCCTCCAGCAGGTTGTTCAGGAGGGCATAGACCGTAAGGCCGGCGATGGTCTTGATGCCGGTCTTGGCGGTGATGTTCTTGCGGTGGCTCACTACGGTGTGTACGGAGATGCAGAGATGCTCCGCTATCTCCTTGTTTATCATCCCATTGGCAACGCACACGAGAACCTCTTTTTCGCGGTCCGACAGGGTGCTGTCCACGGGGCTTGATATCTGGCGACCCTCGAGCGCGGTCTCCTCCAGAAGGATGTGCTTGTGAATGTCGTATTGTAGCGAATTGATGGAATTCAAGACGACGAGAGCCTCTTTTTGGTCAGCCTTCTCGGGGAGGTGATTCATAACAAGATTCCTGAGGTCTTCAAGCGTTTCCTCCACTCCGGAGTGATCTTCCTCGGGGATATCTGTATCGCCAAGATTGGGGAAAACGACATTCTCCTCAAAGTCGAAGTGACTCTGAAGCTCATCCTTGAAGTCGGAGAAGAATTTCCAAATAACTCTCTGTGTGTCTTCAGAGCAGGGCAGAGTCATCCGCGATATGCCGGATGCCATATCCTTCAGCGCTACATCCAGATAATATTTATGGGAAACGCGAAGATAGTTTGCAATCAGCTTTTGATCCGCTGTCGCAAGATCTTCCTGCGAAGGGATATAATTCTCCCTGCTATACAACTTGCAAATCAGCAGAAAAGTCTCCGGATCCACCCCGGCGCCCCGGCACACATCCGCCACGGAGGCATCTCCATAGCCGAACGAGAATCCCATCCGGGAGAATACTCCCAGCAGCGACGGATGCTCCCCGAGAAGCTCCGACATCTTCATAGACGATTTGAGTTCGTTTGCCATTGCGAGCGCAAAGTTAGCACATTTTAACTAATCCGGCATCCCGATTTATGAGTATTCGTACAGACGCGAGTCAATCAGATAGCGAACATCCTGGGGCTAAAATACAGCCCAAAAATCCGCGCGGACCTGAACTTCCAGCAGGTCTATTTGTCGAACACGGACATCGATGCCCTGACCATATTCCTGTGCTCCTGACGGTCCTGCTCCGAAAGTTCCTCCCAGGGGCGGAGCTGATGGTTCATCTTCAGGGCGTCGTCGTCTTCGTCATCATAGACATAGCCGTGAGCCTTGAGGTAGCGCGAGTAGCGCAGATGCTCCGTTCTTGCCAGATTCTCCAGAGTCCCGTCATCAAGTTCAGACGACCACAGAGCAAGGGAAAGCTTGGTGGAGATGTGGTTGGCGCAGGAGATGAACTGGTGCATCTGCATTCTGCGGCTCTGCTTTTCGTGATATGTTTCCGGCACTGCGTTCCCGGGGTCCTCAATTCCCGAAATTTCGCGGTATCTGGCCGCCAGTTTGCCGGCGAGCGAGGTGGCGGAACTGTTGATGCCGGAAGAGTCTCTGGAGACTATCATCTCGGGAGAGAAGACTTTGCTGCTCTCGCCGAAGCAGCGTATCACCTCCCGCCCGGCCTTCTCGTTAAGCCTGCGGACCAGTAGCGTCTCGAAGGCGGGCGTCACGGTCTTGCGCACACAGATGCTGAAATTCTTCATACCGTCCTTCCTCCTTTTCTCTGCATAGGAGTAGATCTTGCACGCAAGGTCGAGGTTGGCGGTGTCGTTGCCGAGGGATATCTCTATCAGGTTCAGCGAATCCAGCCATTCCAGCAGCGTTCTCCAGAAGCCGCCGGATTCCGGCCCAGATTGGCTGTAGGTTATGACGTCATCGTGCTCCATTGCGGGGCAGGAGAATTCGAATACCTCCCTGATGGCGTCCATTGATTTGTCGATGGCGTGGATATGGATCGGAAGTGGCGAGCCGTCCTCTCTGATGGCGGACGAGAACTCATATATGAATTTTGCGGCTGCCTGCCCCGTCTCGCCGAATCCGATTATGAGGGCGTTGAACGCTCCGGAGACTGTGCCGCGCACGCCGGAGGGCCCTGCGGGATTCACATCCACCAGATTCACGGGATGGCAGTCGGGCGACTTCATCAGTTCAACCACAGAAAGCGAAGACGGATAGATGAAGTGGGCTCCGGTTTTGCCCAGAACTCCGCTGAAGGTCTGTGCCAGCCCCTCGCGCTTCACGCAGGCGTGGACAGTGTTGTGCCTCAGCCTCTCGTCGCTGACGAGTATAAGAAGATTCTTCAGATTCTTCTCCGCGTCGTCAGAAAGAAGATAAAACGCTGTGTCGCTGTCAATCCTCTTCTGCAGGCGCCCGAGGCCGATACTCTCCAGTACGCCGTCCTCGGTGTCCCGCTGCTTCAGCCCTCTTTTGGCACGCAGCAGCGTTATGTGCCTCCCGTACGAGATGTCATCCTTTCTTTCGCCTCCGTACATATTCTTGATAATGCTCGAAAGGGACACCTCGCCGCCGTCGCCATCGTCCGGGAATTCCACGAACGCAATCTCTTCGTCCTTGATGCCCCGCGCTATTATCTCGGAATTCCTGCTCACCCCGAGAAACACGTGGCGGAATTTCCTGCGGTTGAAAAGCAGTGAGAGGCGGGTCATCACGCGCTTCCCGAAAAGGAGTATGATTGCCGACAGGCTGGTGAGCACTGCCGAATAATAAATCAGAATGAATGCGTCCGTGAAATATGGCGAGGTCTTCTGCGCCACCAGCGACTCGAAGATGGAGTTCTCATAGATAAACATCTTTATGGACGCTATGAGTCCGCGCAGGAAAAGCGTCACCCAGCCGCCCAGATAGCCTTCCGTACGGTATCCGTACATAAACAGGACAGTGCCGGCGAGGGTGATGATCACCGCTGCCCGCTTGACTATTCTGGGGCTGATTCTACTCTTGAACAGAATGAACGCATACAATGCCAGAAGCAGAACGATAAGTGCCTGCAGTGCCGGTTCCAAGTAGTCCATCATCTGATATTTTGCTGCAATTTAGTTATTTTTCTTGATTTCCCACAGAGTTTCCGGCGAATGTCGTTGAGACGCTCTGAGACGGACGAGCTTTGTGGCGTGAGGGGGCACTGTCGCCTCGAGCGAGCCTTCGATGCGGCCTTCGTCCTGCTCTCTCCAGCAGTCACGTACATAGAAAGTCCCCTCGAGACCAATCTCCGAGAGGACGACACTTATAGTCCTCGTCACGGGAGAGCGGTTGAGCAGAGCCACCGCGTAATCGCCGTTCGCAAGGGGTCTTGCCCAGACGCTCTCGCCGTCGGTGTGGCGATAACGCCGCGCCACGGCGCCCAGCCTGTCCTGGCTGATGTCTATCACCTCGGAGCAGGTCAAAAGAGAACGCGTGAAGTCATCAAGGCGCGTGAGGTCACAACCGATGAAGAGCGGAGCCGATATCATAGCCCAAATGGAGAGATGCGTGTATTGCTCGTTGGGGGTCAGCATTGTGGGATGACGGTGACCGTAGGAATTCTGGTCGCCAATGGTCAGCATATCCGGATCCGCCCAGAATCCCGGGCCCGTGTATTTCCAGTATTCCGCGCCCACCTTCGAATCGATTGCCATCTCCATACGCGTCCAGCAGTCCTTGAGGTCGCTCCAGGTGCGGAAACAATTCGCCCCGTATTCGCGTCCCCACTCTTCCACTCCCCCATCGCCATACTGGCAATATGAATAGACTATGTCCCTGTCCTGCTGCTTCAGGCATTCATACATCTGAGCGTAAGGGCGTATGTTCTCCGTACGCAAATCTCCGCCCGGAGCGGCAGCCCTTGCCCACATTATCTTGTTGTATGTGCACCTGTCGTATTTGATGTAGTCAAATCCCCACTCCGCCCAGGAAGCGGCGTCCTGAAGTTCGTGTCCGTAGCTCCCTTCACATTTCCCGCAGGTGAGAGGCCCCGGCGACGAATACAGTCCGGCTTTAAGGCCGAAGGAATGGATATAATCCGTCAGGGACTTCATATCAGGGAAAGAACGGTTGGGAAGTATCCTCCCCAAAGAATCTCTCGCGGGGCCCATCAGGTCCTCGCGCCCGAGAGTCGAGGCACGTTCCCGAATGGCGGCAGTGTCTGCATTGTTCATCTGCCAGAAGTCATCCAGATTGACATAAGCCCAGCCGTAGTCGCAAAGCCCGCTCTGAAGAAGCGCGTCGGTCGACTGACGCACCTTCTCGTCTGTGAGGAGGCTGCCCCAGATGTTCCAGCTGTTCCAGCCCATAGGAGGCGTGAGGGCGAGAGTGTCCGAGACCTCCAGGACTATCTCACGCTCGGCGCTGCCTGCGGCGTTGACGGCCCTGACCTTAATGCTGTAACTTCCTTTGACACAAGGAGCTATGCCGCCAAGCACACCCTGCTTCGGGTCAAGGGTCACTCCTTCGGGCAGCCCTTCTGCCGTAAAAGACATAGGCCTCCGGCCGCTCACAGGGACTCGGAATATCACGGGATGTCCCGGCCTTACGCCCCAGATGTCGGCTCCGTTGAAACGCGGCTCAGAGCCTGCAGGAGGAGTCAGGATGCCAAGCTGCCTGAAAAGATCGGGAGAATCCGCCGGCTCAGCCTTCCCGGAGCGTCCGAGATTGAACCGCGCATCCGCCCAGTCGCCGTCAATCTTGTCAAGATCGGCCCAAAAACCGCCGGATGCCGTCTCGAGCACAAGCAACTTGACGCCCTTCAGATCGACGTGGCAGGCCATCTGTCCGTCAGAGGGCTTCATCAGACCGGACTTCCATATCACCTCGCCGTCCGCCCAGACTCGAAAATGTGCATTTGCCTCTCTCTCGCCCTTGAGCACGGAGGCATCGTCTATTCCCACCACGGCATCGAACGATTCGACCCTGCCGTTGAGCCGGAAGGCGACGGCACTCTCCGGACGGGCTCCGAACCCGTGGACGTATGTCTTGCCGTCAATAACGATCGGCTCCCCTTCCACGCTCTTGCCCGCACGGATGGAAAGACCTTGCCCGCAGGGGAAGGACGATAGGTCGAACCGGTCGACGTACACCTCGCGCGCTTGCAGGGAAAGCGCCAAGACAAGCGCGACGGCGATTGTCAGCATCTTATTCATAATCAGTCAATTTGAAGCTGTTTTGAATTCCGGATCCCGGCAATTTCCTTCGGAAGCTTTCTCTTGGAAATATCTATTTTGGGATTTATAAGGTCGATTATTTTAGTCAGAACCACTATCAGCAACAAGTAAATTACTGCCGATGAGATTATCGGGAAGAAGGCATCGAAGGTCCTGCTTCTTATCATATCCGCCATTTTTGTCAGGTCCATGATGGCAATGTATCCGACAATGGAAGTTTCCTGCAGAATTGTCACCACCTCTGATTTGAAATTGGGCATAAAGTGATATGCCGCCTGAGGGAGAATAATTCTGAAGAAAGACTGTCTGTTGCTTAAGCCCTGAGCTCTCGCAGCCTCATTCTGTCCCGAATCAACGGCCTTTACACCGCTTCCTATCATATCCATGACGGAGCAGGCAAACATAAGGGAAAATCCGATGATCGCCGTAAGGATGCTGCTTATGCTCTTGGTCCCGAAGATCACATAATAAAGGAGCATCAGAATAACTACCGTCGGAACGCCCTGAACAATCCAGCTGAACGCTCCAAGGAATTTCCTGCAAAAAGGATCTCCGTCTTTTATGAGAAGATATCCGCCGAATCCGAGAAGCGCTCCGATTATGATGGACATTATGGTAATCAGCAGCGTGACACCGGTACCCTCGAGAAGCATCTTCCATCTGTTTTCCTTGATAAAGGTATTGACGAAGCTGTTTTTTATCTTTTCAAAGAAAGAGCCGCCCTCGGACTCTCCGATTACAACCATCAAAATTTTATTCTCGTAGTACACGGAAGAGAGGAGCAGCTCCTCTTCGCGCTCTTCAGACAGCACGATTCCGCTGCCGAAATCACACTTTCCGCTGGTAATTGAAGGAGCAATACCGTCAAAGTCCATAAGGACTATTTCGGGAATATACCCGTATTCCCTGCAGAAACCATATACATAATCCACATCAAAGCCACAGAGTTCCCCCTCCACAAGGTTGGAGAATCCCTCGAACCCCGCCTCCATAGCAATCCTTATGGTTCCGTTCTCGCCGGTAAAGCCTTCGGCGTGGGAACGGCAGACGTCAGGGTCATAATTTTTTACCCAGTAGTCATCCAGTCTTTCTAGAGTACCATCAGATTTGCACTTCGCTATATATTCTTCCATCTGGTAATATAGCGTGCGACCCTTTTTGTTTTCCGCAAAAGCAAAACCCACCGGGCTGGTATCCAGAGGCTCCTGGAGCGCAGCTACTTCGGGATAAGCGATTCTAAAGGCGCGATAGGTTATTTCTTCTGTGGCAATAGCATCTATCTTTCTCTGGATAAGAGCCATCTCCATACCGCTCGGATCCGAATATATCGAAACCAGGGCATCCGGATTTTTCTCCAGAAGGGAGACCTCGTACAATGTGGAATTCTGCACGCCGACATTCTTGCCGGAAAGCTCGCTGATGCTGCTGATAGAAGTATCTGCAGCGTTTTCCGGAAGCATAATCACAGCGGCTACAACGGAAATCAAGAACACCAGCAGAATAACCGTTGTCTTTCTTACTTTTATTGTTTTCATTTCTGTATCCTCGCTCTTATTTCTCTTGTGGCTCCTTCACTGTCGTCTGTCAGTTCGACGCGGCCCAAATATTCGGCGGTTTTACACAGCATTCCCATTGCAACGGGATCCTTTTCTGATTCTTTGGATATACCGCTTACATTATGCGCTACACTGAAATAAACGTCCTTTTCATTTTCATTGTAGGATATGCTTGCCCTTATTATTTCTCCTTCTTTCTGAACGGAATGAAGAAGTGTCATACAAAATTCCTCAAAGACGGTATTCAGTTTGTGTTGCGTCTTTGAGTCCAAAGAATGACGATACACAAATCCGGTTATCTTTTCGAAGGCTGCATCAAGATCAAAATCTCCATAAGGTACTCTGATTGTCAGATTATTGGGGATTCTGATCGTCATATTATCTTCATTGAAGACAAATTCCCTGGTTTTTGGCTTCCTGGGATACTTGAATATCTGTTCGGGGGTACCATCCTCATAGATTCCTCCCTCGTCCATATAGAAGATTCTTGTGCTGATACGCTTTGCAAGGCTCATACTGTGGGTCACAATCATCATTGTTCTTCCCTCGGAAGCAAGTTCTTCGATGACTTTCTCGACTTCACCGACCATCAGTGGGTCAAGCGCGGAGGTGGGCTCATCGAAGAGTATGACTTCCGGCTCCATCGCAAGCGTTCTGGCAATGGCGGCTCTCTGCTTTTGCCCTCCGGAAAGTTCGGAAGGATAGTTGAGGGCTTTATCCTCCATCCCGACCTTCCTTAAAAGTTCCATACTTCTGAGGGCGGCTTCTTCCTTTGATTTTTTAAGGAGAAGAGTCTGCGCAAGCATAACATTTTCAAGCACTGTCAGATGAGCGTAAAGGTTATAGGACTGAAAAACCATTCCTATGCGCTGCCTCACGAGATCTATATTGCACTTTTCGTCTGTGATATCCTCGCCGTTGAAGACAATGCTTCCCGAGGTGGGCGTCTCAAGCAGATTTATGCTTCTTAGAAGCGTGGACTTGCCGGTCCCCGAAGGACCGATGATTGATATCACTTCCCCATTGTTTATTACGGCATTTACATCCTTCAGGGGACACACATTGGGATATTCTTTTCTCAGATGTTTCAGCTCGATCATAATCATTTTTTTAACTGAGTGGCTCAGCCAGCTCTGCCAAAATTACTAAATTTTGGCGTAAAATAGACAGACTTTATGTAAGTTTGTGAAGAAAACGAGAAAGAATGAACTCATATGACAGATAACGCGACGGCGAAGCCGAGAACCATCATTTACGATCTCCCAAAAGAGATTTTGCCGGACACTCACTATGCTCAAGCGACAGGTTACGTGGATCTGGGCGAACTGTTCAAGGCGAACGCTCAGGGAGAGTCATTTGCCTTTGAGCATGAAGGCGAAGTCCGTAAATGGCTGTCTTTTGTTTGTAGACGCGGCGATGTCCCTTCCGGCATCAAATTGCCGTTCCAATCCAAGGGTTACCTAAGAAAAATGAGACATTTGCTTTGGGTGATGCCCTCTGTGGAATCGTGCAATGCGATGGAGGCGCTCCTTGGGGCCGCCGAAGAGGGTCGTGCGATCAGGGACAACTATGCTGTTGTAAATTGTGGAAGCCAATCATATTCTTCCGAGGCCATAGTGGATGCGCTTACCGACGCATCGAACGGGAATCCTTTAAGGAATAAGACATTGACTCTGATGAACAGAATCAATGTCAAGGGCGTTGAATGTGAATTCTGGTCCGGAGTATTCCTGCTTCGCAATTTCGGCCCTAAAGGGTCTTCCGAATTTTCCCCCTGGGTTGAAGGAGACAATCACGTGAAAAAAGGGACTTACGCCTTTTCGTTTTCACCAAAGAAGGCTCTTGTCTCTATAAACAACATCCTGAGAGAAGAATACCGCAGCCGGTATTTGAGCGAAGATGTAGATTCATTTAAAATGTACATCAGGGAAGTGCTCGAGAATTCTCCGATAGAATATTGGGGCCTTGACGGGAAGGCCGTTACTGTGGACGAGGACTTGATTTATGAGTCTGACCCTTATGAGACACTTTCACTTTGGAAATCTCGCCGGATAATCGAGGGGAGCGCGCTCGCGGAGTATTTAAAGGACAAGGCTGGCAGAAGGGCACTCGGCGTGACCGGGAAGAAAGATAGCGACAGGCTTGAAAATGCGTATGAGATAATTCGGGGAATATGCTCCCGCATTCCCGCCTATCTTCATTTGATGGAAAGCAAAGATGTCCCCCTTGTCAAACATCTCGAAGATTCCATCGAGTTAAATACAAAACGTGAACTCATTGATTTTGAATCGACAACCCGGATCGCCCCTTCGCTTTTCATCAAGATTGCAAGAAGTGGAATCATCAAGAAAGATTTGATAGACAGACTTGCCTGCGACTTCCGTGCTTCTGAAATCATTCCATTTACGAACAGCCTGCACGACAAGTCCGGGGCGCTTTGTCTGCAAAGGGTCGGGTTGATATTCGACTCAGTGGCTTGGGCCGATTTCAAGTATCAGTATAAGGATGTTGATGTATGGGACCAGCTTCTGGACAAGCTTTGCAACCCCGAGATGGAGGACGAGAACAGCATCAGGACAATCACGATGTTGCTTTGCTACCTTCAACTTGTCAAGACAAACGACCAGTCGTCCTGGAAAGGCGAGGATGCCTTCGATGTGGATTCCGAGGCTCTGATATGTCAGTTCCTTCGTGTTGTCTGTGTCAAGGAAGATTCCAATGATATCATAAAGGATTTCCGGCAGAATGACAAATATGATTTGTGGGTTTTCCCTGATGAATCCATCGTGTCCGTCAACGATTTGTATAAAGAGAATATTTCTGACCCTGATTATCTTGACCGTTTGATCGCCGATGTCCGGCAGAGGTCCGAAAGGATGATCGAGCATTACAATTCATCACACTCGTTCAACAGATATCAGCGAGCCAGCGAACCATATTATTCAGATGACAAGACAATTCTTTTGAATGTACCGCAGGGCGAGGAGGAACTTGCTGTGGAGGACGGGACAGTAATCATTGGGCGCAATGCATTCCTCAATTGTTCGAACTTAAGGAAAGTCGAGCTCCCAAAGAGTGTTCAGATCATTGAGGAAGGCGCATTCCATAATTGTGGGAAACTCGATACAATAGAATTCAAAGGTGCGGCTGAGGTGGCTTGGCAAACAGTTTTTGGCAGACAAATCAAGAAAGTGGCGCTGAATTCCTTTGCCGGCTCGGGTATTGCCGCAATCGATAAAGATTTTATTGAGAAACAATACGCAGACAAGCCTTTCTTCTACCAGGCAGCTCCTGTGGCTGGCTGCGTCAAGGTATGGTGTGTGGATGAAAATGGCTACTACATGGAATCAACGGGCGTAAAGCAACGTATTCCTGATGAGGATGGCATCTGTCTGAAGTGCATTCACTCGAACTTCAAGGATAACGAGGATGTTCTCAAGAATACTGTAAGGGAATTCTTGTTGAAGGTTCAGTCCGACAGTGAGACGTTCTATGACGTCGCGCCAATCTATCTGGAGGGGACAGAGAAGGAAGTTAAAGAAAAAATGCGTCAGATTGCTTTCCTGTTTTGTGCCAAAAAGAACATCAATGCATCTCAAATAGGAAATCTTCGTTTCGACGAGGGACTCTTTAAGCTGATCGAGAAGGTGACGGATGAAAGGGTCTCCAAATCGTCTGTAGGAGGAACGATATATCTTTCATTCAACATCAATTCCGCAGAACTCAACAATCAGGATTTCGCAAACTTCTTGAAAGAGTATTTCAGCGATAAAGAAAATGTCAAGAAGGACCTTGTGAATTTCTGTCGGAAAGAAAACATAGGAATGACGTTCTATCCCAATACCGGAGTGTTCATTGATGAAGAAGAGGAGAATCCGGACGACCGTATGAAGGTGGAGGAAAACAGCTACACCATAAAAATCATATACGTTTCGAGTTCAAAACTTGACTCGATCGCAGAAGACTTATGCAAAACCTACTATCAGAAATCAGTATTGGTGGAGGATGAGATAAACAACCGGGCTTATTTTAAAAAACACCCGTTGGTTCAGCCGAACTTGAACACTCTTGAACAAGATAACAATGTTCTGTACACGGCGTTTAAAGAATATTGTAAACGCCGTGATTAGAGTATTTAACCTCAAAGAGCTCCTTATTGCTCTGATAGTAGGCTTTGATGGTGCGTAGATTAAATCTGACCGAGTTTCCTTTCAAACCTGTTGACAGCGAAGAGGGCGACGAAATAGACCACGCCTACGATGATGAAGCCGATTCCGACGAAGGAACTCAGCGTGGCGCCGGCGACTCCGGGAGTTTTGAGAGAGAGGAACCCGAGGACTGCGGCTGCAACGCCCATAAGCAGGTTCATCCACCACAGACGGAATCCGACTTTACGGTAGTCGAACGACCTTATGGCCAAATTGATCCCTTCGATAATCAGGAAGAAAGCGAATGTCAGCGGGAGAACCGATGCGAGTGCAAGGTCGTGCCTGAGGAAGATTATGCCGAGGATAATCTGCATCATTGAAGACAGGAAGATGCTTCCGCTCTGAGGGAAGTCACGTCTGAGGTTTATCCAGTTGAGGAATGTGGAGATACCGGAGGCAAGGGTCACGATGCCGAGGACCCAGGCCAGGGATATCACGGTGGCAATAGGCTTGGCAATGCAAATGATGCCGAGGGCCACGAGCGCTGCGCCCGTGATGCCCATGTAAATCTTTCTGCTGGTTAACATGATCGTTCTATTTTAAAAAACTATTCATAAATCGGATTGATTGTAGTATCGTAGTGCTCGAGTATGCCGAAACAGTGTTTCGTGTTCTTGGTATAGTATTTCTCCTTGGTAGAAGGTGTCTTCAAACTTCCGAAACTATATACACTCAAAGAGTTATCCAAGTATATCTGGCCGTCGGTGGGAACATTTTCATAGAATACGATATTCTCGCATTCGCCATTCTCCTTACGGCTCGATTCCATACCGAAATCGACAAAAAGCGAATAATCGCCGTGAAATTCATTAGCGACAATCTTGAAACAGTTCCATCTGTTGTCGAAACTTCTGATTTGATAAGCGGTCTCACCTTCGCGAGCGGTCCATCTCAATCTGTATTTGCTGGATATAATCTGTGTCTCACGCGGCCACCAGTGGAAATAATGGAATTCATATTTGTCCCCATCCATTGGAACGGCTTCCTTGTAAAGATGGCTGCCTATGAATTGGCCTTCGTATTTGAGCACATTATAGAGGGAAGAGTCCGGATATTCGCTGTTGATTCCGACATAATCAAGATGAGCCCCGAGATTACCCAAATTTTTCTGGAGGTATTCATTGTCTCCTGATGTGCCGGTCACCTCATTCCACATCTTTGTCGAATTTGTTTCAAACCTGTTTTCATAGTTGTTTCCCGGGAACCAGGCGCGTGGATTATCGTTTACCGAATAATGGTTATCAATCCACTTTGCAAAGTTATACGGACCGAGCACCTCGGGCTTGAAATACGTGACCTCGTCTCTGGTCGACAGATTCGGACGGAATACACGATAATGCTCATAGGCCAGGTTCATGTTGCTTGAATCCTTCTTTATGAGGTCGTCGATTTCCTTGAATTCCTGCTCATTCTTGTCGTAAATTTCTTGCCAGTATTTGGGGTTGTCGTCCTTCATTTTATCAACGTTGCAGCGGTACAGTTTGTAGAGATAATATGCAGGAGCGAGGGAGAACTGATAGAATCTTATCAGAGTGGCACGCTGTCCATATCCCAGATGGTCGAAAGCGACATATGACTGCACGTGCTTCCTTACAATTTCCGGGAATGTCTCAGGCTTCCCGCTTCCAAGGCTGATGGAACTGAAATCCTTAAGCAATTCCTCGATTGCGGGAAGCATCTCATGAGAAACAGTGCCGTCAGGAATAGTACGTTCCTCTCCCCAGTTCTTCACCGTCATGACAATCTGTTCATTCGCGTAGTCTTCCGTGATTTCCCCGGCCTCAAAGTCCTCAAGATAGGCATTCATCGTCTTTATTGCCGACTCAGCCTCGTCCCACAGATTTTTGAGCATTGTGACTTTCCTGCCGATCTGATCTTTGTAAGGGGCGTCTTCAAGCAGGGTGAGAATCTCATTCGTATTGACTTTCACATCGTTGACTTCTTTCTGGATTTCCTCGATTCCCTTCATGATCTGGTCGAAGTTGTCCTGTTCGTCATCATTGGAGAGAAGGTTCTTGATGCTGCTGGCGGCGCTGAATATGCCGGACACTATCCCGACTCCCGCCTTCACCGCATTGAGTGCTGCAGTTACGCCTGCAATCGCTACTTTTGTCTGAGGCTCTGACTGGTCGTCGTTTCCATAAGTGTCGCTCCAGGCAAATATTGTGGGATAATCTTTCAATATTTTCGCTCCCATCGCCCTGTTATTGGATCTCAGGAAGGGAGTCGCAATCTCATTCGTACCTCAGCGTCCGAGTAATATTTGCAGCAATTCCCGCAGTACCAGTACTCGATGTTTCCTCCCTCGTTTGCGGTGGGGGCCACGGCGGCAAAGTGGGTCAGTGAATGATTGTAACAATCCTGAAATTCAAACTCGTCGACAACTTCAGATGAGTCGTCAGTTGTCTCTTCCTCCTGAACAATCTCCTTGTTGCAGGACACAATGCCAAGCAACGCTACGATGAGCGTCGCTGTTGTCAGCAGTCTGACAGAAGAATTTAAGATGTGCATAGTTTTTATTATGTTTATAATGTTTTGTCGTTGTTACAAAGCCCTGACGGCACGCACATAGTATCTGGTGGTCTTGGGGGCCTGGTCGTCACTGCCATCGCCGAAGTTGACGAAGAAAGCGTTGTATTTATTGATCCGGTTTTCTGAAGAAGACCAATAATTCTCTGCACCCAGATTGGTGTAGCTATGGGTGCTGATTGTGGCGTTCAATGTGGCCTTGACCTTATATATGGCTTTGAATCATAAAAATACCTTCTTAATAATATTACCGAGCACAGCTTTGTATTCGTCATAGACCTGCCGGAACGACTTCAAATTTACGATTTTTTTTGTTTCGACAACGAGAATAATTCGGTAAACGGCTTCAAATAGTACTGGATGAAGATTACCCCAGGTAGTCATTGAGGAAGTTGGGGTAGTTGCCCTCGCAGGCCACATAGCCGCAGACGGCCGCTGCGACCACGACTATGACGACAACGGTCATCCAGAAAGCATAGTGGCGGCCAAACACAAGCTGACAAGGTTTCTTCAGTTTGCGGTTGTAGAGTACGACAATCCCCGTGGTGAGGGCTGTGCAGATGAGCCAGCCGATGATGGTGGGAAGGTCGCTGTCGAACTCCGGATTGGCATAGTACATCACTATCATAATCAACACCCACGACACGCAGTAGAACTTATTGATGTGCTTTGCAGGATAAGTAATCACGGGAGCAACCTTTGCAGGGATGATAAGTCCGATGTAGTACATCAGACTCACGAGTCCGACATTGCACGCCAGACACACGAGGGCGTCGGGCAGCATCCGGTGGGCGAACCAGCGCTCGTCGGAGAACATCAGAAAGACATTCTGGTCGGTGAAAATGTTTATACAAAGATATGCCGCGGTGATGGCCAGGCCAACAGGGAGACAGATGCGGTGGAAGGCCCGCTTGTCCTGCAGATGGCGGTACATCTTGCCAAACAAGCAGCCTGCCGCCACAATGATGAACCAACTTAAGAGCGGAAAATAGCTTTCGGTATCCGTGCCCCAGAAATAGCCCAGGAACTGGTCGAAGGCATAACACCCCGTCTGCACACTCTCCAATGGCCACGCGGCGGCGCTCATCAGCACAGAGATGCCGAAGATCGCGCCGTAGCTGAGCCTTAGAGTGCGCAGCAGCGCCATCAGCAGGAAGGCCAGACCGGCAAACTGCAGAATGTCGACTCCAAGGGTGTAAACCTGACACGCGAGGGATGTCTCGTCGCCTGTAATCCAGTAGTAACTCATGCCGGGAATAACATCGCGGAAAAGCTCCAGCAACAGTCCTGTCAGCAGCAGAGACACTCCCCTCTTGGCATAGCCTTTCGGCGTGCAGGAACGGGTATAGACCATACCTATGCCCATACAGAACATAAAGGTGACGGCGTCGTAGATTGCCGACCGCCAATAGGCATTGTAATAACTTACCGATGGTTCGAAGGTTGTGGAAAGCTCGTCATACACGTGAACCCAAATCATCAGCACAATCGCGATGGCCTTGGCCAAATCAATCTCGATCTGCCGGCCTGTGTTTACTTCTCGTTCAGAAAAGATGTTCATAATTCCTTAATTTATCTTATGAGGTCTTGCGACGGCGACCTAAAAGCTCGGGGCAAACGGCATTTATAAGCAGTGATACGGCTATCGAGAATGCAAGCATCAGCGTAGCGCATATGCACGCTACCCAAAACACCGACGATGGCGTTCCAAGCATTGCCGACACTGGACCTACGATATAAACAATGGTAAACGGCATGTGGACAATGAATATTCCCATAGTGTTTTGCCCGAGCCAATTCATTGATTTCTTAAACCATCCCAGGCGAGAGGAAATGTCTATTCTTGCAATCATCGAGGCTATGGCCCTCACGCAGACAGTTCCGGCAAGCGCGTTGAATATGAACCAGAACACGTTTCCGTACTGGGATGTGCACATACTTACAAAGCCGGCGGCAAGATTGGTCCGGCCGTACAAATTGCCGAGCAGTAAAGCGGTTCCCGCTCCTACAGCCAGAACGCCCTGAATCCACATCGGCTTTCTATCCATCGCATTGAGATAATCGGAATTGAGGTGAGACAGAATCATAAATCCCATTGCGACGAAGGCAATGTCCGCGCACCACGGGTAGCCGTTTTCAAGCTTGGGCGCAAGAAAGCCTGTCGCAAAGCATATCGCCGAAAGCGCAATAAGCACCGGCACACGGTATTTATAGACCTTTTGTTCGAGGAATATTACACCGTACATACCCACTCTTGCGAGGAAAAGGCAGGGCAAAAACCAAAATTGATTATTACCTGCTCCGCCTGCGATAATCCCCCTTCCGCTGCCATAAAGCAGCACTCCCATAGATTTGAGGTTGAAGGGCGAATATATAAGTCCCCATATGAAATAGGGCAGGATAAGCGCGAAAGCATTGCTGCCCAAAAATTTCAGAAAGCTCTTAAAGGAATAGTCCTGCGCTTTATGGCTTGTAATGCCGCATATGGCAAAAAACAGCGGCATATGAAAGGAGTAAATCAGCTTTACCCAGAACGGGATTTCTCCCTTGGGATTAATACAGTGCCCCAAAAGCACCGTTATTATCAGAATCGCTTTTGCGATGTCCAAATACTCAAGACGTATTTTGCCGGTTTTTTCTGTCATAAAATTCCTTTGTAAGATTCAGATGCTTCAATTGTCATTCCCCGAGGTCGCGGAGTCGGATTTCTGCCGTGAGCGGCCCGTCATCCCGGCGCAGCAGGCGGCAGAGGGTGGTCTGAATCTCGTCCAGTTTGAACCACACGCTTCTTGCCAGCATGTAATTGCGCAGAGAGCCGTACACCTCCCGGTCCTCGACCGGGTGCCCGTAGTAAGCGGCCTTGAACTCTTCCCAGAATTCGAGGGCCTGAGGCCAACTCATATGATAAATGAAGTCAAAAGAGTGGTCGCAGCCGAAATGGGTTGCGATGTAGAACATAGCAAGGTCGTGGTTCGGGTGCCCCGTCGAGACATCCCCGATGTCTATGAAATAATCCGAGGCTCCGTCGGTTATGATGTTCCCGAAGTGCAAGTCGCCGTGCAGGAGGGTCTGCTGCTCGTCTGCTTCGATGGCGTCAAGCGCCTCCCGCACCAGCAGCTTGTCAGCATCGTCAAGCACCGTGTTGCTCTCAAGAAGAGAACGGTATTTGCCCGACGCGGAGGGGAAAGTTCCTTCGCAGGAAGGGGCTTTGGAATGCAAATCCCTTGTCATCGCCGCCATCCGCCGTCCAAGAGAGGGAATCATCTCAGGGCATTCGCCGGCAAGGCGGCAGAAAGACTTCTTGTGGACGATTCTCTGCATAATCAGCGCAGGCCGGCCATTGAAGCGCGTGACTTCCAGAGCCTCCGGCACGCTTATCCCGAACTGCCCTATCTCCCGGGCCTGGCGGAACTCATTTTCCACAAATTCCTCACCCCTCAGGGACGGGTAGACCTTCATTATCAGCTCCGGGTGGGATTTGCTGAAATAGCTCTCGCCTTCCATCCCTCCTCCGGAGAGGGCCCAGTCGTCGATTTTCATGGGATCAGCTAAATTGTTGATTACAAAGCCTTGACAGCACGGACGCAGTAAGAGATGTCTTACAGCTGCTGTCCTTTCATCATTTTGAGGGCCTCGGTCCTCTCGGCGTTCACGTGGCCTCGGAATGACCAGGTGGGCGTGCCGTGCACTCCGGAGATTGATGTCGATTCAATCAGCATAGTGACAAATCCTCCTCCGTCAATGGTGAATGACAGGCGCCAGTCAGAGTCTCTGTAAGAATCAAAGAACCGCGCATTATCTACACGGACGGAGAAACTGTACTGGGTCCCCTTTTTATTGAAACTGGGCTTGTAAACGCTTGCGCTGCAGTTGTCGAACCTGAGGGCGTAACGGCTGGCGAAAGCGGAGGTTCTGGATGCCACCATACCGTTCACCGTAGGGATCTGCCCTTTGACGGTGTTGTCGCAGATGACGATGTAGGCACGGTCCCCCCGGAAAGTATGGGTCTCGAAAGACTCAAGTTCGATGACAAGAGGATCTGTCTGCGCGACAAGGTTGGTGACTGGTGTTTCCGTGCTTGTCTGCGCAGTAGTCCCGCAGGCGCACAGCCCCATTGCGGCCGAGAGAGCAAGTAAGAGATTCTTGAATTTCATTTTTTTAGATTTATTGTTGTTAAATAATTACAAAGTCTTGACAGCGTCGGAGCCGCTTAACGGTTACGGCTTGAAGGTAGAGATGCTTTCCAGCTTGTCCCAGATCAGAGCGACATAGCTGCTGTTGCCGTTGCCTATGATGTGACGGTCGGTACGGTCGGTGCTGTCCGCTTGGTCAGATGAGACGAACGTGGTGTGACCTTCCTCGTCAACACGCAGGGCGAGGGGGCCGGTACAGGAAAAGTAATCTTCGCCCAGGATGCAGTGAAACACGGCTACGGCATCCCACAGATACTGTCCGACATCGCCTTTTTCCCATTCGTTGTATCTGCTGTATGTCTGGTATATCGGGCTCTCCGGCTGCCACGAGTACTGTCCCAGAATCCTGTCGTGTACGGAAGGGAAAGTCAGTCCCGCTTCAAGCGGGTAGAGATGCAGGGGCGTAGGCCACTGTTCTATCACTTTCTTCGCCAGCGGGATGTCGCCTCCGACGTTGTATTCGACATCGAGGAACTGGGTCTTGCCATAATCATCGGCATAGCGCAGCGGGACGGCGGAAAAGCATCCGCCGGTGATGTCGACAGCCTTTACCTTGCGCTGTATCAGCTCCATGCCGCTCAGAGATGAGTATTCATCAGACTCAGAGTCCATAAGCTGCCCCAGATTGGTAAGCATTCCCAGACATACTATGTTCACACTGCCATCAGCTGCTTCACTCAGCAGCTTCCGGTATAGTTTCACGCCAGAGAGTCTTTGTGAGAGCGGGATGCCCGTAGGCGGGAAGAGCAGGGTGTTGTCAGGCTTCACCAGGTCGGCTATCTCATAATAAGGCGTGCATTCAAAAGGGTGCAGATTCCCGCTGCGGACCAGCCCCAGCGGTATGTCATCGGCCTTGTAATAGTGCATAAGGGCATCTGCGAGCCTGTGGCACTTCTCTTCTCCGCAGTCCTGCATCACGCCCAATATGTTGCACTCACCCTTCGCCCTGAAGGCAAATGCTGCCTGCAGGGCAAAAAGATCATCGGTGCAGTTGCCCAAATCGGTATCTATTATCAAGTTTACAGCGCCCTGAGGCTTGTCCGGCGTGGGGGTGCCGTTTTTTGAGCAAGTTGTCAGGAGCAACCCTGCCAGCAAAGCGCAAGGCACAGAAATGATTTTTTTTGCTACGAGTCTATTCATGCTATGACACCAAAGCCTGATTTTGCGGCAAGGAAGCTCGCCACGCGGAGTTTCAGATTACTGCGCATACTGGCGTAGAAAGCAGACCCGTCAATGCCGTGCAGGCTCTTGCCGCCCCAAATTCCACCCTTTATGTACCCATTCGGCCTGGTCGAGCAAATGACGCTGCCACGTCCAAGGTCAATCTGGGCGTCGCAAAGATCCTTCTCCAGAAGCGACATATGGTACCGGACCGTGCCGTCTTCACGCTTTTCTTTCACGAGCACGCCGCCGTTCTCACTGGTTCCGGCATAGGTTTCATCGCGTTTCCAATTGAGCGGGTTGATGACAAGGGTCTCGTCGCCCTCGTCGGCAAGGAGGATGCTGGGCCCTTTTTCTCCCGGTCCTTCGGTGTTCCACGAAATCAAACAGTTGAAATCATCTGCACCTTCGGCAAAATGCAGGCGGCCTTCCTTACAGGGCATTGCATCGAAGATCTTCTTGGATACGCCGTATCCGATTGAATATGCTGCAATCATATTCTTGAGATAATCTTTCTTGTCAGTCGTCAGGAAATACCTCATCAGACACACCTGCAAAGCGCCCGCTCCCTGCGAGTGCCCGGCAAGGACGAAAGGTCTTTTGGCGCCCTGATTGTAGTGCTCGAAGTAGTAATCCAGCGCTGCCTCCAGATCAACATAAGGCTCCTTTGTCCCGACGTCAGCAAACATGGCATCGTGAGATTTGTACGCCTCCAATGCATACTTGAGCGACATCTGGCGCTGCATCGGACAGAAAACTCTGGCATTGTCGGAAAGCTGGCTCCCTACAAGCACATAGTTTTCATAGCCAATTGCCCGGGCCTCTTCAGTCATTATTGCCACACCATTTTCCTGCTCAGGTACTACTACTGAAGTACAGCAAAAGAAAATCAAATCAAAATCCGTATTCAGATCTGCATTGGCGTTGATTACCCAGTTCTCGACTCTTGAGTAGTCCAGTGGCTTCACGCTGCTTTTTTCTTTCAGTTCCATATTATGATTCACTAGTGGCCAAATATAAGAAAAAATTCACACATATAGGTCAATGACCTCCTGCGGCAGGATTGAGTTCCCGACATCCTCATCCGGTCTGGTCTTGGTAAAGAGGACTATCTCAATCTGTTTGCCTCCTGTGAACGGCAGCGCATCGGCAATCTTCCGCAATTCGGATGTAAGCAGGCGGCCATTCTCCGAGAATGTCCACTTGCATTCTCCGACAAGAATGTGCTTCTTGTCCAGACTCTCGGCCACAACGTCGACCTCAACGTCTTTCCACTGCCCCTCGAGACACACCCGCCCCCACCATCTTCTGGCTTCCATATATCTTATCCCGTTTATCACATTCCCCGTTACGGCGTCGCGGCACACCCTTTCCCACCAATACCCGATAAGGTCAGGCAGCCTGCGGTCAAGCAACTCGTCAATCACCGCTTTTCTTCCCAACTCTATGAATGACCGGTTTGCCGGAACGAACTTGTAGTGGAAATTCAGGAACGGGTCAGCTATGCGATACAAACTTTTCTTGCTGTCCTTTACGGATGCGCCGAAAGGAATATCTTTCTCAAGATAGCCCAGGTCTATCAGTTTCGCTAGCGGCCTGGAAAGATTGGTTGCGGGCTCAGCGCATTTCCCTGCGATTTCCTTCAGTCTCGTGGCACCTGAGCCGACGATCGTCATTATTGTCGCTGTCTTCACAATATCCTTCAGGTCATCACGGAACAGGTGCTGAGGTTCTTCATACAATGCCCCGAAGGTGGAAAGAATATGTTCGTCTATAGCCTCCTTAAGCGTCGCCGAGCCCTCCCGGAGCTTCCAATAACGGGGAATTCCTCCCAATACGGCATAATTCTCTATGGTCTGAACGTCACTCAGGCCAAGCGCTTCCTGCAAGAAGGGAAGCTTTATCGGGCCGATCTTGAAATCGGCCTCCTTCCTTCCGAAGAGCGGTGATGCCTCGTCGTGTGTAAGATTGTACATCATCGTCTGGGACGACCCGCACAGGATTATATTGTACTTCAGCTGTGAGGAGTCGAGTAGGGTCTGTATCACGGAAGGCAGAGACGGGTCATTTTCCACCAGATATGGAAATTCGTTCAGACATAACGTAATTCTACTTGTCACCCTGTGATTGAGAGCGGTAAGCAAGGATCGCCAGTCTTTATACACGGCGTCGCCAAAGCCTTCGAAGGTATGGGATATGACGTAGCTTAGATTCACCATTTGGGTCGCCGTATCCGTCCGGTCCGCCTCGAAATAAATGTCATTCTCCTTGAGAACCCGCCCGACAAGGGTTGATTTTCCCACCCTTCGGCGTCCCCTTACAATTGCAAACCCCCTCCCAGGGACCTGCGAGGGCCTCAGGGAGGGGATGTGATGAGAGTGGAATTTGTCAATCAGTCGTTACAAAGCCCTGACGGCACGGACCCTGTTAGAGTTATTCTCATAGTAGCCGTCGACATCGCCATTACTAAAGTTGACGCAGTATGCGTAGTCTTTGATAAAGGCAAAGGAAGGGCATTCGTTAGACGACCAATAAAGTCCCGCCCCAAGCTGAGCTGCGCCCTTCGAAGAGAGTGTGGCGTTCAATGTGGCCTTGACATTATATGCGGCCTTGAGCTCATCCTTTGAAGGAAGGTACCAGCCATCGCTTTTATTTGAGCACCAGGTTTTTGCATTTGACCAATTGCATTTTGTCTCGTCAAGAGAAATCATATAGGGCTTGGAATTATAGAAATATACTACTCCTCCCCTACCACCTACAGTCTCGTAGTCACCTGATTGATAGTCTCTGACTGTAACAGTGCAGCTTGCCGCGACTCCGCTGCCGTCGTTAGCCATGGCGATGACGGTTGCGGTGCCGGGAGCAACGGCGGTCACTACTCCGGTAGTGGCCTCAACGGTAGCAACGTTTGTGTCGTAGCAGGACCAGGTTACGGTCCGGTCTGCCG
>R18__coassemble_1400_pt1 | contig 32310 bp, 20 predicted proteins | sample R18__metabat2_high_PE_016 | metagenome-assembled genome bin R18
GCTTTAGTTGCAGACGATTTTGCGCAACTAGAGCAAAAAAGTGAAGTTGTCCTGGGCCGGAAACAGGGCTGACTAAAAAGGGTGGTTTCGGAGCGAAGCGACCCGGGGAGTCTGAGGGGCGCAGCCCTTCAGTGCCCCCCCCTGAAAGGGGTTGGGGTTGAGAAAGAAGAAGGAGGCTGACAAAAACGACAGTTTTTGGTCAGCCTCCTTCTGGACCGGAGACAACTTCCGTCTCCGCCCGAACTCTCAGCAAATCCCCGGTCTCCGCCCGAACGCTCACCGCAAATCTCCCATCTGATTCGGCAAACGGCTCAATCACGCGGAGGTTTTCAGCAAAAACATGCATCTGATTCGGCAAACGGCTCAATCACGCGGAGGTTTTCAGCAAAAACATGCATCTGATTTGGCAAATGGTCTAATCACGCGGAGGTTTGTCCGAAGCGTTGACCCTGAATCAGCGAAAAATCGCGCTAGCGGTCCCCATTCCTACCACCGTTAGCGCAAATTTTAACCCCCATAGCAATCCCGAGTTCCCCTTTGCCGGATTTTTACGACAATTACCGAGCAGTTGGTTATAACATCGATTTTTTGCTCTAGTTGCAGAGATTTAACTGCAACTAAGGCAAAAAACAGCACCCTGGCATGGGAAAGGCCGGATGCGTGTCGTTTCAGAGAAAAATTTCGTCAATCGGGCAAGGGAACCCGGCAGGGCATAAGGAAGGGGATCCCGGGTCGGGGCCCGGGATGACGAGGGTGCAGGTCCGGGATGACGCTGTCCGTCATGCCGCGCTTTGACGCGGCATCTTAGGGATCCCGGAGCACTGCAGATGAGCCTGTGCGCGCGAATTTTACTCTTTGATGCGGGAGTCTATGATTATCGTTACAGGGCCGTCATTGATGAGCGAGACCTTCATATCGGCCCCGAAGACTCCTCTGCCGACCGGCTGGCCGATGGCTTCCGACAATTCGTCACAGTACATCTCATAGATCGGAACGGCGAGCTCGCGGCCTGCCGCGCGGATGTACGAAGGGCGGTTGCCCTTGCGGGTGGATGCCGTCAGAGTGAACTGCGAGACGGCAAGGACCTGCCCGCCGACATCCGTGACGCTGCGGTTCATAACAGCGTTCTGGTCGTCGAAGATACGGAGTCCGGCGGTCTTTCCGACAAGCCACCTGCATTCTTCCGGGGTATCCCCCTCTTCGACTCCCACCAGCACCAGGAGGCCCTTCCCTATCCGGGACACCTCCCTGCCGTCAATGCTGACGGATGCCTCAAGCACTCTTTGTATTACAATTCTCATTTCAAACTCTGCTCCGAGCGGCAGCCGGCCGGACACCGGGGCCTGCAGAATCGGGCACGGGAAAGACGCGTCCGCTTCAGGAAAGCTCTACCTCCTGTCTCTTGCAATCATAATATAGTAGAAGAGTGTGGCGAGCGAGCCGATGGCGGCAATCACGTAAGTGTATGCGGCCCATTTGAGGGCGTCCACAGCCATCTCGCGGGTCTTGCCCTCCACGATGCCCTGCTCAGTCAGCCACTGCACCGCCCTGGAGCTGGCATTTATCTCCACAGGGAGGGTGATGAGGCTGAAGAGAGTGGTCATAGCAAAAAGGCCGATTCCGAGCCAGAGCAGCGAGGGGGTGACTTCCACCAGGATAACACCCAGAAGCAGCACCCACTGCACGATGTTGTTGGCAAAGTTCACCGCGGGGACAAGCGCGCTGCGCATCTTCAGGGGACCGTATCCGTAAGCGTGCTGGAGCGCGTGACCAGTCTCGTGGGCGGCGACGGCGCAGGCGCTTATGCTCGCGGCGCCGTAAACATCTTCGCTGAGATTGATGGTCTTGTCGGCAGGGTTGTAATGGTCTGTGAGCTTGCCCTTTACCGACTGGACAGTCACATCGGTGATGCCGTTTGAGGCTAGCATTGCGCGAGCGATGTCAGCGCCCGTGACTCCTCTCGGCGAAGGCACCTTGGAGTACTTGGAGAATCTGCTCTGCAGAACCTGCTGGATGATGAACGAGGCCACCATCACGGCAATCATTATAGTCCAGATATTCATAGCTGATTTGTTTTGTGGCAACCAGGCTCGCCGGAATCGCGACCGATGAACCGGCATCCTGATGGCGCGACAAATATAGCAAAATAAATTGTATCCGGATTGATATTTGAACAGCCGGAAATTTTCGCTACATTTAGGGTTATGAAACCGGATATGGTATATTAGTATGATGTATTTGGACCTTTTCGAGAGCGCCGTATCACTTTACGGGAGCAGGACGGCCGTCAGAGATCTGGACGGCTCCAGGCAGACGACATACAGGCAGCTCGACTGCCTCAGCAGCGCCGTGGCGGCCAAAATCCTCCGCCTCGAGAGCGAGGGAGCCCCCCGGGGCACCGGCTTCGTGATGATCAATATGGGCCGCAGGATGGAATACGCGGCGGCCTACCTCGGGGTCCTGAAGGCCGGGCGCGCGGCTGTGCCCGTGACCCCGACCTACCCGTCGGACCGCCTCGAATACATCCGCCGGGACTGCGGCGCGCAGATTGTCATCACCGAAGAATTCTTCGATGATATCGACACGCCGGCGCAGGTCCCCTGCTCGCACCCGCAAGGAGACTCCCCCGCCCTGCTGGTCTACACCTCCGGCTCCACGGGGAAGCCCAAAGGGATAGTGCACAGCGTGGACGGCCTCACCGCGGGAGTAAGGCGCCACCAGACCCTGCTTGAAGGCATCGAAGCCCCGGTGATGGCATCCACCTGCCCCTTCTCGTTCGGGATGCATATGTTCGAGCTTCTCACCACCCTTGCCTCCGGCGCCACCGTCATCATCCTCTCCGAAGACGAGCGCCGCTCTCCCGAGAGGATAACCGCGGCCTGCAGAAGGTACGGGGTGAACGTGATTTTCATCACCCCCCAGATGATCCGTTTCATAAAAGAAGGGCTTCCGGGCCGCGTCTTCGTGGGCGCGGAAACGGTCAGCAACCTGTATTTCAAAGACATACAAGTTTATAACTACTACGGCCAGACGGAGACCTTCGCGGGGATATGCACATTCCTCATCGACAAGCCCTACACCAACACCCCCGTGGGCAAAGGCTTCGGCGACGCCGACATACTCATCCTGGACGATGACGGCAAGCCCCTCCCGGACGGGGAGAGGGGAGAAATCTGCGTCACAGGAGTGTTCGGCGTAAGCTACTTCAAGGACCCGGAGCGCACGGCGAAGACCTTCGAGAAGCTGGAAGACGGCCGCACGCTCATCTACACCGGAGACCTCGGCTACAAGGACGAAGGCGGCAACCTGGTCTACATCTCCCGCAAGGACTGGATGGTCAAAATCAACGGTCAGAGGGTGGAAGCCCTCGAGGTGGAGCGCACGCTCGCCGCAGTGCCTGGCATCGACGCCGCCGCAGTGCGCTCATTCCAGGACGAAAACACCCAGAACTACATCGTGGGTTACTACGAGTCCGCCGCCCCCCTCCCGGACAGCGAAATCAGGCGCGAGTTGAAAAAGACCCTGCCGGACTATATGGTGCCGCGCTTCTTCGTGAGGATGGACTCGCTACCCAAGAACACCAACGGCAAGCTGGACAGGACGGTGCTCCTCCCTCCCGACAAGACCCTCTGCAAGGCCGCCTACGAGGCCCCGCAGACTCCAGAAGAGAAGGCAGTCTGCGCCGCTTTCGAGCAGGTGCTGCATTGCGGCAAGGTGGGCCTCGACGACAACTTCTTCTCCCTCGGCGGAGACTCCATAAAGGTGCTCCAGCTGCTATCCGCTCTTAAAGACACGCTGTCTCTGACGATGGACAGCATCTTCACCGGCAAGACACCACGCGCTATACTTCAACTGGTTCGACAGGATCAGGGGCCAGCACAGGGACTGCGGCGTCAGGCCGCTGAAAGCGCTGCCGTTATCCCCGAAATCACCCCGCTCACGGAGGCCCAGAGAGGCGTCTGGCTCCACAGCCAGGAGCATCCCGACTCGCTGATGTACAACATCCCGCTTCTCTACCGCCTCCCCGGGGGGACGGACGCGGGGCGATACATCGCGGCCATAAAGACCGCCGCGGCCACCCACAAGGCGCTTTTCGTAACCATCGGCACCCCCGGAGGAGTCCCCTCGATGATATACCGGCCCTCCACCGGAGAGATAACCGTCACGCAGTCAAGCGCCCAAAGCCTCGAGCAGGCTGCGGCAGACTTTGTCAGGCCCTTCGACCTCGAAGCAGGACCCCTCTACCGCTTCGAGCTCTGCCACACCCCCGAGGGCGACGCCCTCCTCCTGGACGTGCATCACATAGTCTTCGACGGCACCTCCGCGGAGGTCCTCACAAATCAGATAGACCGCGCTTACGACGGGAAGGAAATCCCCTGCGAGGAGCTGACAGTCTTCGATGTCTCCGCCGCCGAGGCAGGCCTTGAAGCCTCTGCCGCAGACCTCGACTTCTTCGCCGACAAGCTGGGGTCGGGAGAGTGGCAGGACAGCCCGGTGTCAGACGTCATCGAGATCAATGCTCCCAAGGGAGCGTCCAGCCTGACCCTCGGCTGCGAGCGCCGCTTCTCACAACGCGAAATCAAACACTTCGCGCGAAATCTAGGCATCACCGAGAATACCGTCTTCCTTACCGCGTTCGCATATGCGCTGGCCAAGATGAACGCCTCCCCGGTGAGCGACTTCTGCACCGTCTCCACCGGCAGACGCGACCCTCGACTTGCCTCCAGCGTGGGAATGTTCGTAAAGACCCTCCCGATGAGGCTCTCGCTCGACGAAAAGGCTCCCCTCAAGGATGTCCTCGCCATCGTGCAGGGCGATTTCTTCAGCACGATGGCGGCAGGCTCCGTGCCCTTCGCCCAGCTCGCGGCCGAATACGGCGTCAACACGGGCGTGGCCTTCGTCTATCAGTCCGAATTTACAAAAGGGCCCGAATTCATCGACACCGGCGACTGCCAGTCGGACATAGACTTCATGCTCATTCCCGACGGGAATGCGTACAAGCTGCTCGTCCACTATCGGCGCAATCTCTATACGGAGAGCCTCGCGCGCAATTTCGCCGAAATGTTCCTCGCCGTCGTGCAGGGCATTCTCACCGAGAGCACGCTGGCGGACATACCCCTTGCGGGAGACAGCGCCGCGGAGCGGCTGGACGGCTTCAACCACACCGAACGCCCCTGGCGCGAGGACTCTACAATCCCCGGGCTCTTCCGCGAGCAGGCCTTGAAGACTCCCGATGAAATATGTCTGGTGTATCTGGACAACAAATACACTTATGCCAAAGTAGACAGCCTTACAGACTCTCTGGCCCGCCGTATCGTCTCCGAGGGGCTCGGGAAGGGAAGCGTGGTCGGCGTGCTGGTCGAGCGCAGCGAGTATGTGCTCATATGCTCTCTGGGCGCTCTCAAGGCCGGCTGCGCCTATCTGCCCTTGGATCCCGGATACCCGAGAGAGCGCCTGGAACTGATGCTGCAGGACTCCGGAGCCGCGATGCTCATCTGCAGCCCTTCGCTCGAAGGTGCGGTAGGCTTCGACGGGCCGCAACTCCGTACGGACGGCATCGCCTCTCTTGAAGAAGGCTCCGCGCAGCTGCCTGAGGTCTGCCCCGAAGACCTCTTCGTCATCATCTACACTTCCGGCTCGACAGGCACTCCGAAGGGAGTGGAATTCTGCCATTCCAACGTCGTGTGCTCGGTGGAAGGCTTCAGAGCCGAGCTTTCGATAGGCTCCTCGTCACGTCAGGCCTCATACGCGAGCTATGGCTTCGACGCCCACGTCCTGGACATCTATCCGACCATCGTCTGCGGCGGGCAGCTGCACATAATCCCCGAAGATATGCGCCTGGACCTCGTCGCGGTGAAGGACTACTTCGACCGCTGCGGCATCACGCACGTGATGATGACCACCCAGGTGGGCAGGCAGTTCGCTCTGATGGGAGGCGGTGCCAATCCGCTCACCATCGTCGTGGCAGGAGAGAAACTTACCCCTCTGGACCCGCCCGAAGGCATCAATCTGTATAACGGCTACGGTCCTACCGAAGGCACTGTATGTACCAGCCTGTTCAAGGTGGACCGTCTGTACAGGGATGTCCCTATAGGCCGTCCGACCTGCAATCTGAAGGGCTATGTGGTGGACAGTCTCGGCAGGCTCCTGCCTCCGGGCGCCGCAGGTGAACTTTGGATTGCGGGGCCGCACGTCACCCGCGGCTATCACGGCCTTCCTGAAAAGACCGCCGGGGCCTACAGCGCCAACCCGTTCTCCAGTGCGCAGGGCTATGAAAGGGCCTATCATACGGGAGACATCATCCGCTACCTCGGCGACGGCCACCTGCAGTTCATCGGCCGCCGCGACGCCCAGGTCAAGATCCGCGGCTTCCGCATCGAGCTCACCGAAGTGGAGGAGGTGGTGCGCCGCTTCCCCCTCATCAAAGACGCCACCGTGGCCGCCTTCGACGAGAAGTCCGGAGGCAAGTTCCTCTGCGCCTACGTGGTGTCGGACAGCACCGTGGACACGGAAGCCCTCTCCGATTTCATCCGCGGCGAGAAACCCTACTATATGGTGCCCGCCGTCATAATGCAGATAGACGCCATACCGCTCAACCGCAACCAGAAAGTGGACCGCAAGGCCCTGCCGCAGCCCGAGAGAAAGGCCGAAGACCTCACCGCCCCTCAGGGCGAAGCGGAGAACAAGGTCTTCGAGCTGGTGGCAGAAATCCTGGGCTACCGCGAATTCGGAGTCCACACAGACCTCTACGAGGCGGGACTCACCTCCATTGGCGCGCTCAAGCTCAACGTGGCCCTCTCCGGCGCGTTCGGCGGCAGGTCCCTCAAGATTTCCGACATCAAGGCCCACAGCACGGTGGCGAGCCTTGCCGCCTTCCTTTCGGCAGATGCCGCCGCGCCTTCCAAACCGGCGGAGATACTCAAGGAATACCCTCTGATGGACAACCAGACGGGAGTCTTCGTGGATTGTATGAAGAACCCGGGCGGCATAGACTACAACATCCCTATGCTGATGCGCGTCTCGGACAGTCTGGACGCCGAGAAGCTGGCCGCCGCCACAAAGACCGCCATCGACGCCCATCCTTATCTGAAGGCGAGGCTCCGCATAGGGGGGAGCGGAGACGTGAAGGTGCTTCGCTGCGACTCCGAAGCGGCCACGGCCGAGGTGATCAAGGTCGACGAGCTTCCTCCCGCAAGAGAGCTCGTTCGCCCGTTCAAGCTCCTGGGAGAGAGACTCTACCGCGCTGAAGTATACGTCACCTCCGGAGGAAAATACATCTTCCTGGACGTCCATCATCTCCTCTGCGACGGTGTCTCAAGCGCCATCCTCTTCGCGGACATCAGCAAGGCCTATATGGGAGAAATCCCCGAGAAGGAGGTCTACACGGCCTTCGAGGCATCGCTGGATTCTGCGCTTCCCGAGAAAGCCTCCGGCTACTACGAGGGCCTGCTGCGGGGTTGCAACTCCTCGAGCCTGCCCGCCCCCTGCCCGGAAGACAAGTCGAAGGCCGGCGTCAGCAAGAGCCTGTCCTACAGCTTCACCTCAGAGCTTTCCGCAAAGATAAGCGCCTTCTGTTCACAAAATGGAAGCACACCCAATGCCTTCTGGGGCGCCCTGTTCAGCTACGTCCTCTCGCGCTTCACCCGCAGCGAGGATGTCTCCTACTGCACCGTTTACAGCGGCCGCGGAGACTCCCGGCTGAGCCGCAGCGTCTCGATGTTTGTCCGCACCCTGCCTGTTCGTGCCGAAATAGACTACAACAAGACTTCCTCGGAGTTCGTGACCCTGATGCAGAAGCAGCTTGTCTCAACGATGTCCCAAAGCGCATCGTTCTCCGACCTGTGCTCCCGCTACGGCCTCAAACCCGACATCTTCTTCAACTACCAGGGAGACGACTTTGCCATCAGGCAGCTCTGCGGTCAGAAGGCGGAGCTTATGCGCCTGGAGGGGATTTCGATGACCAAGTCTCCTCTCTCCTTCCAGGTGTTCCTCAAGGACGGAGTCTTCAGCCTCGACGTCGATTACCGCGTGGATGTCCTGTGCCGGGAGTTCGTAGGGGTGTTTGCGGATGCTCTTATGGCCGCGGCGGAGGGATTCGTGCAAGGCAAGAAACTCTCTGACGTCTCCATCCTGTCCGCTCAGGAATCAGCGCTGTTGGACAGTCTCAACTCCACTGACCGTCCCTTCGAGAAGGTGAGCGCGCCCGTTCTCTTCGAAAGGATGGCCCGCAGGTATCCGGACAAGACGGCCGTCATCACCCGCGAAGGCTCCATAACCTTCCGCGAACTGAACGAACGCGCGAATTCAATCGCAGCTTCACTCGTCTCGATGGGAGCACGCCCCGGGGAAGTGGTGGCACTGATTCTGGAGCGGAGCGAGAACGTCCCCGCCGCGGAACTCGGCATAATGAAGGCCGGATGCGCCTTCCTCCCCATGCTGCCTTCGTACCCGAAGGAAAGGGTGGATTACTGTATGAAGGATGCCGGCTGCCGCTTCGCGGTAACCGAGGAGAATATCTCCGAACTCATCTCGAGGCCTGCCGCCGAGGGCCCTGCAGTGGACATCCCGATGGACAGCCTGGCCTACTGCATCTACACTTCAGGCTCCACGGGCAACCCCAAGGGCGTGATGCTCGAGCAGCACAACCTCACGAACTTCCTGCAGACGGCACGTCTGCTCGACGATATGCAGGGCGCGGAAACGATGCTCTGCATTGCCTCGATTTCCTTCGACATGTCGCTTGCCGAGATACTGCCGCCCCTCTGCCACGGCAAGGCCATCTACATTGCCACCGAAGAGGAGGTGCACGACTTCAGCCTGCTGCTCGGCGCCGTGGAGCGTCACGGGATAGACGCCATGATCATCACCCCTTCGCTGTGCTGGACCCTGCTTTCCACCCCGGGATTTGACAAGACATTCTCCGGAGTGCACAGCCTCATGCTGGGCGCCGAGGCGTTCCAGAGCGGCCTGTACGCCAAACTCAAGGCTCTCAACCCGTCGATGCTCATCCAGAACGGCTACGGCCCCACGGAGTGCACGCAGTGCTGCTCGCACAAGACCATAACGGACGGCGAGCGCATCACCATAGGCGGCCCGGTGGCCAATGCAAAGTACTACATCAGCGACACGAGCGGCAACATCCTCCCCCGCTTCGCCGTGGGCGAGATGCTCATCTGCGGCGAATGCGTGGGGCGCGGCTACGTGAACCTCCCCGAGAAGACGGCAGCCTCGTTTATAGAAGTGCGCGGCGTCAGGGCCTACCGCAGCGGAGACGTCGTCCGCCTGGACAGAGGCGGCGAGGCAGAGTTCTACGGCCGCGCAGACAACCAGGTGAAGCTGCGCGGATTCCGCGTGGAGCTGGACGAGGTGGAAAACGCCATCACCGATTTCGAAGGCGTGCTGCAGAGCAAGGTCGTGGTGCGGAGTGCCACGGAAGACTATCTGGCGGCGTTCTTCACCGCATCGGCGCCGTCCCTCGACACGGAAGCGCTGACGGCCTACCTGAAGACCCGCCTGCCCGAATATATGGTCCCTGCCGTCATAGTGCAGCTGGATGCGATGCCGATGACCCCAAGCGGCAAGATAGACAAGAAGGCCCTGCCCGAGACCACCCGCACCGTGAAGCGCAGCGGCGGCCGCAAGGCGCCCAAGAAGTCGCTGGAGCAGCGCCTGTGCGAGATTTTCGCCTCAACCCTGGGGCTCGAAGAGGTCTATGCCGACGACAACTTCTTCAACCTCGGAGGGACGTCGCTCTCGGCCTCGAAGGTCACTATGCAGCTTATGTCCGAGGGCATCGACGTGAAGTACGGCGACATCTTCGACTGCCAGACCCCGGAGGAGCTCGCGATACGGCTGGAGAGCGCCGGTGCGGCCGAGTCGGCCGCAGAGGCAGGAGCCGAGCCCACCACGCGCGAGGCACTGAAATGGAACACGGTAAGATACACCGCGGGCGCAGTCAGGGAGCCTCTTGGAGACGTCCTGCTCACCGGCTCTACCGGATTCCTCGGCATACACGTCCTGAAGGAGCTCCTCGAGGTCGAGTCGGGCCGCATCTGCTGCATCGTCCGCAGGGGCAAGGACGTCACGCCGATGGCGCGTCTGCAATCGCTGTACTTCTATTACTTCGATGCGGACCTGGCGCAGCTCGCCGGCGACAGACTCACCGTAATCGATGCCGACATCACCTCCACAAACCTTGGCGAGACGCTCTCCGAGGAGCATTTCGACACCGTCATCAACTGCGCCGCCTGCGTCAAGCACTTCTCCGACGACGACACCCTCACGCGCATCAACGTCCGCGGAGTGGAGAATCTGATAGAGCTGTGTCGCGGGCGCGGCGCCTCCTTCATCCAGATCTCCACCACCTCGGTGCCGGGGATGCACACTCCCGAGACCTACGAGAAGAATGTGACGATGCACGAAGACGAGCTCTTCGTGGTGGACGACATGGACAACAAATACGCCATCTCCAAATATCAGGCGGAACTCCGCGTCTTCGACGCGGTGGAGTCGGGCCTGAAGGCCAAGGTCATACGCGTGGGCAACCTGATGGGGCGCTACTCCGACGGAGAGTTCCAGATAAACATGCACACCAATATGTTTATGAACGGCTTCCGCGGCTTCGCCACGATGGGGATGTGTCCCATAACCCATATGACGGACCTGATGAGTTTCTCTCCCATCGACTGCACCGCCAGAGCCATCGTCCTGCTCGCGGGGACAGGCCCGAAGTTTACCGCCTTCAACTGCGACAACTGCTACAGTTTCAACGAGATGAAGGTGATAGACAGCCTGAACCGCTGCGGGATTCCCATCAAGCCCACCGAAGACGAGGCATACTATGAGGCCTTCCACAAACGCCTGGGAGACGACAGCGTCAACGGCAACCTGTCAGCCCTTGCAGCCTACGATCTGGAGGGAGTGCACGTCGTGAGGACGGACAACCGCTTCACCACGATGATGCTCTACCGCCTTGGATTCTCCTGGCCACTGCTGGACGAGTCCTATCTAGACCGCATCATCCAAGGCCTGGCGGCTCTCTCATACTTCGACTTGTAACAGACACAAAATCACAAGAATATGGAATTCAGCGAATTAATCAAAGCACGCCACAGCGTGCGCAACTTCACGGGGCAGGAAATCGACAGGGAGATTATCGACGATATCGTGGAAGACGCCCTGCTGGCACCCTCGTCCAAAAACAGCAAGAGTACAGGGTTTATGATCATCGAAGACCCTTCGCTGCTGGAAGCTCTCTCTCAGATGCGCGAGAGCGGCGCAGGCCTTCTGGCCGGCGCGGCGGCCGCGATTGTCGTGCTCGGCGACACCTCCAAGACCGACCTCTGGCTCGACAACGCCGCCATCAGCGCCACCTACCTGCTGCTCTCTGCCGCAGACAAGGGCCTCGGCGCCTGCTGGGTTCACGTGAACGGCCGTCCCCGCTTCAAGGCCGACCCCTCGCAAGGCACCGCCGAAGACTACCTTCGCGACCTTCTGGGCATCAAGGACAATATGCGGCCCCTCTGCGTGGTCGCACTGGGATACGAAGCATAGCTATGAGACGACTCCCTATCTGCATCCTCTCTCTTCTGCTCCCGCTGGCCCTGCACTCCGGGGACAACGTGCTGAGGTTCGACCGCTCCGCCGCCTACTGGGTGGAAGCCGTGCCGGTGGGCAACGGCCGCATCGGGGCTATGGTGTACGGAGGCCCTCTCGAAGAGGAGCTCCAGCTCAACGAAGAGACCGTCTGGCAAGGCTCGCCCTACAACAACATCAACCCCGAGGCCAAAGAGGCGCTGCCTCTGATCAGAGGCCTCATCTTCTCGGGCAAGTACAAGGAAGCGCAGGCTCTCGGAGACCGGAAGTTCGTCTCCAAAGTCGGGAACGAGATGGCCTACCAGACAGTAGGCTCGCTCCGCATCAGATTCCCCGACCACAAGAGCGTCGCGAGCTACTCCCGCGAGCTTGATCTGGACAGCGCCGTGGCAAGAGCCAGCTACACCGTCAAGGGCAACATACGCTTTGAGGAAGAAGTCTTCGCCTCGTTCACGGACCAGCTCATCATCTACCACATCACAGCCAGCAAACCGGGGAGCGTCAACTGCGAAGTGAGCTACTCCACCCCTATGCCCGACCCTTCGGTGAGCGTCACTCCCGACGGGCTCCTGCGGCTCGAAGGGAAGACTGAAGACAGCAAGTTCTTCGAAGGCAAAGTAAAGTACGTCGCCGACGCAAGAGTGGTCGCCGGAGGAGGCAGCGTCTGCCCGCAATCCTCCTCAATCAAGGTCGAGGGGGCCGACGAACTTACAATCTACGTGTCGATGGCCACCAACTTCGTAGATTACGAAGACCTCTCGGCCGACCCCTACAAGCGCAACCGGGAGTACCTGAAGGCCTCGTCCAGACCCTACGGGCAGGCTCTCGAGAGCCACGTCGATTACTACAGGGAGCAGTTCGGCAGAGTCTCCCTCGACCTCGGCCACACTCCCCTCTCAGAGCAGCCGCTCGAGCAGCGCCTCCGCAATTTCTCTCAGACCTGGGACCCTGACCTCATCTCGACCTACTTCCAGTTCGGACGGTATCTCCTCATCAGCTCATCCCAGCCGGGGTGCCAGCCCGCCAATCTCCAGGGCATCTGGAACGCTTCGACCCACGCACCGTGGAACGGCAACTACACCACCAACATCAACGTGGAGATGAACTACTGGCCCGCCGAGAGCACTGCGCTCCCGGAGCTGCACGAGCCGCTCGTCAAGATGATCCGGGAGCTCAGCGTCAAGGGAGAGGAGACCGCGCGCGAGATGTACGGATGCAGAGGCTGGGCCCTGCACCACAACACCGACCTCTGGCGATGCACAGGAGCGGTCGACTACGCCTACTGCGGGCTCTGGCCTACCTGTGGCGCCTGGCTCTGCCAGCATCTCTGGGACAGATACCTCTTCTGCCGGGACAAGGAATATCTGCGGGAAGTCTATCCCCTGATGAAGGGCGCGTGCGAGTTCTTCGTGGACTTCCTGGTGGAAGACCCTCTCACGGGGTATCTCGTCGCCACGCCGTCCAATTCGCCGGAGAACGGCCCCAAGGGCAAGGGAGGCAACCTGCACGCCGGCATCACGATGGACAACTCGATGATTCGGGACCTGTTTGCAAACACCGCCGCCGCGGCAACCATCCTGGGCGGGAGAGACAAGAAGTTCTGCGACACTCTCGCCCTCACCGCCTCCCGTCTCACGCCACTCAAGGTCGGGCAGTACGGTCAGATTCAGGAATGGGCTCAGGACTGGGACAACCCCGAAGACCATCACCGCCACATCTCCCACCTCTGGGGCCTATATCCCGGAAGCGAAATCAACCCCTACGACAGCGCGGAGTTCTTCGACGCGGCCCGCACTACCCTCACCCAGAGAGGAGACGCCTCCACAGGGTGGTCGATGGGATGGAAAGTCTGCTGCTGGGCCCGCCTGCAAGACGGCGACCACGCATTCAAACTCATCCGCGACCAGCTCAGCTATGTCAGCCCCGACGTGCAGTCGGGACAGGCCGGCGGGACTTATCCCAATCTCTTCGACGCTCACCCTCCCTTCCAGATTGACGGCAACTTCGGCTGCACCGCAGGTATCGCCGAGATGCTCGTGCAGAGTCACAACGGATTCGTGCACCTGCTGCCTGCCCTGCCCTCGGAGTGGAAGAGCGGCAGCGTCAAGGGTCTCAGGGCCCGCGGAGGGTTCGTCGTGGAGGAGCTCAGCTGGCAGGACGGCGCTCTGAAGAGCGTCCGCGTACGCTCCCTCGCCGGCGGCCACCTCACCCTCAAGGCATACCCCCTGGGCCGCACGACCGTGCTCCTCGACAAGGACACCAAACCGGGCGAGACCATCCTGCTTTAAAAACGAATAAATTTGTATCCACTCGATTATGCCACACGAAATCCGCAACACCTCGCTCTGGGAAGACGGAGCGCTCAAGATAGACTGGGTCAGACACCATATGCCCCTGCTGAGCGGCCTTGAAGAAGAGTTCCGCCGGGCGCAGCCCTTTGGGGGGCTCAAAGTCGCCCTTTCGGTACACCTCGAAGCCAAGACAGCCTACCTCTGCAAAGTACTTGCAAGCGGAGGGGCTGAGATGTACGTGACAGGAAGCAATCCCCTCTCCACCCAGGACGACGTGGCCGCTGCCCTCGTGCACGACGGCCTGAGCGTCTTCGCCTGGTACGGAGCCAGCGCCGAAGAGTATGAGCGGCACTGCCGCAGGGTGATAGAAGTCGGCCCCGACCTCATCATCGACGACGGAGGAGACCTCGTCAGTCTCATACACACCGAGTACCCCCGGCTCTGCGGCAAGGTCATCGGCGGCTGCGAAGAGACCACCACCGGAGTGCTCAGGCTCCGTCGGCTCGACAAGGAGCGCAAACTCCTCTTCCCGATGATGCTTGTCAACAATGCCGACTGCAAGCATCTCTTCGACAACCGCTACGGCACAGGCCAATCGGTCTGGAACGGCATCAACCGCACCACCAACCTGATAGTCGCGGGCAAGACCGCCGTCGTGGCCGGCTACGGCTGGTGCGGCAAGGGCGTGGCCGCCCGGGCGAAGGGGCTCGGAGCCAAGGTCATCGTGACAGAAATCGACCCGGTGAAGGCAATGGAAGCCGTGATGGACGGATTCGAGGTGATGAAGATGCGCGAGGCTGCACCCCTGGGCGACATATTCATCACCGTCACCGGCTGCGAAGGAGTCATCACCCCGGAAGACTTCGCCCTGATGAAGGACGGCGCGATCTGCTGCAACGCAGGCCACTTCGACTGCGAGGTGGATGTCGCGGGGCTCAAGAAGATGGCCCTGAGCTCCAGACCCGCGAGGAAGGACATTATGGCCTACACTCTCCCGGACGGACGCACAATCTACATCCTCGCCGAAGGGCGCCTGGTCAACCTCGCCGCAGGCGACGGCCACCCCGCAGAGATAATGGATATGTCGTTCGCGATCCAGGCCCTGAGCGCCAAATGGCTTGTGGACCACAAGGACAGCCTGCCGAGAACCCCCGGAGCGATGGTGAGCGAAATCCCGGCCGAGATTGACTCAACGGTGGCCCTCCGCAAGCTCAAGAGCTGGGGCATCAGCATCGACAGCCTCACCCCCGGGCAGAGGCGCTACCTGTACGGAGACTAGAAATACTTCTTCTCCTGCCTGTCGAGGGCGATGAATATAAAGAGCATCACCGTGAAGGCGAGCAGCGACGACCCTCCGTAGCTCATAAAGGGCAGCGGAATCCCGATCACGGGCATCAGGCCGATAGTCATCCCCACATTGATGACCAGGTGCATAAAGAGGCACGACGCGAGACAGAACCCATACACGCGGGTGAAGGTCTCACGGCTGGAGTCGGCGTCGCGGATTATCCAATATATCAGCAGAGCGTAGAGCAGCAGCACCACCAGGCACCCGACGAACCCCCATTCCTCGCCAACCGTGCAGAAGATGAAATCGGTGCTCTGCTCCGGCACGAACCCGTAGGCGGTCTGCGTGCCGTGGAGGAAGCCCTTCCCGAATGCTCCTCCCGAGCCGATGGCAATCATCGACTGGTGCACGTTGTAGCCCGCCCCTGAAGGATCTTCCCGAAGGCCGAGCAAGACCTCGATGCGCGCTCTCTGGTAGTCCTTGAGGACGTGGTCGAACGCCAACTGAGTGCAGAACACAAACGCGGCGCCTGCGGCAAACGAGACCAGAGCGAGCCTCCGCGCGGCCCTGCGAAGCCTCAGGATCCGGCCGTTGATCTTGAGAAAACGCCGGAACACCAGAGCGATCACGAGGAGCAGCACCAGGAGCGATATCCAGGGGCTCGTGACGAGGGTTAGGATAAAGAGGAGTATCGCCATCCCTATCACGAAGAGTACCCACCCTGTGAGACCCTCGCGGTAGAGTGCAAAGAGGAACCCCGCGTAGACAAGAGCCGAGCCCGTCTCGCTCTCGGCCACTATCACAAGCATCGGGACGAGGACAATCAAGACAACTCCAAGGAACTTTCTGCGGTCCGAGAACCTGAATCCGGGACGGCCCATATAGGCGGCGAGCATCAGCGAAGTGGTGATCTTCGACAGCTCCGCCGGCTGGAACTTGACCGGACCGAATTCAAACCAGGAGTGCGACCCCTTCGTGTCCTTGCTGAGGAAAATCACCGCCACAAGAAGCACCAGAACCAGCAGATAAGACGGAGTGGTGATCACTTCCCACAGGCGCGGCTTGATGACGAAGAGCACAAGCACCGCCGCCACGAGTGAGACTCCAAACCACACCAGCTGCTTGCCGCATCTCTGCGACAAGTCAAACAACGACCCCGGATCGCCGGACTGGACCGAAGAATAGATATTGACCAGCCCGACAGTGACAAGCAGGAGATAGCAGACTATCAGCTTCCAGTCGATAGTCTTGCTGAATTTCCTTGTGGTCAACTCTCCTGTCATTGGATCAATCTGGTGTTTTTGATTCTCTCCTCGACACCCTTGCGCTCAGTCCTGATGCCTCCAGTGAGGTATTGCTCTATCATAAGAGAGGCTATCGGGCAGGCCCACGTGGCGCCGAATCCGGCATTCTCGACATACGCGGCAACGGCAATCCTGGGATTGTCTTTCGGAGCAAAGCAAATAAAGACCGAATTGTCCTTGCCGTGCGGGTTCTGCGCTGTGCCTGTCTTGCCGCAGACATCCAGCCCCGGGATTGCCGCCGAGAAGGCAGTCCCTCCCGCGGCGCCGCCCCCGTTGACCGCCATATACATACCCTTCACCGCCGTCTCGAAATGAGTCGTGTCGACCTTGGTGTACTGCCGTGTATGGTAGACAGGGTCGATCGCGACCCCCTCGGAGTCCTTGACCAGATGGGGGATGTAGTAGTAGCCTCTGTTGGCCATCGTGGCCGCAAGATTAGCTATCTGCAGAGGCGTGACGCCTATCTCGCCCTGACCGATGGAGAGCGACACCACCGTCGGGAACTTCCATCCCTTCTTCCCGTAGAGCTTGTCGTAGTAGGCGGAAGTGGGGATGTTGCCGCCCAGCTCGGAGGGGAAATCACTGCCCAGCTTATTCCCGAAGCCGAAACTGAGCACATAGTCCCGCCACACGTCGAACGCCTCCTGGATGCTGCCATACTTGGGATTCATCAGGACATCACGCAGCACGTAGCAGAAATATCCGTTGCACGAAGTCGCGATGGCGTCGTACAGGGAGAGAGGCGAAAGGTGAGCGTGACAGCCGAGCTTGTGACCGGCAGTATAGTAGTAACCCTGATGGCAGGGATATTTGTACCAGGGCTCGAGCACCCCTTCCTGAAGGCCTATGAGCCCGTTGACAAGCTTGAAAACAGAACCCGGAGGGTAGGATGCCATCACGGTGCGGTTGAACATAGGCTTGTCGGGGTCGGTGGCTATGTCGGCATAGTGTGAACTGATGTCGGCAAGCACGGAGACATCGATGCCGGGGCTGGACACCATTGCAAGAATCTCACCCGTAGAGGGCTCGATTGCTATCACACTGCCCTTCTTGCCCTCCATCAGAGTCTGTCCGTACTGCTGCAGGGGAGCATCGATGGTGGTGACGATGTCGCGGCCCGGGACGGCATCAGTGTCGTATCGGCCGTCCATATAAGAATTCTGAATGCGGTTGCGAGCGTCGCGCTGGAAGATATTGTAGCCCTTCTGCCCGCGCAGGTCTTCCTCCCTTGCCGCCTCCAGGCCGGTCTTCCCGATGTAGTCTCCCCCCTTGTAGCCGGGCCTGGCCGAGAGTTCCTCGGGGCTGATCTCCGATATGTAACCCAGGAGGTTGCCTCCCGCATTGTACGGGTACTCTCTGACACTGCGCATCTGGGCGCGGAATCCCGGGAACCTGTGCTCCTGCTCCGCAAACCGCGAATAGACCTCGGAAGAGACCTTCTTCAGGAACACCCTCTCCTGGAACCCGATGGAAGTGCGGTACTTCCTGTAATAAGCCATCCTCTCGCGGATGTACTCCTCGTTCACGTCCAGAAGCAAGGCGAGAGCGAGCGTGTCGAGTGAACGCACGTCGCGCGGCCTCACCATTATGTCGTAACATATCTTGTTGCCCACGAGGATGTTGCCGTTGCGGTCGTAGATTATCCCGCGGGGCGGGAAGATGTCCTGATAGACCATCGAATTGTTGTCCGAACTGCGGGCGTAGCTGCCGTCGACAATCTGGATATAGAAGAGCCTGCCCAGAAGCACGAGCACTGCCACTCCCAGACCTATGCAGAGCTTGGCGGAGCGGTTTACTTCCATTTCTCAGAGGTCAGCAGCGCCGCCGCAACAAGACACAAAGGGAAACTCGCGAGGGTCGAGTAGGCTATACGCTCCAGATTGAACATCAAAGTCCTCGTGCCTGCCGAGTCGACCGGCACATAGACAGCGAAGAAGACCAGCGTACAGACAGCCACGCTGATGACCATCTTACGCAGGCCGTACCGGGCCAGTGAGATATCCTCTCCCCGTATGGAAAAGTCCACCCCGAAGACAAGCTTCATAATCAGAGGGCGCAAGAGCGCGACCGGGAGCAGAGCCGCGGCGCTCAGGCCCAAAGCCCCGTGCGAGAAGAAATCCACAACTATCCCCGCGACGAACGCGACAATCAGCACCGTGGACGGGCTTCTCTGCGCAGGAAGACTCAGGATAAGAGCGGGCAGGAAGCAAATCACGACCAGCGGGGGCAGGTTGAGGAAATTCCAGGTCGCAATCTGCAGCAGAAGCAGGAGGGCGGACGAGATGATGAAATAAGAATTCTTCATGGCATTTCCTCCTCTTCCTTTTCGAGAGCGGATATCTGCTCAATGTGGGCATTGACCGCCACCGTAACATATTTGAGTGATGCGAAATCCAGGAAAAGGTCGACCCCGGCGACTCCGGCCGCACCGTCGACGACAGAGACGTCTCTGACCGTGCCCACGGGGATGTCGCCCGGGAAGAGGGTGGAGACGCCGCTCGTGTAGACAGTGTCGCCGGGGCTGCACTCATAGTGCAGGGGCAACTCCTTGAGGACGGCCTTGTCGCTGTGGACGCCGTCCCAGGACAATGATGCTATGGGGCCCTCTTCGCCCAACCTCGCGCTCACGGCAACGCCGGCGTTCATAAGAGTGATACCGTAGGAGAAATGCTCGCCTGTCGCGTCGATCTGCCCCACGACTCCACGGCCGGTGATGATGCCCGAATGCGGGCGGACACCGTCTGCAGAGCCTTTGTTGATGATGATGTAGTTGTGCTGGAATCCGCGGCTCATCTTGACTATCGAGGCGGGGACGTACCTGAACATCCCGCCTGAGGGCTCGGGGGAGCGGTCAATCTCTTCGGGATGCAGACGCCGGAGGATGTCCAGCTGCCTGGAGAGCTCGAAATTCTCCCGCGAGAGCTCTTCGTTGACTTCACGCAGGGCCATGTAGAGGCGGACGTCGTCCGTCCAGCCCCACACGAAAGCAAGGGCGCGGCGTGAAGCGCGTCCTATCCAGATGCTCTGAAGAGAGGAGGTGCAGGACAATAGAAGCGCGGCGGCAACCTCGAGTGCGATGAAGAGCAGCGCTGCGACAAGTACAGACCTTCCTTTCTTGCGTGCAGGCATCAGCGCATGAGGAATGTGTAGTGGTCGGTGTTCTTGAGGGCTTCGCACGTGCCTCTGGCAACCGCGTGAAGAGGATCCTCCGCAATGTGGAACTGGATATTAATCTTGTCGGAGAGCCTCTTGTCAAGGCCTCTGAGCAGAGCTCCGCCGCCCGAGAGATAGATGCCGTTCTCGACGATGTCGGAGTACAACTCGGGAGGAGTGTTCTCCAGGACGTGCATAATGGAGGTCTCTATCTTGGCGATGGACTTGTCCAGACAGTGCGCAATCTCGTCGTAGGTTATGACAGCCTCGATGGGGTGGGCGGTCATAAGATTGGGGCCGCGCACCGTGTATGGCTCAGGCTCGACCTCAAGGGTGGGAAGCACGGAGCCGACGGCAATCTTTATGTTCTCGGCTGTAGTCTCGCCAACCCTGATGTTGTGCTGCTGGCGGAGATACTGCTGGATGTCGGAAGTGAAGACGTCTCCCGCCACACGGATGCTGTCCTGCAGGACAAGACCTCCGAGGGAGATCACGGCAATCTCGGTGGTGCCGCCGCCTATGTCGACGACCATATTGCCCTTGGGGGCTTCAACGTCGAGTCCGATGCCGAGAGCGGCGGCCATAGGCTCATAGATCAGGTACACGTCACGACCTCCGGCGTGCTCGGAAGAGTCGCGCACGGCCCTTATCTCAACCTCGGTGGAGCCGGAAGGGATGCCTATGACAACCTTGAGATTGGGGGTGAAAAGGCTGCGGTGGCGCGAGCCTGCCTGACGGATAAACCCGCGGATCATAACCTCCGCGGCGTTGAAATCGGCGATGACGCCGTCTCTGAGGGGACGCACGGTCTTGATGCCGGGGTTGATCCTCTCGTGCATCAGCTTGGCTTTCTGGCCTATTGCAATGCACTTGCCGGAGGCGTTGTCGAAAGCCGCTATGCTGGGCTCGTCGAGCACTATCTGGTCATTCTGGTAGATGATAGTGTTGGCGGTGCCCAAATCTATCGCAAGTTCTTGATTCAGGAACGAAAATGACATCTTGGCGTTGTTTTGGTAATTGCAGCAAATATAACTAATTTTGCTGTAATATACCTCTTGTATGGACAGAAAAATTGATGCAGTTTTTGTGGCCGGCGGAAGCGGCACAAGGATGGGCTCGGCAATCCCCAAGCAGTTCCTTCTTCTGGACGGACTTCCGATACTCCAGCGCTCCATCGAGACCTTCATCGGGGCCTGCCCCGGAGCGAGAGTCATAACGGTGCTCCCCCGCGAGCACTTCGCCACCTGGGAGAAATTGTGCCTGAAGCACGCCCTCAACTGCCCGCAGACGCTTGTAGAGGGAGGCATCACCCGCTTTCACTCAGTGCGCGCGGCTCTCTCCAAGGTGAGCGACGGGCGCATAGTCTCCATACACGACGGAGTAAGGCCCCTGGTGAGCCGCTCCCTGATAAGTGCAATGGTGAGCCGGATGGAAGAGTGCGACGCCCTTGTCCCGGCGGTCAAGGTGACAGACTCCCTCAAATTTGCCGACGGCTCCCTCCCGGAACCCGACAGGTCCGGGATAGTGGCCGTGCAGACGCCGCAGATGTTCCGCTCGGAAGTCCTCAAGAAGGCCTACACGCAGGCCTACCGCGAAGAATTCACCGACGACGCCTCAGTGGCGGCGCGCGCCGGCGTGCACATCAGTCTTATCGACGGGGAGAAGTTCAACATCAAGATAACTACCCCCGAAGACCTGACTCTCGCGCATCTTCTCCTTGAGGGGGGAGTTATTTCTTACTGAACCTTCGGCTCTTGCGGGCGGTGGGCTTACCTCCCTCCACCAAAGACCGGCACTCCTCTTCGGTGAGCGCCGAGGCGTCAATCCCCCGGGGAATCTTGTAGTTGGCGCCGGCGTGCTTGATGTAGGGGCCGTACCGGCCGTTGATCACGGCGATGTCGGCCTGAGGGAACTCCTTGATGACCTCCTGCCCTGCCGGCTTCTTGTCGGACTGGGAGGCGATGAGGGCAAGACACTCCTCCTCGGTCACCTTGAGCGGATCCAGGCCGCGGGGCAGGGTGATATTGGACCCTCCCCACTTGATATAGGGGCCGTACCGCCCCTTGAGAGCGATTATGTCGACCCCGTCCTTCTGCCCCACAGTGCGCGGGAGCTGGAAGAGCTTCAGAGCCTCCTCGAGAGTGATGGACTCGATGAGCTGACCCTTGCCCAGGCTCGCGAACACCCTGTTCTCGCCCTCGCCCTTCTGGACATACGGGCCGAACTGTCCGAAGCGGGCCGTGACCGGGAGTCCGTCGGCGGGATCGACGCCGAGGTCACGGGACACGCGGCTGTACTTGCCGTCGGAGAGCGTGGACTCCACCTTGGTGTGGAAGGGCGCATAGAAGCGCGCTATCAGCTCGTTCCAAGGCATCTTGGCGGCCGCAATCCTGTCGAAGTCCTTCTCGATGCCGGCAGTGAAGTCGTAGTCCATCACGTCGGGGAAATTCTCCACCAGGAAGTCCGTCACGATCATACCCACGTCCTGAGGCAGGAGCTTGCCCTTCTCGGCGCCCAAGACCTCGACCTTCTCGTGAGAGGTGATCTCGCCCCCCTTGAGGCAGAGATTCTCCACGCTCACCTTGCGGCCCTCCTTGTCGCCCTGGACGATGTAGCCGCGACCCTTGGTGAGAGTGTCGATGATGGTGGCATATGTCGACGGGCGGCCTATCTCCAGCTCCTCCAGCTTCCTGACGAGACTCGCCTGGGAGTAGCGAAGGGGCGGCTGCGAGAACTTGCAATCGGCATTGACCTGGAGGCACTCAAGAGCCTGGCCCGCCTCCAGAGCGGGCAGAGTGACGACCTTCTCGGAGTCGGCCTCGTCGTCGGGCTCTGCCATATAGAGCTTCAGGAAGCCGTCGAAGAGCACCTCGCTGGCCTGGAGGGAATACTTCTCGGAGAACCTGTCGGAGCCGACCTTGACGGATGTGTTGAGAAGACGCGCGTCGGCCATCTGCGAAGCGATGGTGCGCCGCCAGATAAGGCTGTAGAGCTTCTGCTCCTGGGCAGTGCCCTCTATGGTGGCGTTGGCGATGTATGTGGGCCGGATGGCTTCGTGCGCCTCCTGCGCCCCCTTGGAGCTGGTCTTGTACTGGCGCGTGCGGGAGTATTCGGGCCCGAACTGGTCGACGATGAACTTCTTGGCACTGCCCAGAGCCAGCTTCGAGAGATTGGTCGAGTCGGTACGCATATACGTGATAAGACCTCTCTCGTAGAGACCCTGAGCCACCCTCATCGTGACCCCGACGGGGAGATGGAGCTTGCGGGCGGCCTCCTGCTGAAGAGTCGAGGTGGTGAAGGGCGCCGCAGGCGAGCGGGTCCCCTCCTTCTTCTCGACCGATTCGACCTTGTACGACGCCCCTATGCTCCTCTGAAGGAAATCACGGGCGGCTTCCTGCGCGGGGAATCTGCTGTCCAGCACTCCCTTGACCTTGGAGCCTCCGGCCTTGAAGAGGGCCTCGACGCGGTAGGACGGCTCGGGAGTGAACGATGCTATCTCCCTCTCCCTGTCGACGACAAGTCTGAGGGCGACCGACTGCACGCGCCCGGCCGAGAGTCCGCGGCGCACCTTGCGCCACAGCACCGGAGAGAGTTCGAATCCCACGAGCCTGTCGAGCACACGCCGGGCAGTCTGGGCCATCACCAGGTCCATATCTATGTCGCGCGGGTTGTCGAGGGCCTCCTTGATGGCGGAGGGCGTCACTTCGTTGTAGGAGATACGGCGGGCCTTGTCGTCGTCCAGTCCGAGGACTTCCTTCAGGTGCCAGGCAATCGCCTCGCCCTCGCGGTCAGGGTCGGACGCCAGCAGCACCGTCGAGGACTTGTCGGCGAGAGCCTTGAGCTCCCTGACTATCTTGTCCTTGCCCGCCGAGATGCAGTACCCGGGCTCGAACCCGTGATCGACATCTATGCTCAGGCTCTTCTCCTGCAGGTCACGCACGTGGCCCTGACTGGCCCTTACCGTGTATTCGCCGCCAAGATAACCCTGGATTTGCCTTGCCTTGTGTGGAGACTCCACAATAATCAACTTACCCGACATATCTTCATCAAATTTTTGTTTCAGACTGCAAAGAAAACCACAAACTCGGAGATTTTCAAAATTTAATGAGTAATTTTGAAGGTTAAATGAATTTTGAAGATGACCGAAGAGACTCAGAAGAAGATAACCAAATGGTTCTGGATAATCCTCACGGCCCCGTTCGCGCTGGTTTTCCTGCTGCTCGTCCTGGTCTGGATATTCGCCCGCATCCCCTCGTTCGAGGAGCTCGAGCACCCGGACAACAAGCTCGCCACCCAGATTATCGCCGATGACGGCGTCACCGTCCTCTCCACCTATCACATAGAGAACCGCACCTACGTCTCCTACGAAGAGCTGTCCCCCCACCTCGTGCACGCCGCGGTGTCGACCGAAGACGCCCGCTTCTACAAGCACTCCGGAGTGGACACCAAAGGCCTCGCGCGCGTGTTCTTCAAGACCCTCCTGATGCGCGACTCCAGCCAGGGAGGAGGCTCCACCATCACCCAGCAGCTGGCCAAGACCCTCTACCCCCGCAAGGAGGTGGACAGCAAGATCCCCGGATGGAGCAAGGTGGTGATGGTCTGGACCAAGCTCAAGGAGTGGATAACTGCCGTCAAGCTGGAGCGAGGCTACACCAAGGACGAGATCGTGAGCATGTACCTCAACTCCATATTCTTCGGCAGCGGAGCATACGGAGTGAAGGCCGCGTCACTGACATTCTTCGCCAAGGAGCCCGCCGACCTTACCGTCGAGGAGGCCGCGACCCTCATCGGGATGGTCAACAAACCCACGCGCTACAACCCCGTGCTTCACCCCGACCTGTCTGTCGGAAGGAGAAACTTCGTGATAGGCCGGATGCAGAAGAACGACTATCTCACGCGCCGGGAAGCCGACTCGCTGTGCGCCCTGCCCCTCGACGTGCAGAGCTTCCACGTGCAAGACCACAATTCGGGGTCGGCTCCGTACTTCCGCGATATGCTCCGGCGCTATATGAACGCCGAGAAGCCCCGTCGCGGCCGTTACCAGACCGTCGAAGACTACACCGCCGACTCGCTGCGCTGGATCCAGGACGACCTGTACGGCTGGCTCAACAAGAACCGCAAGGCCGACGGCAGCAAGTACAGCCTCGACAAAGACGGCCTCAAGATCTACACCACCCTCAACGCCAAGATGCAGAAGGCGGCCGAGGAGGCTGTCGCGGAGCACCTCGGGAAGAATCTCCAGGTGGCCTTCCAGCGCGAGCTCAAGTGGAAGCGCAACCGACCCTTCGCCGACGACACGGAGCAGGAGACGGTGGACCTGCTGATGTCCAACGCCCGCAGATGGAGCGACCGCTACCGCCTCCAGCGCAAAGAAGGGGTCAAGGAGTCGGAGATACTCGCCCAGTTCGACGAGAAGCAGCAGATGCGGGTCTTCGCCTGGAACAAGAAGGGATACGTCGACACCACGATGACCCCCAACGACTCCATCCGCTACTACAAGAGCATCCTCAGGGCCGGGTTCGTCGCCATCGAGCCCTCCACAGGCCACCTCAAGGCATATGTCGGAGGCCCCAACTACCGCTACTTCAAGTATGACAACGTCTCTCAGGGCAAGCGTCAGGTGGGCTCCACCATCAAACCTTTCCTCTACACCCTCGCGATGCAGGAAGGCCTGACCCCCTGCCACAGGGTGGTCAACGTGCCGCAGACCTTCGCCCTGCCCGACGGCACCACCTGGACTCCCCGCAGCACCGACAAGGAAGAATGGCTGGGCCGGACCGTCACCCTCAAATGGGGCCTGACCCACAGCTCCAACAACATATCCGCCTACCTGATGGGGCAGTTCGGTCCTCAGGCGATGGCAAGGATGATGCACAAGATGGGCATCAGCAGCCACGTCGACGAAGTCTACTCGCTGTGCGTGGGCCCCGCCGACCTCTCCCCTCTGGAGATGGTGGCGGCCTACAACACCTTCCCCTCCAAGGGAGTGTACGTCACCCCCCTCTTCGTCGAGAGGATTGAAGACAATCAGGGCAACTCCCTGTCCGAGTTCTCCAACATCAAGAGAGAGGCAATCAGCGAGAAGACGGCCTACCTGATGGTCAATCTGATGGAAGGCGTGGTCAACCACGGCACAGGCTCGCGCCTGAGGAGCGTTTACTCCCTCAAGGGCGAGATCGCCGGCAAGACCGGCACGACCAACGACAACTCCGACGGCTGGTTCATCGGCTACACCCCCTCCATCACGGCAGGCGTCTGGGTAGGAGGCGAAGACAGGCAGATACACTTCGGGTCTCTGGCTCTGGGAGGAGGTTCGAATATGGCGCTCCCCATCTGGGGCATCTTCATGCGCAAGTGCCTCGCGGCGGGAGTGCTGGACGAGCTGGACAGCTTCGCCGCCCCCTCCGGCGTGACCCTCGACCTTGACTGCGACGGAGGCGACATCATCGAGACTGACGCCTCTGAGGCAAGGGAGGAGCAGAATTATTTTGATTGACACATATATTATGGGCAAGTACAGATCGATCGCCGTAATCTACGGCAGTGATTCATCGGAATGGGAAGTGTCGTGCAGGAGCGGAGAATTCGTCTCCTCACGCATCGACCAGTCACTCTACGACGTGTATCAGATTTTCGCGCGCTTCGGCAAGTGGCAGCTCGTCGCCTGCCGCAAGGCCAACTCGATGCGGGTCACCTTCCCGGAGACGGCCCGTCCCGAGGTCGACAAGACCGACTTCTCGGTGAGCGTGCTGGGAGAGAAGGTCAAGTTTGACTACGCCTACATAGTCCAGCACGGCGCCCCGGGAGAGAGCGGCGAGCTGCAGGGATACCTCGAGATGATAGGGGTCCCCTTCAGCTCCTGCAGCGCTTCCGTCTCGTCGATAGCCTTCGACAAGTACGCCTGCAAGAGCTACATCCGCGACCTCGGAGTCGTAAGGTGCGCCCCCGACGTGCTCGCGCGCAAGGGTCACGACCTCGATGAGGTCTGCTCGGCGGCCACCGGCAAGCTGGAGTTCCCCGTGTTCGTCAAGCCCACCATAGGAGGCTCCAGCTTCGGCGTGACGATGGTGAAGAAGCCCGAAGAGCTCCGGCAGGCGGTCGAATTCGCCTTCAGCGAAGGCCCGGCAGTGCTCATCGAGCAGGGCATCACCGGGCGCGAACTCACCTGCGCCGCCTACAAGGACGGAGGCCGGATCAAGACCCTCCCTCTGATTGAGATAATCTCAGACAACGAATACTTCGACTACGACGCCAAGTACAACGGCCACAGCAGCGAAGTCTGCCCCGCTCCCGTGAGCGAGCAGGAGGCGGAGCTCGTGAGCAGCACCACCGAGAAGATCTACAGCTACCTCGGCTGCTCCGGGATAGTCCGGATGGACTACATCCTCTCCGGGCAGGGCCTCTACTTCCTCGAGGTCAACACAATCCCCGGGATGACCAGCGCCTCGCTCGTGCCCAAGATGGTGCGCACGGCGGGCCTCGACATCACGGACTTCCTGTCCACCATCATCGAGAACGAGGAGTAGCAGTTGCTCCTCGCCGACTTCATACGCTCCGCCTCGAAGTCTCTCGAAGCTCTCTACCCCGGGCCGGAAGCCCGGAGCATAGCGCTGCTGCTCTGTCAGGAGAGGCTGGGGGTCAAGAGCTACACTCACATCGTCGAGCCCTCCCGCGAGATTGACGGGGCCGCGCTCGAGGAGGACCTCGGTCGGCTCCTCTCGGGAGAGCCGCTGCAATATGTGCTCGGCAGCGCCCCCTTCTGCTCCCGCAGCTTCAAGGTGGGAGCGGGAGTGCTTATCCCTCGTCCCGAGACAGAGCAGCTGGTCAGCATCGCTCTCGGCTTCGCCTCCGGGATGGACTCCCCCCGCATCCTCGACCTCTGCACCGGCTCCGGGTGCATCGCCTGGACTCTCTGCCTGGACATCCCGGGAGCGCGGGTGGTGGGAGTGGACATCTCGGAGCAGGCTCTCGAGGTGGCCCGCGGTCAGTTCGAGGGCCCCGGGCCGGAGTTTGTCTGCGCAGACATCTACCTGGGCCCGTGCACGGGCGGCGAAGTGGACATCCTCACCGCCAATCCTCCGTATGTGATGGAGAAGGAGCGGAGTCAGATGCGCCCCAATGTACTCGACTACGAACCGGCTCTGGCCCTCTTCGTGAGCGATGGCGACCCCCTGAAGCCCTACAGGGCTATCTCCAGGTGGGCGTCGGAGCTGCTCTCGGCTCGCGGAAAGGCGGTTGTCGAGATCAACGAGGCTCTGGGGGAGCAAACGGCTGAGGTCTTCCGGGAGGGAGGATTTCGCGGCGTGGAGCTGGTCAGAGACCTTTTCGGCAAGCCCCGGTTTGTCACCTTCGGAAGATAAACGATTGTTTTTGAGATAAAACGCCTCTCTTTTCGCTTCTTTGCAGAAAAACCGGCGTTACTATGAAAACTCGATCTTTCATTTTTCTTGCAGCCCTGTGCTGCACACTGTCCTGCACTTTGTCCTGCACGCGGCAGGCTTCTGAAGTCGCCCCGGAGAGCGGAGCATCCCCGGACCTGAGCCTCGAAGGAGTGGCCCGGATGCTGTCCGAGCTGCCTCTCGAGAGCGAGCACCTGAACGAAGTATACAGCGCGGTGAGCGCCTCGTCGGCGAACGGCTACGACGAGGAGTATATGCTCCGCGACGTGTTCGAGGCCCCGGGGTGCGGGGTGGGGGCCGACTCCCGGACTAAGGCCGGGGCGGGGGCCGCCTACTCCAACCCTCTGCGTTCGCTCATCAGCGACTACTGCCGCCGCAAGTACTCCACCAAGGCGGGAGGCGAGGAGGAGGCGGAGGCGTTCCTCGCCGCGCTCGCCGCGTCCGACTACCAGCTGTATTTCCCCTACTCCCAGGACTGGGACGGCGAGACTCTCCCCATCATCACCTTCGACCCGGGCTACGGAGCGGAGAGTGGCTATGGCTATGCCCTCCGGGGCGACGGGACCGCGGAGAAGGTCTACGTGGACGAGGCAGTCGCGGCGTCGCGCCCCGTGTGGGTGGTCAACACCAACGACGACAGCGCCTTCGTCCCCTTCGAGGCCTTCTGCAAGAGCACCTCTCCCACCAAGGCTGGAGGCAAGATGCTGATGCTCAAGAGCTTCAAGATGCTGCGCAACTACGACAGCTGGTTCGGGGGAGCGAGCGAGTTCTTCGTCAAATGCGGCTCTGTGGAGGGATTCAATGCCAAGACCGAAGACGAGATGAGGCTCTACTACCCCGCCGTGACCGACTTTATGGTGGTGGTCAGGCGCTGCTACAAGGGCAAGGCTCTTGACATCGGCACCATCCTGATGACCGACTTCACCGACCAGCTGGAGAACATAGCCTTCCTCGTGACCGAAGACGACGGGGGGACGACGACCAGCTGGAAGTGCTCCGCGACCGTGAAGGTCGCCTCCAAGAGCTACGGGTTCGAGCTCGAAATCCCCTACAAAGACAAGGACGACATCGTCTGGAGAGGCCAGCTCTCGGCCGACTTCCTGCGCGGGTCCGATGAAGTGACGGGAAGATTCGGCGATGTGGAGATAACTTTTGCGCTGGAGTGAGAAGAATTTAGTATCTTAGCGTGACAATATTTCAGATTATGCTTTCTGCAGACATTTACTCCTCCAGGCGCGCCTCCCTTCTCCAGAAGATGAAGGGCGAGAGCGGCATCATCCTCTTCATCGGCAACGCGGAGTCTCCCGCCCAGTACAGAGACAACTGCTACAAATGGCGCCAGGACAGCAACTGGCTATACTTCTTCGGCATCGACGAGCCTCTCTTCGCCGCCACAATCGACATCGATTCGGGCCGGACCACCATCTACGCCGACGACTTCAGCCTCGACGAGGTCATATGGATGGGGCCGATGAAGTCGGTCGCCAGCCAAGCCGCCGAGGCCGGAGTGGAGCACACGGAGTGCGCCTCGAAGCTCTCCTGGGCAGTGTCGGAGGCGCTTATCAAGGGTCGTGACATCCATTTCCTCCCCTGCACGCGCTACTACAACGCCCTCCGTCTGAGTTCGCTCCTGGGTCTGGACCCTTCGGAGGTCTTCTCCGTGGGCAAGGCCGGGTGTCCCAAGGCATCGGCGGCGCTCGTGCGCTCGGTGGTGGAGCTCAGGCTAGTGAAGAGCGCGGAAGAGATCGCTCTTCTCGACAAGGCGGCTCTGCTGGGGCAGAAGATGCACACGGCCGCGCGCCGCGGCATACGCCTCGGCAGGGTGGAGCAGGAGATTGTGGGAGAGATGGAGGCAGTCGCACTCTCGGAAGGCTGGGGAGTGAGTTTCCCCACCATCCTCACGCAGCACGGAGAGATTTTCCACTGCCACTCGCATGCTCTGACTCTCGAGCCGGGGCGCCTTATGGTAGTCGACGCGGGAGTGGAGAGTGACGACCACTACGCCTCGGACTTCACGAGGACCTACCCCACTTCGGGCCGCTACACTCCCCGCCAGAGAGACATCTGCCAGCTGGTCTACGACTGCAACAACCTCGCGTTCTCCCTCACGCGGCCGGGGACTGCCTATCTGGACGTGCACCTTGCCGTCTCGAGGCGCCTGCTCGAGGGCCTGTCCGGCCTGGGGCTCGTGAAGGGAAGCATCGACGATATGCTCTCCGAGGGGGTCGCAGGGCTGTTTATGCCGCACGGCCTGGGTCACAATATGGGTCTCGACGTGCACGATATGGAAGACCTTGGAGAGGACCTCGTGGGCTACGACCCCGACCAGAAGAGGTCTGCCCAGCTCGGGCTCGGGAGCCTGAGGATGGCCCGCCGCCTGGTCCCCGGCAATGTGGTCACCGACGAGCCCGGCATCTACTTCATCCCCGCTCTGATCGGGCAGTGGAAGGAGGAAGGCAAAGTGCGGGACTTTGTCAATTTCGCCGCTCTGGAGTCGTGGTATGACTTCGGCGGAGTGCGTATTGAAGATGATGTGCTCGTGACCGACACGGGTGCAAGAAGGCTCGGCGGGCCACGCCTCCCCGCTTCGCCCGGCGAGATAGAAGAGGCGATGGCAAATGATCAGCAATAGTATGGGACTTCTGGACGGTAAAGTGGCGCTCATCACGGGAGCAGCCAGAGGCATAGGCAAGGCGATTGCGCTGCGCTACGCGGCCGAAGGGGCCGACGTGGCATTCACTGACCTTGCCCTTGACGGCGTCGCCCTGCAGACGGTCTCGGAGCTTGAAGCCTTCGGGCACAAGGTGAAGGCATACGCCTCAGACGCGGCCGACTTCGGGCAGGCGCACGAGACTGTAGGCGCCGTGATGGCCGACTTCGGCCGGATCGACATCCTTGTCAACAACGCCGGCATCACGCGGGACTCCCTGATGCTCAGGATGGACGAGGCGCAGTGGGACGCTGTGCTGAGCGTCAACCTCAAGTCGGCGTTCAACTTCATCCATGCCGTGACTCCAGTGATGGCGCGGCAGAGGGGCGGCAGCATCATCAATATGAGCTCCGTGGTGGGCGAGCACGGCAACGCGGGCCAGTGCAACTACTCCGCGTCCAAGGCCGCTCTGATCGGCCTTGCCAAGTCGATTGCCAAGGAGATGGGTCCCCGCGGCATCAGGGCCAACTGCATCGCTCCCGGGTTTATAATCTCCGATATGACAGCGGCTCTGAGCGAGGAGGTGCGCGAGGCCTGGGTCAAGACCATCCCGCTCAGGAGGGGCGGCACCGTGGACGAGGTGGCGGGAGTGGCTTTGTTCCTCGCGAGCGACCTGTCGTCCTATGTGAGCGGCCAGGTGATCAGCTGCTGCGGGGCAATGTCGTGCTGACGGCGCTCGGCGCTCTGAGGAGCATCGCGGACCTGGCGCTTCCGAGGGTCTGTGTCGTCTGCGGAGTGCAGCTCAACCTCTTCGAGGAGCATATCTGTCTGTGCTGCCTTCAGGATTTGCCGCTGACGCACCACTGGGAGCTCAAGCACAACCCGATGGCGGACAAGTTCAACAGCAAGATCGCCCTTCGGGAAGGCTCCGGGGGGCGCGAGCGCTACTGCTACGCCGCCTCGCTCTTCTACTACAGAGACTCTTCTCCCTACAACAACATCCCTCAGGCTCTGAAGTACCGCTCCGACATAGCCTCAGGGCTGTATTTCTCCAGGATGCTCGGGGAGTATCTTGCCTCGGCGGAGTGGATGAGGGATGTGGATGCCGTGGTGAGTGTGCCGCTCCACTGGCGCCGCAAGTGGAGCCGGGGCTACAACCAGGCCGAAGTGATCGCCCGCGGGGTGGCGTCGATGCTGCCGGGCGCATCTGTGCTGGACCTTCTGGTGCGCCGCCGCGCCACCCTCACCCAGACCCGCCTCGAGTCCGACGCCAAAGCCTCCAACGTCCGCGGCGCCTTCGCCCTCTCCCGCAAGTATCGCCCCTCCCCCTCCCGATTTGGTGAAGCTGGGGATGACGGTTTGGTTGATGCTGGGGATATTAACTTGGATGTAGCTGGAGATTGCAGATTAGGTAAAGCTGGGGGTGCAAGTTTGGGTGCGGCAGGAATTGAGGGTCTGCGCCATATTTTGTTGGTCGACGACGTATTTACGAGCGGGTCCACCGTCAGCGAATGCTACGCCGCCCTCCGCGAGGGCCTCGGCTACTCCCCCCGCATCTCCGTCGCCTCCCTCGCCTACGTGGACGACTGACGCCCGGGCCCTACCCTCCCTCGTCATGGCGGGCCCCGAC
>R18__coassemble_1435_pt1 | contig 30433 bp, 18 predicted proteins | sample R18__metabat2_high_PE_016 | metagenome-assembled genome bin R18
GGCGGTCACACGCTTTCCAGACGTGCCTCTTCAGCCACTCGAGCATCTTTCCTTTCGAGGTGCAAAGTTACACAAAATTTTGCTTAGTGCAAATTTTTTGAACGCTCTTTGACGAGAGCCTTCCTCGCCTCGAGCTCCCAGGTGCGCAAACGGTCCTTGTAGAAGTTGTTGGCGTTCATCCTGACGACGTCGAGAGCGGCGTCGGAATTGTCCTCCCAGCGTCGGCAGTCGTACAGCACGTCGTAGATGCGCCCGATACGCCACTGCCGGCTGATGCGGAGCGCGACGGCGTAGTCCTCTCCGTACTTCACGGTGGGGAAACCTCCGAGGCGGCGCAGGAGCGGAGTCCAGAAGCCGCGCGGCGCGCCGAGTCCGTTGATACGGAGGGCGTTGTTGTGGCCGTTGTCGGGAGTCCACTCCCTGTGGTCGATGACTCCGGGAGGGAGAGGATTGAGACCAAAGTCAGTGATGCGGTACGAGCCGATCACCATCGCGCAGTTCTGCGAGCGGAATGCCTCGACGAACCTGCGGACCGTGTCGGGCCCGGAATAGAGGTCGTCCGAGTCGAGCTGAAGGGCGAAGCGCCCGCAGTGCGGGCTGAAGACGGCGGCGTTCCAGTTGCCTCCGATCGCGTGCCAGGAAGGGTCCTGGGCGATATGGATGAGCCTGGGGTCATCAAAACTCCTGATCACGTCCACGGTGCCGTCGGTCGAATTGTCGTCGACGACCAGGACATTGTAGTCGAAATCGCACTCCTGCGACAGAGCGGAGCGGATGGCGTCGCCTATGGTCCTGACCCTGTTGCGGCAGGGGATCACCACCGACGCCTCGACAGGGAACTCTCCTTCTGAGAGGTCGACGTCGAGAAAGTTCGGCTCCAGATAGCCTCCGACGGCCTTGAGATGCTCCGTGCAGACTCTCTCCATCTCCATCTGGACTTCACGGTTGCGAGGGTCAACATAGTCAAAGAGCTTCTCCCCTGAGCTTCGGGAATCCTGCTGCACCTCGTAGTAGAGGAATTCATCTATATGCACAAGAGGGCCGAGCCTCGAGGAGCGGAGTCGAAGGTCATAGAGTCCGGCATACTTCCAGTCCCCCACCGCCGCAGCAGCCTCCTGGAGGATGGACGTCCTGTAGAGAAGGACTCCCCCGAAGTCGAAGTCGTCACGAAGCGCTCCGGCCTGGCAGTCTATCACGGGCGCGGGGAGGTCGACTCCTCCCGAGGACTCGAAGCGGTCGGAATAGACCATCGCGGCGCCGGTGTCGCGGGCGACCTGAATCATCCGCTCGAGCCCGAGATACACCCATCGGAGCTGGGTCGGGGCAGTATATATCAGAGTGAACTCTCCGGTTGCGGCCCGGGCGACCTCCCTGACTCTGGCTCCGGACACGCGCAGGGGAAGATTAAAGGTAGAAATCATATTCAAAAAGGAGTGAACAGACACAAATATACTCAGATTTTGCTATATTTGCTCCTATGGAAAGAAAACTTGTAATAATCCCCACCTACAACGAGATTGAGAACATCTCACGCATAATCGACGCCGTACACGCTCTCGAAGAGGGCTTTGACATACTCGTCATCGACGACGGCTCTCCCGACGGCACTGCCGGGGTCGTGAAGAAGCTTATCCCCGCCAGGGAGGAGCGCCTTTTCATCGTCGAGCGCAAAGGAAAGCTTGGCCTGGGGACCGCCTATCTCGCAGGCTTCAAGTGGGCTCTGGAGCACGGCTACGACTACATCTTCGAGATGGACGCGGACTTCTCGCACTCCCCTGCCGACCTCCCGCGCCTGCTGAAGGCCTGCGAGCAGGGCGCCGACCTGTCGGTAGGCTCGCGCTACTGCAAGGGCATCAGCGTGGTCAACTGGCCTCTGGGGCGCATTCTCATATCCTACCTCGCATCCGTCTACGTACGCACTGTGCTCAGATTCAAGATCTTCGACAGCACGGCAGGGTTTGTCTGCTACACCCGCCACGCTCTCGAGACTATAGACCTCGACGCAGTGGGGATGAAGGGTTACGGCTTCCAGATCGAGATGAAATACACAGCCTACAAGCTTGGTCTCAAGATCAAGGAAGTCCCCGTGATATTCATCAACCGTCAGGAAGGCACATCCAAGATGTCGGGAAGCATCTTCGGAGAGGCATTCTGGGGCGTGCTGAAGCTCAGGCTGCGCAAGATTCGCGCCCGCAGCTAGTCCTGGGCAGTGATTTCCTTAAGCTCCTCCCTGTAGGCCATAAGGAGCCTCGACTTGGATATATATCCCAGGTAGCGCCCGTCGGAGTCGATGACAGGCAGCCGCCAGGCGTCGGTCTTCTCGAATTTGGCGACGACACTCTCCATCTTCTCGTCGGAGTGGATGTAGGCGGGCGGCTCGCTCATCAGGTTGTAGACACGGATCTTGTCGTACTTCGCGGGGCTGAACATAACCTTGCGTATGTCATCCATCTGGAGTTCCCCCTGGAAGCGGCCGTCTCCGTCGAGCACCGGGAAGACCGCGGCAGTGCTCTCCGAGACCGTCTTCACGATGCCTCCAAGAGTCTGGTCGAGGCCAAGACGCGGATACTTGTCTCTCACCAGGTCGGCAGTGTTGAGCAGAGTGATTGCGGCCTGATCGTTGTCGTGAGTCAGCAGGTCGCCGCTCTGCGCGATACGCTTGGTGTAGATGGAATATTTCTCAAAGATGCGCACGGTGCCGAAGGAGATGGTAGAAGTGAGAATCAGCGGAATCAGCAGCTCATAACCGCCTGAAATCTCGGCGATAAGGAATATGGCCGTCATCGGGGCCTGCATCACTCCGGCCATCAGGGCCGACATCCCGACAAGGACGAAATTCTGCTCCGGCACTCCGGCTCCGCACAGATTCATACATCTCGCCACGGCGAAGCCCATTATGGCTCCCGCGAAGAGGGTCGGTCCGAACGTGCCGCCGACCCCGCCGCCGGCATTGGTCAGGGTCATCGACACGACCTTGAGGAAGAAGACCAGCGTAAAGAAGAGCACCACTCCCCAGGGAGAGTCAAACAGGAATCCGAGCGCCGTATGAGTCTCGAGGGTCAAGGTGCGACCATTCAGAAGACACCGCAGAGTGTCGTACCCCTGCCCGTAGAGGGGAGGGAGCAGGAAGATCAGAAGCCCGAGCCCGGCGGCGCAGACCGCCCACCGGAGATAGCCGCTGCCGATACGGGCGAGCCTGTCTTCGAGCGAGAGGGTGGCATTGGTAAAATACAGCGAACCGAATCCGGCCAGCGCGCCGAGAATGATGTAGAAGGGGATGTTGCCCATCGAGAACTCCACAAGATTGCAGGCGAACACGGGAGTCTGGCCCTGGAATATATAAGAGACCACGGTCGCCGATATGGTGGAGACCAGCAGAGGGAGCATGGAGTTCATCGAGACATTGAAGAGAAGAATCTCGATGGTAAAGAGAACTCCGGCCAGAGGAGCCTTGAAGATGCCGGCCACAGCGCCTGCGGCTCCACATCCCAGAAGGGTGGTCACTCCCCTGTGCGACAGATGGCACCAGCGCCCGAGATTGGACCCTATGGCGGCTCCGGTGTAGACTATCGGGGCTTCCGCTCCGACGGAGCCGCCGAATCCTATCGTCACGGACGAAGTCAGGAGCGAACTCCACATATTGTGCGGACGTATCCGGGACTCGTTGCGGGAGACGGCCACAAGAGCCCTCGTGACCCCGTGCCCGATATTGTCGCGGACGACATACCTGACTATCAGGAAAGTGATGAGCATCCCGACTCCAGGCAGGGCAAGATACTGCCAGCATAACTCTCCCGAGTCGGGGCCGGGCCCCAGCAGGCTGCCCAGAGAGGCGATCACCCAGGTCAACAAAACGGCCGCGAGCCCCGAACAGATACCTGTCACGAGGCTCAGCAGCAGCAGACGGTTGCGCTCTCCGGCCTTATGCGTCGGCAGGGTCATCGTCGCCGCCGTATTGGGCTATATTGTCGTCCGGGAGGGTGCCGTCGGAGGTGTCGACACTGCCGGATGCACCGGTCACCTGCTCCGCCTCGGCGTCTTCCTCGCCTTCAAGCCAGCGCTCGATATCCTCCATATCGTCTATCTTGACCTTGATCTTGACAAGATAGATGGAGTCAGGGGTCTCGAGAGTCACGGCATAGAACGAAGTGCCGTCGGGCTTGGGATATTTGACGATGTCGTCAAGATAATCATTGAATCCGCGGGGGTATTTCTCGTTAAACGCGGCGGCGAGCTCCGGGGACATATTCTCGTAGCTTACGACGTGTCTCTTTCTGGTGTCAGGTGTCATATTCTTGATTTGGTAGTGCAATAATAGTACAAAAAAACTATTCCGCAAAAATATATTGTCACTTGACCGGCAGAGCGACCTTCTTGTACCCCTGTCTGTAGAGCTCGAGCGACGCTCCGAGGCGGAACATCACAGTGTAAGTGCGCGCGAGAATATAGAACCCGAGCTCTGTCTGAGTCTCGACTCCCTCGTGCGAGATAAGCCCTCTGGCAGCCTCGGAGCAGCTCAGAAGGCACTCTCTGAGGCGTCCGACGTGGCCGTCGGAGAGATGCATCAGAGGGCCCGTGATGAACTCGTCCATATCGTCGAACCCGTGCGGCCCGAGGAACTCCGAGTACTTCATGGAGGGGCTCCAGCACGCGTCCCAGCGGTAGGCCGCCCCCATCCCGAGATAGGCGGCGAAGCCTATCGCCGCGTCGGGGTAGTCGTTGAAGTTTATCACGGCGTCGGCGACATAGTCCTTCATCGCGCAGTCGTTCCACCACTGCTCGAGGTCGGGACAATCGAGAAGCTCGCTCCCTAGCAGCGAGGCGCCGCGGCAGACCTTGACGAGACCGCCCACAAGGACGGCCTCGTAGCGGTCAAGAGAAGCGGTATCCGTCATTTTGCAGTCACTGTATAGGTCTCTCCGGCTTTGGTGGAGAACGACGTTTCGTAGTAGTCGCCCTTCTTCAGGCAGCGGCCGCCTTTCACTCTGACAGGGACAGAAGTGCGGAGCACGCACTTCTCTCCCGCTCTCGAGAGCACGCTGGCAGAGGAGAGCTTGCCGCCCTCCCAGCTCAAATCGAGAGTGAACGCTCCGCGCGCGCAGAGCCCCTTCACGCTTCCTTCAGCCCAGGCCGAAGGGAGGGCGGGCAGCAGATGGAGCACGTCGTCCTGACTCTGCAGGAGCATCTCGGCGATGCCCGATATGCTGCCGAAGTTGCCGTCTATCTGGAAGGGAGGATGCGTGTCGAAAAGATTGTCGAGGGTGGACTTGCTCAGGAGCTCACGATACATCTTGTATGCGTGGTCTCCGTCCAGGAGCCGCGCCCAGAAGCAAATCTTCCACGCCTTGCTCCAGCCCGTGCCGCCGTCGCCGCGCACCTCGAGGGTCTTGCGCGCGGCCTCGGCAAGGTCAGGAGTGGTCGCAGGCGAGATCTGACGCCCGGGATACAGGGCGAAGAGATGAGAGACGTGCCTGTGCTGCGGGTCCACGTCGTCCCAGTCTTTGTACCATTCCATCAGAGTCCCCTTCTTGCTGATGCCGAGAGGATGAAGCTTCTGCCGGTACGACGTCCACAGCGCGCGAAGATCCGGATCGAGCCCAAGCACCTCGGAGGCCTCGATGCAGTTGGTGAAGACGTCCCAGCATATCTCGAGGTCCATCGCGGAGCCTATCGTGACCTGACCCTTCTTGCCCTCGTCGTCGTAGAATGAATTCTCGGGCGAAGTCGAGGGAGCGGTCACGTACTCGCCGTCCACCTCGATGAGCCAGTCCATCAGGAACTGCGCGGCGCCCTTAAGGAGCGGATAGCAGGTCTTCTCGAGGAACTCGCGGTCGCGCGTGTAGCGCCAATGCTCATACAGATGCTGCATCATCCAGCCGCCTGCCATCGCGAAGTTGGCCCACGAAGGACTTCCGGCCTTGTCGCCCACGGGATTGGCCGCGCACCAGATGTCGCTGTTGTGATGGATGGTCCAGCCCCGCATACCGTAGAGGTTGCGGACCACCTGCTCTCCGTTGACGGCGCAGCCCTGCATAAAGGGTATCAGCGGGGTCATCAGCTCGCTCATGCCGAGAGGCTCGGCGGGCCAGTAATTCATCTGAAGATTGATATTGGTGTGCATATCGCAGCCCCAGGCGGGATGACGGTCCTTGCACCAGATGCCCTGCAGGTTGTTGGGGGCAAGACTGTCCTCGCGCGAACTCGATATCAGAAGATACCTTCCGAACTGGAAATACAGCGTCTCGAGGCCCGGATCCGCCGCTCCGTCGGCATATGCGGCGAGCCTGCGGTCTACCGTGAGCTCCGACTCCCCGGCTCCCGCCAGATCGAGCGTCACGCGGTCGAAGATGGACTTGTAGTCGGCGACGTGCGCCTCACGCAGCTCGTCCACAGATTTCGCTTCGGCCTTCAGGATTCTGTCTGCGCAGAGAGCCTTCTCGTCGCGACCTTCCGTGACGGGATTCTTGTCATAGCCGTTGTAGCTCGTGGCGGCGGCGACAAGAAGCACCACCTCGGTGGCGCCGCTGATTCTCAGGCCCGGAGAGGAGTAGATGCGCCCGTCGCACTTCACGGCCTTCACGCGGTACTCGTAGCGCTGGCCTTTCTCGCCGTCGGGACCGGTCTGCACGGTGGAGAACGGATCCTTCCATTTCATGGTCTGGAGCCATCCGAGCTGACCGCTCACAGCGAATTCCCTGTCGGAGAGGCTCTGCACGGTGCATCCGTCCCAGGGGGTGTCGCCGTCGACGGAGAGGTAGAGGGAGCCAGGGGTCGAGCTCGACAGACGGATGACAAGCACCTTGTCCGGGTGCGAGACGAACAGCTCGCGCTTATACTGCGTGCCGTTCACCGTAAATTCGGTGCTCCCTATCGCGTTGGCGAGGTCAAGGGTGCGCGAATACGAAGAGGGGGTCTCGTCCACGGGCTCCTTCTTCCGACGCGCGGTATAGCCGTGATAGTCGACCTTGTCCGAATCCAGGATGGTGAATTGCTGACGGATGTGGAGGTCGCCCATCGGTAGGAAACAGTTGACATACGGGCCCTGGAGAGGCATAGTCAGGTCGTGCCCGGCCTTCCAGTCGCCTCTGAGGAGAGCCTCGCGGGCCTTCGCGAGCTGTGCGGGGCCGTCCGGGTTGGGGTCGTTGTCCACGCAGCATCCTCCCCAGAGGGTGTTCTCGTTGAGATGGATGAGCTCATCGGAGACGCGGCCATAGAACATCGCGCCTATCTGGCCGTTGCCCAGAGGCAGAGCCTCGTCGAATATGGCGGCCGGCGAGTCGTAGCGCATCAGCATCGAGCTCTGGGCGGCGGCAGCGATGCACAGGCTGCAGGAAGAGACCAGCGCAAGGAAAATCTTTCTGTAGAGCATCGGGATATCTTATTGTTCAGTCATCGAATAAGGCTTGTCCTGAGGGGCGAGGCCTCTTCTCTTGTTGGGCTTGGAGGACATCTCGAACTCGAGGGTGCCGCCACGGAGGATGTCATCGTGCGTGAGATACATCTTGCCGTACGGCTTGCCGTTGAGAGTGACGCTCTTGACGTAGCAGTTCTTGTCGCTCACGTCAGGAGCCTTGATTTCAAGAGTCTTGCCGTTGGGAAGAGCAACCTTGGCATACGGCACGTAGGGAGCTCCGAGCACATACTGGTCGGTGCCGGGGCAGACGGGGTAGAACCCGAGAGCGGAGAAGATGTACCAGGCCGACATCTGGCCGCAGTCGTCGTTCCCGCCCAGACCGTGCATATCGTTGCGATACTTGCTGTTCATTATGACGCGGAGCCAGTACTGGGTCTTCCAGGGCTGCGAGGTCCACGCGTACAGATAGGGGATGTGGTGACTGGGCTCGTTGCCGTGCACGTAGCCGCCTATCAGGCAATCGGCCTCGATGTCTTCGTTGTCTGCATAGTACTTGGGGTCGAGGTCCATCCCGAAGAGTTCGTCAAGGTCGGCGACGAACTTCTTCTCGCCGCCCATAAGGGCCATTATGCCGTTGACGTCTTGAGGGACGTGGAAGGAGAAGTTCCACGAATTGCCCTCGATGAAGCCCTCGCCGAAGGTCATCTTCTCGTCGAAGTTCTGCTTGAAGCTGCCGTCGGAGTATTTGGGGCGGGCAAATCCGAGATCCGTGTCGTAGATGTTGCGGTAGTACTGCGCGCGAGGAGCGTACGCGTCGGCCGTAGCCTTGTCGCCGGCCTTGAGAGCCGCGCTGTAGATGCTCCAGTCGTCGTAGGAGTACTCCAGGGTGTTGGACGCGGCTGTCGCTGTCTTGTCGAGAGGGACATAGCCGAGCTTCATATATTCTCCTAGTCCGCAGTAGTAGGGCACGGTGGAGGTGGCGACCATAGCCTTCAGAGCCTTGGCGCTGTCGATGTCGAGGCCCTTGACTATGGCGTCGGACAGCACGGACACGGCGTGGTAGCCGCTCATACACCAGTTCTCGTTGGCCATATGGCTCCAGACGGGCAGCATATGATGCGCGCTCTGCTCCCAGTGCGCGAGCATCGACTGAACCATATCACGCTCGCGGTCCGGCTTGAGGAGAGTCAGGAACGGATGCTCGGCCCTGTAGGTATCCCACAAGGAGAAGACGGTGTAGTTGGTCCACCCCGAGGCCTTGTGGATGTCGCGGTCGAGGCCGCGATAGGAGCCGTCCACGTCCATATAGGTGGAAGGGTTGATCATCGTGTGGTAGAGGGATGTGTAGAACATCGCCTTCTGGTCGGGGGTGCCGTCGATGTCGATGCAGCTCAGCTCCTTCTCCCAGGCATCGGCAGCCTCGGCGGCGAGAGTCTCGAAGGACTTGCCTTCCGTCTCGGCCCTGAGGTTCCTGAGGGCTCCGTCCTGGCCGGTGGCGGAGAGGGCGACCTTCATTGTGAGCTCGCTGCCGGCGGCAGTGTCAAACTTGAACCAGGCCACGAGCTTGCGCCCTGCCATCTCGGGGAAGTTGTGATATTGGTCGAACTTGCCCCATCCTCCCTTGTAGTCTATCCTCTGGCGGTCCTTGTAGCCGTATTCGACCACGGGTTTGGAGAATTCGACAGCGAAATAGGTGTAATTGGTGCGGGCCCAGCCGTTGGTGATACGGTAGCCGGTGATGACCGTGGGCGACACCACGCGGATCTCGGCCCAGAGGGTCTTGCCGTCGTAGTTGTAGATGCCGCGGTCGAGATCCAGGACAATCTGGCCGTTCTCTCCCTTGGGGAAGGTGTATTTGTGGATGCCTGCCCTCTTCGTGGCGGTGAACTGAGCCCTGATGCCGTAGTCGGCGAGGGTCACTTCATAGTATCCGGGGGTCGCCTTCTCGCCTTCGTGGCTGAAGCGGGAGCGGTAGCCGGAGTCAGGGTCGTCGGCCGTGCCCGGGTCGAGCTTGAGGTCTCCGGTGGTCGGCATCACGAGGATGTCGCCGAGGTCGGAGTGTCCGGTGCCGCTGAAGTGGGTGTGGCTGAATCCGACAATTGTCGGGTCGGAATAACGGTATCCCGCGCAGTATTCATAGACCTTGGGCTGGTACTTGCCCTCGATGTTGTGGGGGACGGTGTCCGTGTCCGGACTGAGCTGCACCCCGCCGAAGGGGACGCAGGCTCCCGGGAAGGTGTGCCCCATACCGTCTGTGCCGATGAAAGGGTCGACATAGTCGATGTGACGGGAGCCCTGAGCAGATGCGACGGAGCAGAGCGTCAGCAGCGAAGAGAGGAGTATCATATGTTTCATATCTGTTATTTTCTGTTGATTATCTCTTTGAACCATTCGGCTCTGGACTCGTGCCAGGCCTTTTCGTCCCACTGGTCGTGCCCGAGCTGGGGCGCACACCAGTAGTGTTTCTCAGTCCGCACCTGATTGTAGCCGGCGAAGTTGGTGTGCGGCGGGCAGGTGGCATCCTGAAGCCCGAACGACATATAGACGGGGCACTGGATGCGGTCGGTGAAGTTCTTCATATCGAAGTAGGTGAGTATCTTCAACATCTCCTCGCGGGCAATGCCTTCGCGCCCGGCCTTCGCGAACAACTCCCACAGAGGCCAGCGGACTATCTTGCAATAATCTTCGAAGTCGCTGAGGAAGGGCACTGCGGGGGCGATTGCCTTGATGCGGTGGTCAAGACTCGCGCTCACCCAGGTGAACGCTCCGCCCTGACTCTCGCCGCGGGCATAGAGATGGTCCTGATCCACGATGGCAAGGCTGCACACGAGGTCGATGGCCCTGACCACGTCGCAGAATGCTCCGCGATAGTAGAAGGTCTCCTTGCTCCCGAGCCCGCGCTCGATCCAGCGATAGTGGTCCTTGCGCTTGAAGATGCCCTGGTCGCGCACGCTCAGGAGGAACTCGACGCAGTCGGGGTTGGCGGAAGGGTCGTAGTAGTAAGGCTGCGCCCCGTAGCCGAGGTAATCTATGTAAGTCACGAACTTGCCGGGCTTGTTGGGCACGCACAGGGTGCCGCCGATGGTCTCGCCGCCGAGCGACTTCATATGCACGGTGTAGGTGGTGCGGTCGGCGTTGGAGTGCTCCTTGTCAAGGAAGAATTCGGCATCCATACTGACCTTCGCGAGCTCGGCGAGAGTGTTGTCCCAGAACTCGTCGAAATCGGGCTGCTTGCTCTGGGGCGAGACAATCCGCTCGGGGCTTACGCCGATGTTGAACCGGTAGTCGGTGATGCCGTCATACCCGAGATTGACCTGATAGAATCCGGGCGCAAGCCTTCCGAGATCGAAGCCCAGCTTGAGGGGGACATTGCCCACTGTCACGTACTTCTTCACGAACCTCAGCGTGTCGCGGGTACCGTCCGCGAGAGTGACGTCGGAGACAAGAGCGAGGGTCAGGCAAGTCCTGACTCCGGGCTTTCCGCCCACATTGACGTTGAGCTTGCAGGTCTTGTCCGAGTCGAACAGCCACCCTTGCTCCACGGGAACATCCAGCAGCACGTCGGCCCCGGGCACGCGAAGCGAAGCGCTCACCTTGCCGCTACCCTCTCCCCAGGAGTCGAAGGCCTCGACACTTACGGTATAATCGCCACTGCGGAGCTTGCCCAGAGGCACTCTCCACTCTCCCCTCATATCCTTCACGTCGTCGACACGGTAGAAGTCGGCGAGGACTTTCTTGACAAGGGTCACGGTGTCGGCGGAGGTCACGGTCACGAGATAGTCGTGAGCGAATTCGTCGTCCTCAGCCTTGGCGAAGACCGCCGTCACGGGGAGGCCGTCACGGGTGCGGACGTCGGTCTCCAGACGGAGGGCGCCCATCTCGGGAGCGGCGTTGGCGGCGCGAAGAGAGTCGTGGTTATAGGCTTTGAGGTGCGAACGGTCGGCGGCGGGATGCGCGAGCACCCAAGGCTCACCATATGTGCCCCCGGATGAGAAATTCATCCTCGTGAGACGGACGTCGCCCGATGCGTCGATCTGCATCAGAAGGCCCTGAGAGATGTCGTCGGCATCCTTCATCACGGTCTTGGAGCGCATATACTCATAATGCCCGTCCTCGATGGCCATATATCGCACCGACCCGCATCCGACAGTGGTGAAGTCGCCCTGGCAGATGCTTCTGGGGTCGGCTATCGGGAAATGGAGGTGCCCGCCAAATGTGATGACCTGAGGATACTTCGAGAGGATGGGGGTCAGGTCTTCCGTCGCCCAGTAGTTTCCGAGGAGACTGCCATAGACGGTGTTGTGGATCATCGGATGCGTGAGCACGATGACATACTTCCCGGGAGAAGCGAGGGTCAGAGCCGAGAGCTGGGCGTCCAGCCAGGCCTTCGACTCCGGGGTGTAGGTCACGGGGCTGGCGCTGACGGGAACGATACACAAGATGTGCACGTCGCCCACCACGCAGTGCCTGCACTCCATAGCCTCGCGGGCCTCGGGGTCAATGTCGGTCTTGAAATAATCCTCTCCGAGCAAGGCGCTCAGATGCTTGGCCTCGGAGGGAGTGGCGGAGGTCCACCACTTGAAGGTGTCGTGGTTGCCGGGAGTGTAGATCATCGGCACCTCGAGAGGATTGAACACCGACTCGTACACGTTCCTGAAATACTGCATCTGGATGTAATTGGCGACGTTCGAGAACGCGTTGTTGATGAGGTCTCCCGCCACCAGCACGGCGTCAAGCCCGTCGGAGTCCTGCTCGGCGGCCTTGTCGCGCAGCTGCTCGAGGGCCTTCCTGAATTTGACGGACGGCGCATTGGCGGCTCCGTCGATATGCACGTCGCTCACGACTCCGAACGACGAGACAATCCTGTCCTCGTCGAACGCTCCCGCGCTCAGTGCGGTCGCCACGAGAGCTATGGTCAATATCGCTTTTTTCATATACTTCTATCTTTTACTCATTTCAAAATGCAGGTGGGCTCCGTCCTTGATGTCGTCGTAGCTTATGCGGCTGCCAACGATCTTCTTGCCGTCAAGATAAGCGGCCTTGACGTAGACGGCCTCGTCGGACCAGCCTTTGGTGGTGACTTCGAGCACTCCCCCGCCGCTGAGTCTGACCTTCACTCCGCTCACGCAGGGAGAGCCGAGAGCATACCAGTCGGCGCCGGGACAGACCGGGTAGAAACCCAGACAGTTGAAGATGTACCAGGCGGACATCTGGCCGCAGTCGTCGTTGCCGCTCAGCGAGTCAGGGTCGGGACCGTAGAAATTTTTCGCGACATAGCGAACCCACTTCTGACACTCCTTCGGCTTGCCCAGGTCGTTGAAGAGATAGAGCACGTGATGGCAGGGCTCGTTGCCGTGCCAGTAGCCTCCGATACGCCCCCAGATGTCGTGGGCGCCGGGGATGTTCTCATCCATCTCCATAGTGAACATATCCTCGAGCCTGCGCAGAAGGAAATCCTTGCCGGCAAGGTCGATGTAGCCGCCGAAATCGTGAGGAACGCTCCAGGTGTACTGGAGAGTGAAACCCTCGGTGATGTCGCCCCATCCGTTGACGGAGCCGGGGCCCTGATAGGCGATGGGAGCGAACGGAGTGCGCCACTGCCCTTCGGAGTCCTTGCCGCGCATATACTTCGTCTCGGGGTCGTAGAGGTTCTTCCAGTTGGAGGCTCTGCGGCTGAAGACGGAGTAATAGTCGTCCTTGCCCGGGACGCTCCCGTCGTAGCCGAGCTTGCGCGCCACCTGGGCGATGCACCAGTCGTCGTAGGCATACTCGAGAGTCTTGGACACCGACTCCTTCTCCTTGTCGAAAGGCACATATCCCTTCGAGGCATAGTCGGGGATGCAGTCGTAGTTGGGGTTGCAGGCGGTCCTGACCATCGCCCGGAAAGCCCTGTCGTAGTCGAACCCGGGGACGTCCTTCAGAATCATATCCGCGAGCACGGAGCAGGCGTGGTAGCCTATCATACACCAGGTCTCGCCCCCGTAGAAGCTCCATATCGGAAGCATCTTCTCCACGCTCTTGTCGTAGTGGGCAAGCATCGAGTTCGCTATGTCCGCCTGCAGAGGTCTGTCCACGAGATTCATAAGAGGATGGAAGGCGCGGTAGGTATCCCACAGGGAGAAGACGGTCACGTTGTTGAAGCCTTCGGCCCTCGAGATATTCTTGTCGTGGCCGCGATACTGCCCGTCCGCATCCTGGAAGGCGAAAGGATGGAGGGCGGTGTGGTAGACGCTCGTGTAGAACGTGGTCCTGAGGGCCTCGTCGTCGGTGGAGAGCTCATATTTGGAGAGTTCTTCCTCCCACTCCGCGTCAGCGGCGGCCCTTATCTCCTCGAACGCGTCGCTTCCCCATCGAAGAGGCCCTTCGCTCTCCGCGAGATTCTTAAGGGCACCCTCCGTGCTCACAGCGCTCACGGCAACCTTGCAGACATATGCCTCGGAAGGGTCGTCGACCTTGAAGCGGATGAGCATCTGGAGCTTGCTGCCCCAGGCCTCGCGGTTGCTGCGGAAGCGCTTGGTGTTGTAGATGACGGGCTCTCCGTCCTGCAGGATGGTGAAGTCCTCGACGGCTCTTGCTGTCTTGAAGGCGAAGTACACTTCCCTCTCGGGACTCCATCCCTTGACGACCTTGCTGCCGGTGATGGTGTAAGGGTCTTCAAGGCGGATGTTGGACCAGGCGCACTTCTGCCAGAGAGTGTGGTCGAGGTCAATGAGCAGCCATGCGTCGGAGGTCTCGGGATATGTGAAGCGGAACGCTCCGCAGCAGCCGTCCGCAGTCATCTCGGCCTTCACGCCGTAGTCGAGCAGCTCGACGGCGTAGTATCCGGGGCTCGCCCACTCGCGGTCGTGGTCGAAGCGGGAGCGGTAGCCCGAGTCGGGGTCATCGTGGGTGCCCGGGGCGGAGTGGAACTCGCCGGTGCCGGGCATAAAGAGGAAGTCTCCGAGGTCCGGGATGCCGGTGCCGCTCAGGTGCGTGAGGCTGAATCCCATCAGAGTGGGCTTGGCATACTTGTAGCCGGCGGCGGTGTCGTAGTCGTCCGTGTCGGTGTCGGGGCTTATCTGGATGCCGCCGTGGGGCGTCTGGGCGCCGGGATAGCAGTTGCCGAATCCGTCGGTGCCGACGAAGGGGTTGACGCTCGAGGTCAGCTTGTCGGCGGCCAAGACATTGAGGGCGACGGCAAGGACCGCCGCGGCAAGAATTGCTCTTTTCATACTCTACTTGAACATATTGAGCACCGAAGCGGACTTGACGCTGTACTGCTCAGCTCCGGGAGCCTCGATGGTGATGGCTCTGCTCTCGCCGGGCATCAGGGTGAAGAAATTGTCGGAATAGAATGCGGGACGAACCGGGGCGCCCTCCTTGTCGACGAGCTGCAGGCGGTTGAAGAAGGAAATCTTCGAGCCAGGGTTCTTGACGCTGACGCTAAGGAAGGTCTTGCCGTCACGCACTTCGGAGGTCACCTTGACCTTGGGGTCGACGACCTTCATATCCTTCAGGGGCTCGAATCCGGAGGTGGTGGGGCCCGTCACGCTGGGTTTGCCCTCGTAGCGGTCCTTGCTGCGCCAATAGAAGTTGGTGGAGACGACCTTGCCGGCCTCGTCCTTGAGGATGAGGTTGACGAAGTGCACCTGGCTGATGCTCTCGGGGAACTCGAGGGTGATCACATCGTTCGCGACTCCGTCTTCGGGGAGGTCCACGACAACACTCTTCTCAAAGAGCTTGCGGCTCGACATATCGTAAATCTGCGCCGTGGCCTTCAGGCCGCTGAACGCCTTGTAGTAGTCGTTGACGACGGACACAGTGTTCTTCAGATAGTCGAACTGTATGTGCAGAGGCTCCAGAGAGTGCATCGTGTGGTAGAGCGAGGCGGTGGGCTCGAGATAATAGTCCCACATACGGCCGCAGACCTGGGGCATCGAGTTGTTGTGGTACCAGAAGAGAAGACCCGAGCAGAAGCGGTCGCCGTAGCCGAGCTTGTTCTCGTTCCAGACCTCCCAGATGCTCTTGGAGTTCATCGCTCCGACCAGCTGACCCTTGGCGGCAAATTCTTCAATATTGTTGGAAGGGCCGTAGCAGTCGGTCATCTGGGTGTAGAGGGTGCTCATCAGGTGGAATCCGTTGCCGTCGAGGTAGTCCCAGACTTCCTTGTTCAGAGGCCAGAGGTCCTTGTCGTCCATCATCATATGGAGCGACTCGGGGAGCGGGATGGTGGGAGCGCCGTACTCGGGGTTGAATCCGTCGATGCGGCTGCCGCGGTCGGAGGCGGTGTTCTCGTAGTGCTGCATCGGATTGACCTGCTTGTAGGGGCTGCCGTCGTGCACGCCGTCACACTCGGACTGCATCTGATAGCCGCGCGTGCCGTCGAGACTCATTATGAGCTCCCTCATCCCGGGCATCTCCGTGCTCTCGTTGGAGGCGACATAGTATGCCAGAGAAGGGTGATTGCGGATGCGCTTGACAGTGCTCTCGACATTGGCGTTGTAGACTGCCGCATCGTGCGGGTGACGGGTGTCGCCGGTCATCCAGAACTCCTGCCAGACCAGAAGCCCGTACTTGTCGCAGAGCTCGAAGAACTTGTCGGACTCGGCTATGCCGCCGCCCCACTGACGGAGCAGGTTGACGCCGCTCTGGGCGGTGTAGCGCAGCTCGGCCTCCATCCTGGCGTCATCGGTGCGAAGCATCGCCTCCGGGATCCAGTTGGTGCCGCGGACGAAGAGCCTCTTGCCGTTGACGTAGAATACGCGGGAAGCATCGGGGGTGTTCTGGTCGGATGTAATCTCACGGATGCCGAAGCTGGTACTGACGCTGTCGCTGGGTTTGCCGCCGACGAAGGCGGTTATCTTGAGGTCGTAGAGGTTCTGGGGGCCCTTGTTGACAGGCCACCAGAGACGGGGATTGCTGATAGTGAGGGCCTCGAATTCGTCGGGAGTGAAGGTCACGACGGCGACTCCCCCGCGGATGACGCTGAAGCTCTTGCTCACGCAGATGCCTTCGCCCACTATCTCGGCCTCGACCGTGCCCTCGACGGGAATCGGGTCCATACTCGGGTTCTCTATCTCCACGCTGATGGTCTCGCGGGCCTCGTCGTAGGCGGGCCTTCGGAGAGAGGACTTGACGAAGGGGTGTCTGAGCGCCACAGGGCCGGTGGTGTAGAGCGAGATGCTCTTCCAGATGCCGGTGTTGCGGTCGCGGATGCCGTCCATAAAGGTGAAGTCCCAGCCCACGGTCATCAGCATAGTGGTGTTGACGCCGATGTTGCCGTTGCCGCCGTTGTGGAATTCGCCCACGGCTCCCCAGGTCTTGGGCATCGTGGTGCCGGGCTCGTCGACGGGATAGACCTTGACGGCGAGAGTGTTCTTCTGCCCGGGGCGGGCAAACTCGGTGACATTGATGTGGTCGTCGCGGAACATTCCGCTGAGCGTGCTCACGAGGTGGTCGTTGAACCAGAATTCGGCGCGATAGTTGACGCCTTCGGGGTGAAGCCATATCTGCTGCCCCTCATAGTCTGCGGGAAGGTCGATCTCAGTTCGGAACCAGTAGGTGTAGAAGTCCCTCCCGACCTTGGTGATGTCGGGGATAAGGCCGCTCTCGAGCTTGTTGTTGAGTCCGTAGTAGGGCTCGGGATAGACCTTGTTGTACACGAGGGAATTGAGCACCGTGCCCGGCACGACTGCGGGCATCCACTGAGTGTCGCCCACGCGGCACATCTCCCATTTCTGGGCCCCTCCGTGTCCGTCGACGGAGTCAAGATTGATCTCGTTCGCTCCGAACGCGGGGAAGAGCGCGAGCAGCGCGGCGGCTGCAAGAAAGATTCGTTTCATTTATTCTACTGTCAGTTTAAGTGTCTTGAGGTCTTCGTCGGCGCTCGATGAGCCGACCATCACGGTGAAGTCGCCCGGCTCGACAGCCCACTGCCCGTCGGCGCCCAGGCACCTGAGCATATCGGGAGTGATGTCGAATGTCACCTCCGCGCTCTCGCCGGGCTCGAGGGCAACCTTGCGGAATCCCTTGAGCTCCTTGACGGGGCGGGTGACGGAGGCATAGTCGTCGCGGATGTAGAGCTGCGCGACTTCGGTACCAGCCACGCTGCCGGTGTTGGTGAGAGTGAAGCTCACGCAGGCATTACCTTTGGCATCCTTGACGTCGATGGAAGGCTCGCCGTACTCGAAGCTGGTGTAGCTCAACCCGTATCCGAAGGGATAGAGGCAGCCGGTGTGTGTCCAGACGAACTTGCGCGAATACTGCATCGGCTTGTAATTGTATACGGTAGGGATCTGACCGACGTTCCAGGGGATGGTGACGGGGAGCTTGCCGGAAGGATTGACCTTGCCCGAGAGCACCTCGGCTATTGCCTGACCGCCGAGCATTCCGGGCTCCCAGGCCTCCACGATGGCACCCACGTGCTCCTGAGCCCAGACAAGGCTGAGGGGACGGCCGTTAAGTAGCACCAGCACAGTGGGCTTGCCGGCGGCGCACACCGCTTCAAGCAGCTCCTGCTGCCTGCCGGGGAGGTCGAGATTGTCGCGGTCGCAGTTCTCTCCGGTGGTGCGGCCGTAGACGGAGTAACGCTCGGTGTTCTCGCCGAGCACGAGGATGTTGACGCTCGCGGAGCGGGCCTTGCGGGCGGCCTCGGCGATGGTGGCGTCGGTCACGTGCTCGATCATCCCGTCGAAGCGCATCACCTCGGCTCCGCGCCACTCCTCCTTGATGCCTTCCCAGGCGGTCACCACGTCATCGTCAGCCTGAGGCACTGCCCAGTCGCCGAGAATGGTCTGGCTGTCGGCATTGGGACCGCAGACGAAGATGCGGCCGGGGTTCTGCTTCAGAGGCAGCGTGCCGTCGTTCTTGAGCAGGACAATCGACTCGCGGGCGGCCTCGAGAGCTGTCCGGCGATGCTCTTCGCGGCACTCCGGGAGGTCTTCGAGGTCGGTGACGGGATTCTCGAACAATCCCAGGCGGAACTTGACCTCGAGTATGCGGAGCACAGCCTCGTCAAGCACCTTCACGGGGATACGGCCGCTCTTGACGCCGTCGATAATGGATTCGAAATAGTCGGGGCCCTGCATATGGATGTCGACACCTGCCTCGAGCGACACCTTGAACGCCTCGTCGAGCGAGGGGAGCCAATGGTGGAAGAGGTGCATACGCTCGATATCCATCCAGTCGCTCACGCACAGGCCTTTGTAGCCCAGGTCGTCGCGAAGGAGGTCTCTCAGGAGCCACTTGTTGCCGTGACAGGGGATGCCGTTGATCTCGTTGTGGGCGGCCATCACGGAGCCGGCGTTACCCTCGAGAAGAGCCGCCTCGAAGGGAGGAAGATAGATCTCGCGGAGCTGCCTCTCGGAGACGTCCATCGGAGCGGCGTTGATGCCGCCGTTGGGCTCGCCTCCCGCGATCAGGTGCTTCACGCAGGCCATCACGCCATCGGGGCCGTAGCCGTCGCGGCTCCGCTGGAAGCCCCACACGGCGTGCTTGCCCATCTCCGACACGAGATACGGGTCTTCGCCGAATGTCTCACCTATCCTGCCCCAGCGGGGGTCGCGCGCCACGTCCACATTGGGGGCGAATGTCCAGGGGACACCGCTGCGCCGCATCTCGAGGGCCGTCTCGGAGCATATCTTCTCGAGCATCTCGGGGTCGAACGAGGAGGCCATACCGATATTGGTCGGATAGACCGTACACCCGGCCACGAGTCCGCAGCCGTGTATGGCGTCGATGCCGATGAGAAGAGGTATCTGCAGGCGGCTGTCAAGGGTCATCTTCTGCAGGCTCACGGCCTCCTCGCGCGTGAGCACGTGAAGGAACGAGCCCACCTCGCCGCGGCGCACCTTGCCGGCGATGTCGGGATTGCCCAGGTTCTCGTCCGAGGCGTCGATGTTCTTTCGGGCACTGCCGTGACCGGGCTCCACATAGCAGGGGCCCACATACATACACATCTGCCCGACCTTCTCCTCGAGGGTCATCTTCGAGAGCAGGATCTTCGCCCTCTTCTCGGCGCTCAGGCTGCTGTCCATATGGTCCTTGGGACCGCAGGAGACCGCCAGCAGAGCTATTGCGGCTGCGCAGAATATCTTCTTCATAGCTTTAGTAATTAATCTTCACGCAAACTTCCTTGTCAGTCTTGACTGCACCGGCGCAGACGCGGATGAATGCGCCCTCGCGGCACCACTCGGCCTTCTGAGAGTCGATGCTGACGGATGCGGGGTCCTTCTCGCTCCAGACGTCGAACGTCATCTCCACAGACTCGGGCATAGTCTTGAACGAGCCCTCGACCGCAGACACGGTGATGTCGGTAGTGGCCTCGCCGGCGCTGCTCCTGACCGTCCTGCTCGCGATGAGACCGGACTCGTAGTCGTAGGACGAGCCGTCATCGTCTCTCCACACATATGAGGACTCGCCGCAGGGATAGACCTTGAAGATGATGTTGTCGAAAGGCTTGTCGCCGAGAGTCTGCACCACGGGAGCGGTGGGGACGATGGAGCCTCCCTTCACATACAGCAGTCCTGCCCTGTCGGCGGGATAAGGGAGCTTGAAGGTATCGCCCTTGCTGCTGATCCTGGAGCCTGTCCAGTAGTCGTACCAGTCGCCCCGGGGGAGGTAGATCTCGTCGGTGAATATGCCCACGAGGAAGGCGTCGCCGAACATATATTGGTAGCACATATCGTCGCACTTCCTGTCGTCGGGGAACTGCAGCGGCATCGAGCGCACCATAGGCATACCGCTCACGGCGCCCTCGAGGGCCATCGAGTAGAGGTAAGGCATTATCTCGTAGCGCGTCTGCACGCAGTTGCGGTAGATGGTCTTCTCGCTCTCGCCGTAGAAGGAAGGATGCATCATCGAAAACCAGCTGTTGACCTGGGTCCAGGGGAGGAACATCCCGAAGTGGAGGCCCGCCATCTCGAGCTCCTTCTCAACGCTCATCACGTCGCACGACATATTCATATAGCCGCTCATACCGAGGTTGAGCTGGTCGTAGAGGGCAGTCTTGCCGCCGCCGTTGTCGCCGCTGTTGGCGGCACCCCAGTGCTGGCTGCCGGCCCATCCACCGCAGTAGTGGTGCCAGGTGCGCTTGCCCGTGTGGGAGCGGCTCATCTGGGTCATCTGCTTGGTGAGGAGCACCTGGTTGATGTTGTGCATCTCCTTGTCGGTCAGACCGTTGTAGTAGTCCCAGAAGGTATGCTCGTCGATTGTCCTCGCGGGGTCGAGCTTGAAGCCGTCCACTCCATAGTCGAGGAAGGCCTTGAGATGGTCCATCCAGTGCTCCTGACCGGACTGGGGACGGCCCTCGCGCTCCGCGATGGCGTCCTCCTCGGTGATGCTGAAGTCGTACTCCTCGCAGAGCCACAGACCGAGCTTGAATCCCATCGAGTGGAGCTTGCCTATGAAGAGGCGGGGATACTCCTTCTTGGGGATGTCCTTGCCCTCGAGCCAGTAGGGCTCCACGGAGAACCGCTCGGAGTTCCACTTCTTGGCTGTCGAGAAATCATAACGCTTCGACATCCACTGAGGCTCGAGCCAGAGCAGGTCGCAGGGCACAGAGTCGCGGCGGAAGTTGACCGCATCGTTAAGGATGTTCCACTGGTCCTCCCTCATATTGGGGCCGTAGCAGAACCCGTACGCCCACTTGGGGAGGACGTAGTTGCGCCCGGTGACCTGGGTGTAGCGGTCGATTATGCTGCGCATCCCGTCGCCGGCGAAGATATAGAAATCAGCGCAGGGCTGGGTGTTGTAGATGTTGAACCGGTCTTTCTCGATCGTGCCGAGGTCGAAGAACTGCTTGCGGGTGTCGTTGTTGTAGACGCCCCAGCCGCGGGAGCTCATCATGAAGGGGATGGGCATCTCGGTGTGCTGATAGCAGGTCCACATACGCAGGAGCTCTCCCCTGTGCTGGATATGGTCGTGGCTGGCGCTGCCGCCTCCGTAGAAGCGCTCGCCGCTCTCCATCGATATGCTTATGACGCAGCTCTTGTCCACGTCGCCGCTCTCCTGCTTGTCCTTCTCGGAGAAGCGGCCGTTGTCGTCGCCGATGATGCCGCCGTTGCTCGCCACGTCCATATTGGAGAACGTGTCGTTGACCTTCTGCGCAAGGCTCCGGGTGAGCTTGTCGGAAGGAGTCAGTACCTTGATATCCCCCACGAGCGTCTTCCCGCCCTTCACGACAGAGATAACGCCGGTCGTCTTGTTGACGCTGAGCGTCGCGTCTCCGGTGGTGAAGCTGCTCACTCCGCCCTTGTCGGTCCTTTTGAACTCAGGCTTGCCCCAGTCGGAGCGCACCACTCCGTAGCGCTGCATCAGCGCCTCCGGGAAAGTCCCGTCCGGCGAGACCTGCACGTGGAAAATCCCGTCCGCGCACACCTCCACCCTGATGCTCTGCCCGACACGTGTCTTGATGACTGCCTGGTCTGCGGCAAATGTTTCACTTCCTGCAAGGAGCGTCAGAGCTCCCAGAACAAATGTCGTAAAGATCTTTTTCATATAAATTTTGCTTATCCCACAAATATAACAATAATCCCGCAATTGCACAAAAGCGTGCCTGATTCGCCGAAAAAGCGCATTTCTGGCAAACGTCGAACATTTTTACTATTTTTACGCAATCGAATGCCGGCAATATGAAACCTCTCTACACAGGCACCGCGCTGCAGACAGACGACATAATCGCGATGCTCAAAAGCCAGGGACTCGTCATCGAAGACGAGCCGCAGGCGAAGCACATACTCAGGAACGTCAGCTACTCCCGCCTGAAGGCCTATATGGTGCCGCTGATGGAGAGCCGCTCCACACACAGGTTCAGGCCCGGAGCCACCTTCAATCAGGCATATGCCTACTACGGGTTCGACCGCAGGTTCCGCGAGCTCGTCTTCCACGAGCTGGAGAAGGTGGAGATCTCCATCCGCACCCACATAGCCTATGCCCTCAACGGCAGCGAGAACGGCTACTGGTTCACCAACCCCGACCACTTCAAGGACAAGAAGAAGCACAAATACCTGCTCATCAATCTCAAGCGCGAAGTCGAGCGCTCCGACGTGGATGCCATCAGAAGCTTCCGGGCCAAATACTCCAACGAATTCCCTCCGAGCTGGATCACCCTCGAGGCCACCTCGATGGGGACACTCGCCACAATATATGACGAGATGAAGCCCGGCCAGGTCAAGGACCACATCGCCGCATACTACGGCCTTGACGCCCTCACATTCGCGTCGTGGCTGCACCACATCGTCTATATCCGCAACATCTGCGCGCACCACGGCCGTTTGTGGAACCACACGCTCACCGTATGCGCCAGGATTCCCGAGAGGCCGAAGCACAGATTCCCCAAAGTGCGCAAGGGAGTGGAGACCAATGCCTACTACACCCTCTGCATCATCAAATACCTGCAGAACACGGTCAAACCCGCCAACACCTTCGCCGCAAGGCTCAAGGCCCTGATAGACAGCTACCCGCTCATAGGCACCAAGGAGCTCGCCTCGATGGGATTCCCGAAGGAGTGGCGCGCAGACGAGTTCTGGACCGACAACAAGCTATGACACTGTACCTTATAATATTTTCCGTAATCGTCGTCACCTGCGTGTTCCTCAACAGATTCTCAGGCAAGATAGGGATCCCCGTGCTTCTCTTCTTCCTGATGCTGGGACTGCTGTGCGGGAGCAAAGACAACGAGTTTGCAGCCAATTACAGCTGGCTGGTGGAGGACGTCAGCACCACCGCCCTCATATTCATAATGTTCTACGGCGGCTTCGGCACCAGATGGAAGTCCGCGCGGCCGATAGTAGTGGAGGCGGGCCTGCTGGCGACCGTCGGAGTCGCGCTCACCTCCGTCTTCGTGGGTATGTTCTGCCACTGGGTGCTGGGGTGGGGATGGCTCGAGAGCCTTCTGATGGGCTCCGTCATAGGCTCCACCGACGCGGCGACCGTCTTCTCAATCCTGCGCACCCGCAAGCTCGGCCTTAAGAACAACACGGCTCCCCTGCTGGAGGTGGAAAGCGGCTCCAACGACCCCATGTCGTATATGCTGACGGCGGTAATGCTCTCCCTGCTGACAGGCGGGACCTCCGCGGGAAGCGTAGTGTGGGACATCTTCTCCCAGATAGTCTTCGGCGCGGGAGGAGGACTGGTGATATCGACGCTCGTCGTGTTCCTGCTGCACCGCATCAGCTTCACCAACAACGGTTTCGACATCCTGCTGTTTGTCGCCATCGCGCTGCTTTCGTACGCGGTCCCGGACCTTGTGGGCGGCAACGGCTACCTCAGCGCCTACATAGTGGGCATAGTCCTGGGCAATATGGAATTCCCCGGCCGCAAACCGCTGGTGTCGCTCTTCGACTCCATCACGAGCCTGATGCAGATCGTCATATTCTTCCTGCTCGGAATGCTGGCGATACCCGCCAATCTGCTTCACTCGCTGCTGCCCGCCCTCGCCATCTTCGCGTTCCTGACAGTCGTGGCGCGCCCGCTTGCCGTCTGCGGCGTGCTCGCCCCCTTCAGGAAGTACCCCGCGAGGCAGCTCGTCCTCATCTCGTTCGCCGGCCTGAGGGGAGCGGCCTCGATAGTTTTCGCCATAATGATATTGTCTTCGCGCGTCGACCTGTGCAATGACATCTTCAGCATCGTCTTCTGCATCGTGCTGATTTCCATAGCTCTGCAGGGGTCGCTGATCCCTGCCGTAGCCAAGGGAACCAAGATGATAGACGAGAGCGAGAACGTGATGACCACGTTCAGCGACTTCAAGGAGAGCGCCGACATGTCGTTCGGATGCATAGACATCACGCCGTCCGGCAAGTGGACGGGGCGCGCCGTCAAAGACCTCGAGCTGCCCGCCGGATGCCTGCTGGTGCTGGTCCTGCGTGACGGCGAGCAGATAGTCCCCAAAGGCGACACCGTCCTGCAAGCGGCAGACAAGATAGTCATCTGCACCCCTTCCTACAGAGACGAAGCCACCGACAACCTCCTGCAGCGCCGTCTCCCCCGCGCCAGCAAGTGGGATGGGAAGACCGTCAGAGAATACCCCAAATCCCGCAACAACCTGCTGGTCATGATCCAGAGAGGAGAGCAGCGCATAATCCCCAGCGGCGACACCGTCCTTCGGAGCGAAGACCTCATCGTTTTCCTCAACACCGGCACACAAGCCAAATAAAACCCGAGGCAGCAATCAGCGGTTCTTCACGTACTCCAGGAATTCGTCGTAGTCTCTGATATAATCCTCCTCGCTGTAGCAGTGACTCGCCAGCACGAGGCAGATGGAGCCCGAGGAGAATCCCTGCTCGCTCGCCCAGATCCCGGGAGGGACGTGAAGGCCCCAGAAAGGGCGGTTAAGCGTCACCGTGCGCTTGTTCACGCCGTCGTCCAGCACCACTTCGAAAGCGCCTGATGCGGCGATGATGAACTGGTGGCACTCCTTGTGGGCGTGGGCGCCGCGGTCTTCGCCGCCGGGGATGTCGTAGCTGTAGAACACCCGATTGATAGGGAACGGGACGTGCACGTTCTCATACATATATGTAAGGTTCCCTTCGGGGTCGTGCATCTTGTTGAGCTCACAGAGCGAGCAGTCGAAGACGCTCCTCCCCTCTCCGGCGCACGGCATCGCCCTGCCTCCGCTTACCTTCACCGATGTCCCCTCATCCGGCGAGCGGGTCTCGTGATTGTTGTCGGCGGCCCATTTCTTGAATTCCTCATAATCCATCACATAGTCATCCTTGTCATACTCCGTGGAAGACAGCACGAGAGCCAGGGAGTTGGTCGAGAAGTTGGTCATCGTCCGCCACATCCCCTTGGGGACGTAAAGCCCCATATAGGAGCGGTTCAGCGGGAAGGTCTTCGACTCCCGACCGTCGTCCAGGACCACGTCGAACGCTCCGGAGAGAGCCACGATGAACTCCTGGTTCTCCTTGTAGGCGTGGCCGCCGCGTTCGCAGCCGCCCGGGACGTCGTAGATCCAATACGCTCTCCTGATCTCGAAAGGGATGTGCCTGAGCTGCTCTATGATGCTGAGATTCCCCCGGGGGTCGGCGATCTTGGGCAGCTGCAGGATTCGTGCGTCTTGTATAGTCATTGGATTGTGAGATATCAGCCTGTTTGCGGCAAATATATCATTTTTCGGCGACAAAATACCGCATTTCTTCGTATATTTGAAGACTATGAAAACTACGCACACACTTCTTCTGCTGCTGTTTGCAGCCCTTACCGCCTGTACCACCCGGACGGATATCCCCCTCGCAGAGCACCCGAGGCCTGATTTCGAGAGAGAAGCATTCATCAATCTCAATGGTCCGTGGGCATTCTCGTTCAACGACACCACAGACCTGATGACCCCCGGCTCGCTCGATGCCTTCGAGAGGCAGATTGTGGTTCCGTTCCCCTGGGGGTCTCCCCTGTCGGGCGTGGACGATGCCTCCGATGTGGCGTGGTACGGCCGCGCCATCACGATTCCGCGCAGCTGGAAGGGCAAGAGAGTGTTCCTTGTCGTGGGCGCCTCGGACTGGGAGACTTCCGCCTGGATCGACGGCAAGAGCCTCGGCGTGCACAAGGGAGGCTACACCCCCTTCGAGTACGAACTCACCTCCGATGCCCGCTTCGGCGAAGAGCAGCACATATACTTCAGGGTCGACGACACCTACAGCGACTCGCATCTTTACGGCAAGCAGGGCTACGGCAATGCCCGCGGCATCTGGCAGACAGTGTATCTGGAGGCCAGAGGAGCCAATTATATCGAGACTCTCAGATTCTCGCCCGACCCCGGGCACTCTCTTGTCAAGGTGGCCGCCGAGTTTGACGCCGAGCCCGTAGAAGGCTCGAGGCTGACCCTGTGCTTCAAGGACAAGAGTGTCGGAAGCATCAGCGTGCCGGCCACAGGCAGGAGCGTGGAGTTTGATGTCCCCCTCGCGGACCAGCACCTCTGGAGTCTCGACGACCCCTATCTGTATGAAATGACGGCACGCCTGGAGTCGGGCAGCGGGAGCGTCGACGAGGTGAGCAGCTATTTCGGCCAGAGAAGCATAGGGACCGTGGACGTGCAGGGGCACAAGTACGTGTCGCTCAACGGCGAGCCGGTCTATCTGCAGCTTTGCCTGGACCAGAGCTACAATCCCGAAGGATTCTACACCTTCCCGAGCGACGAATTCACGAAGGACGAGATCCTTCTGTCGAAGCGTCTGGGTCTGAATGGCAACCGCATCCACATCAAGACCGAAGTGCCGCGCAAGCTCTACTGGGCGGACCGTCTGGGGCTTCTGATTATGGCCGACATCCCCAACTGGTGGGGAGATCCGACCCCCGAAGCGAAGGAAGAATGGGAGCGCACCCTGCAGGAGCAGATCCGTCGCGACTTCAACCACCCTTCCATCTTCGCGTGGATTGATTTCAATGAGACCTGGGGCCTCTTCACCAAGACAGAAGACGGCAAGGTCTATCTCAGCGAGACTCAGGAATGGGTGCGCGAGAAGTATCACCAGACCAAGGCCCTCGACCCCACGAGGCTCGTGGAAGACAATTCTGTCTGCAACAACGACCACGTCGAGACCGACATCAACTCCTGGCACGCCTACAGAGCCGGACATTCCTGGGAGAGCACCTGCGTGACGTACTCCGAGAGCAACCGCCCCGGAAGCAGCTTCAACTATATCGGCGGCAACGTGATGGGCGACGTGCCCGTGATCAACAGCGAGTGCGGCAACGTGTGGGGCTACCACGGCAGCGCGGGAGACTGCGACTACACCTGGGACTACCACGAGATGACCAATGCATTCCATCGCCACCTCGACATCGCCGGGTGGCTCTACACCGAGCATCACGACGTTGTCAACGAATGGAACGGCTACGTCAAATACGACCGCTCCCCCAAGATTGACGGGCTTTGCGACCTGGTCCCGGGGATGACGGTCAGAGACTTCCACAGCCCGTACTATATGGTGACCGACGGCCCTCTGTGCCGTGACGTGGCCGCCGGCTCTCTCGTGGAAGTGGGTATGTACAGTTCGTTCACCACTCCCAAAGACCCCGGCAGGATGACCCTGCACGCTTCTCTGGCCGGGTGGGACGAGTTTGGAGAGCTGCACGAGTACGGCGCTCTCGAAGACAGAGATGTGCCTTTCGCTCCCTTCGAGCTAGCGGCAGTGAGCGGCGTCCGCTTCACGGTGCCTGAGCAGAACGGGCTCTATATGCTCCGATTCGTGCTCACCGACGAAGAAGGCAACGCTCTGCACCGCAACTTCTCCCTCTACAGGGTGAAGGATGCGCCCGCCTCTCAGGGCACGGTCACCATAGCTCCCGGCTCCTACACAGCCAGCTCGTGGAGCATCCTCGAGACCTCCATCTACGATGGTCTCAAGGTCAACGGCTTCGGCAACGGATATTTCGAGTACTCGGCCTATGTCCCCGAAGACTTCACTCAGGGAGCCACGCTCATCTTTGAGGCAGGAGCCAAGCAGCCCTTCGGCAAGGACCTCGGAGACGGGCAGCACACCCTGGGCGACTTTATGCTCGGCGGAGGCACCTTCGACCACTGCAAGTCTCTCAATTCCTATGCGATGACAGACGAAGACAAGTGGCCGTCCGAAGTCAGCATATACGTCGACGGCGCCCTGACCGGCACCTACGCACTGGAAGATGACCCCGCAGACCATCGCGGCATCCTCTCGTGGTATGCCCAGCCTCACGAGCGGAGCCTCCGCGAAGGCGGATCGTACGGCTATCTTGTCAAGGCCGACATCCCCTCGCAGGCCCTCAGAGCCGGGCAGACGGTGAAGATACGCTTCGAGGTAAGCTGCGCGACCGACAAGTCCGGAGGTCTCGCCCTGTACTCCAAAGACTTCGGCCGCTATCCCCTGGATATCACTCTCGTGAAGAAATAAGGCCGCGGCAAACCCGCCAGGGCGAAAAGTGCGGAAAATCTTGTGAGTTAACCCAAATTTCGCGCAAGCGGTGGTCGAAACCGGTACCGCTTGCGCGATTTTTCGCCGGAGATGGTGATTTAAGAGCCCGTTACGGTGGTGACGCCGTCGATGAAGTAGTGGCGGCCGGCACTGAAGGTGCAGGAACTCATATTCAAGGCCGAAGTGACGCCGGAGGCTGTAAAAGTCACTTGAAGGGTGGCGTTCGAGGCTGGAGGGATGACGATGTAGAACGGGCCGGCGAGGGTGCCGGAGGAGGTGGAGGTGGCGCTGATGGGCTTTTGCGCGGCGTCGTTAGAGCTGGGGTATGAGGCCTGGATTTCGCCAGAGCTGCCGATGGCGAACTTTATCTGGTTGCCGCAGCCGGAGACGCTGATGCCCGTATAAGTCGTACTGGCCTTCAAGCCCTTTAAGTTATTGAAGCTCAGGACTGTGCCGGCGCGGTCGAAAATCACCGGCATACGGCCGCCCGAGCCGACCGTGCCGCTGGCCATCAAGGGAATGGCGTCGGAGGTCTGGGCGTTGAGGGTGATGGTGAGGGTCTTGCTGGAGACGTTGGAGGCCGTGACGCCGGGAAAGCAGACCAGATAGAGTTTGGCGCCGCTGGAGACTGTGGTCTTCGAGCCCACGCCCGTGCCGCTGGTGATAAGACCCATCGTCGCGCTCCGGCCGCCGCTCGTGACGCTCTTGACCGTGAGGCCGTAGGTGTTTCCGGAGGCATCCCACGCCGCCACAATGTCGCCCACCGCCCAGCGGGGCTGCAAGTAGCGGTTGGCGTCCTCGTCTAAGGAGAACTTTGTCCGGTCCTGCTCCTCCGCTATGGACGCGGTGAGCTCGAACTCCTCGGCGCTGAACTCGACGGCGGAGTCCGCAGCCCCCTGCTCTGAGGTTCCTTGCTGCCCCTCTCCCTGGAGCTCAATGCGCTGGCACCCCGCGAGGGCAAGCAGCAAAGCGGCCGAGGCGAACAGCCCCGCCGAGCTACGGAGCATCGCCGCCGAGGTCTTCAACACAGTCTGTATGGTTCTCATAATCACTTCCGAATCTTTTCAATCGCCACGCGATATTTATAATCCCGCAAGTTAGTGACTTTTCGTGGATGTCACAAATTTAAATTTAACAATGCAGTCTATGCAGAGAGGCCGCCCTGACAGATTATCTATGAAGACGTTGGCGGGATGCATATCTTCAAGATGATAACGCTCCGATTGAAAATTTACTTGATTGCCGTCATCCTTGACTGAAAACCCAAGGTCGAAGGAATATATCATCTCGCTGATTTCCGCCTTCGTCGCGGGGCGCTTGCACTCTATGTAAGGTTGCGTCAGTATCGTGCGGAAAAGTCCATCCTGTGTTCGGGTGAAGCCGGTGACCCGCATCATGGTCTCCGGGAAGAAGAAATTATGCAGTGCGATTGAATCCAACGCGCGGCCAAACGTCGCGTAAATTGAAGTGCGCAATTTCACGACAGAGGAGTCCCCTGTGCGATAGTAAACTTTGGATTCTGCTCCTTGAGCTATCTCCGGGCCATAATTCTTTTCGAGCAGATCTTCGGCATTGGGAACCCAGATGCCTTTAGCCTCCGCCCACTCCTGTACGGCTCTTTCCTGGGCTTCGTCAATCACCCAATTGCTTGGGCTTGCTGCTTGGCCTGCTGAAGCATCTGTGCCTGCTGCAAGGCTTTCTCGCGCGTTGTTGCACACGATGAGCGCCCCAATGAAGCTCGGACCAGCTGAGCAGACTCCTGCATGCTCTTGTTGATTAAATCCAAAAAGGTCTCTTGTGCCATTCAGAATTTCATTTATTTGGTTATCAATCGCTATGACATCCATAATATCCGGGGATGCGTTTTTATACCCCGCAAGTTAGTGACTTTTCGCGGATATTACAAATTTTGCGCTAACGGTGGTGGAATCGGGTACCGCTTGCGCGATTTTTCGCCGGGGTGCTCCCGCGTGCTTCGGGAAATGCCCAAAGCAGACGGGTGTTTTCGCAGAAAAGGGGCCGGTGCTTCGGGCATTTCCCGAAGCAGTCGGCGGTGTGTCGTCGCGGGGTATCGTCAGGGACGACCGGCTAACGACCGGCGAATGACCGGCGAACAAGCGGCGAAATACCGGCGAAATACCGGCGAACAAGCGGCGAAATACCGGCGAACAAGCGGCGAACAAAAGGCTACTCGTTGAGCACAGCCCGGACACTC
>R18__coassemble_1446_pt1 | contig 29761 bp, 13 predicted proteins | sample R18__metabat2_high_PE_016 | metagenome-assembled genome bin R18
GAATTAACGCTCTCGATTATTAAATTTCTCGGTACTTGCTTGTACTTTCCTTTCAGTCTTTTCAATGAACTCTTTCAAATTTGGCGCTAAAAAAACCGGCCCTTGTTTTGGCCGACCGCCTCCCCGTCGTTGAACGGGATTGCAAAGGTAATCACTTTTTTTAAAACCACAAATTTTTCTTCAAAAATTTTTGATTTTTTTATTTCTAAAGAGCTTCTGCAACCCCCCGTTTCCGAAAGGGGATGCAAAGGTACACTTTAAATTTTAATCTGCAAATATTTTTTAAAAAATTTTACAATTTCCCCTAGAATGCCGGGAATAGTGATTGTGTCTATATAGGACGTGCAGTGGTCCCCGGGCAGAGTGGACGAGCGAACTGCAAGGAAGGCGAAAAAGACCGACAAGCCGTAGGGACCGGTTCCCGCAGGGAATTGCGAGGACTGTTTGAGCGCGTTAGGCGCCGCGAGGCGCCTATAAGCAGCGAGTTCCGCCGCAAAGGTCCCGCAGGCGACAGAGGTCCGCCTTCCGCCGCGCGAACGAAGCCCTTCTGCCCGGGACCGTTGCACACTGGCGCAGGAGGTCCCCGGGGAATGAAAACTCAACGCCCCTCGGCCAGCGACAGGTTGCAGTCGGTGAAGACGAAGTCCGTCATCAGATACTGATCCGGAGCCTCGGGAGTATTGAAGACCTGCCTGGCGCAGACCACCGAGCAGCCCTTCGCGGTGAGATGCTCGGCATACGACATCGGGATATCCTCCCTGCCCTTGAGGTCGAAGAACTGCATCCAGGGGCGCACCTGCAGGAAGCAGCCTGCCGTGCCGCTGACATTCTCAATGAGAATATACTCGTAGCGCTGCGGCGTATCCTTGCGCATCTTCAGATTGAGCACCTGGGCGGAGCCGTTCACGGTGCAGCCACGAATAATCATATTCTTCACACCCACGCATTCGCTCCCGCAGGTGACCGCGCTCGAATGAGGACCGAACGAGCAGTTCTCGATCAGAATGCGATTGTTGCACGCATTGTCCGGATCGGTATCGGCCCAAGGGCCTTTGCCTCCCTTGAGAGCAATCTGGTCGTCGTTGTTGGAGATGGCGCATCCGGTGATATGGACGAAGTCACAACCGTCGACATCGATGCCGTCAGAGCTCGGAGACTTCACGGCAGAGCCGGGCCCGGGAGCCCATATGGTGACATCCTTCACGCGCACGCGCGCACACTTGTACAGATGCATATTCCAGAACCCGGAGTTCAGCAGCGACACTCCTTCAATATGGATATCGGAAGAATTGGCGACGTAGATCATCCTGGGCCTCAGGGCCTCGAGGTTCGTGCAGGCGCGGTTGACCTCGCGGCGCTTCCAGAACCCGCGCCAGTAGCGGAGTCCGTCTCCGTTGATGGTCCCCTCTCCCGTGATGGTGAACCCGTCCACCCCGTAGGCATTGATGATGGCGGCAATGTAGGGTTGGATGACGCCCTCAATATGGACAGGAGCGACCGCATAGTCGGCGAAGTCATCACTGCCCTTGAGCACGGCGCCCTTCTCGAGGCGAAGATGAGTGTGAGGCTTGAAGAAGAGCGACGAGGTCAGGAAGACTCCCTGAGGGATTACCACAGTGCCTCCCTCCAGGGCTGCCAGATCGATCACCTTCTGGATCTGCCCGGTCTGAAGGATTGTGCTGTCGGGCTCGACCCCGTAATCGGTGATGACAAAGCGCTTCTGCTCCGCTTCAGGGAGCGGCGCAGGCTCCGCGGAGAACCACTCGTCGACCGCGCTCCCGTCGGGGAAGCAAGCCGGATCAGGGGATTGGGCCCTTAGACAGAGTGCGAAAAGCACGCACGTAATGGCAAGGATTGATTTCTTCATATCAAGGCAGGGGTTTGAGGCCTTCCCAACGCACATTCCAGGTGCCGTCCTTGGGGAAGCCGGGATTGGTTTCTTCACATCCGTCATATCCTGCGCACATCAAGGCGACCGCGGCGAGCAGCCCTCCGTTGCCGGGAAGGTAGCAGCGCAGGCGTTCGCTCTGATAGTTGTGTCCGCAGGGAAGGTAAGTATTCTTGGTCACAGGCATCAGAAGCGCATCGACAGCCTCCTCGGGACGACCGAGCCGGACCGCATTCATACAGGTCACGGGGTAATCCCATCCCCAGGTGGTCGGCCAGTTCCAGTTCTCCATCACCCAGTCGAGGGTGCGGCCCATAGTCTCGTGGTCGAACTGGGGCGAGTCGGGCAGGACTCCGAATGCGGCAAGCACCGCCATATGGTCGGAGTACATCCTCTCGTTGCTGTACGTATCGGGCTCGGACTCGGCGGCCAGATACAGTCCGTCTCCCGAGGCGAGGGGCGAGAGTTTGCGGATTATCTCGTCCCACTCCGGATCGCGCCCGAGGCCGCTGCGCTCTCTCCACTCCTGAGCGATGCCTAGGGCGAAGTGCCAGTACGACAGCTCGAACGGAGGATTGACAGTCTTCGAAGCCTGAAGAGTCTCCTGCGCGGCAATGCAGCCGCGAAGGACATAGCGGTCGGCGGCGGGCTCATAGGTCACGAACGAAGCCATCCACCGGGCGGTCTGCTGCACGAGGTCTTCGTATGCGGAAACGTCGCACCCACAGCGGCGCAGAAGCTCGGCATAGTAAATATAATGAGGCTGCTGCCAGATAAGGTAAGAGCCGACATTGGAGGGCGCCTCCGCACCCGAAGGGTCAGTCATCTTCATCCATCGCAGGCCTTCGTAGCCCTGGCGGGACGCAATCTCTCGAGCCACCGGAGAGGCCTTCTCGAACCAGGGCATCGTGCGCTCGAGCATCTCGGGGTGAGACCAGAGAGCGAAGTGTGCCTGATGCCACCAGGTCATCTCGAGGTGGAACTTCCCGAACCACGAATTGTACGTAAGTCCCGTCTCCTGAGGGGGATTCGAGCCTGCGCACTGGATGGCGGCAAGATACTGCGAGAGAACGACGCGCCTCTCCAACTCTCGGGCTCGAGGGTCCGTGCAGGCGCCGAAGTCCACTATGCCACCCTCGGCCCAGTAATGGTGCCACCACGTCGCCGAGGCGGCGCGGCTGTCAGGAGCGGACAGCGGGAGAGACTCCTTGCCGGATGCGGAATACTCCACGGAGAACGACCATCCCGGGACTGAAGGAGTCACCAGGATGCTGTTGGCTCCGACGGGGACGACCTCGGCGGGGACATCAGTCACGATTGTCACATAATAAAATGTGTCGTCAAGGGTGCGTCCGAGCACGGTCACATTGCCCTCACAGGACAGAATCCCGGTGCTGTGACGGCAATCAGAGCCCCAGTCGCTCGCATCGTCGGCGTGCGCTCCGGTGGGATACGGGAAACGGATCAGGACCGGGAGAGTCTCGGGCGAATCGACGGTCACGCACATAGCGTCCCTTGAAGGGTCCACGCTGGTAAGAACCTTCACGGCAGCCCCGTCTCTTGTAAAAGACGAGCGTATCACGCCGTCCCACAGATCAAGGGTCTGATCGATGCCGGTGATGTCTTCCGGCTTCAGTCCGGCAAAGCCCACACTTCCGAGATTGAGGCGGTGGGGGTTGGACCGGAAATAATCGGCCGCGGCGCGGCGCGAAGGGTCTTTGAATTGGCAGGCATACGATTTCTCGTCAAGGCAATCCTCGAACTTGCAGCCCTTGTCATTGGGGAAACTGTGCCAGCCCCACTGGGACATAGCGCACAGCGGGATGCCATTCGAGTACATCTCGGGCCAGGTCTGAAGCCCGGTGACGTCTACGGTCACCGCAAATTCGCCGTTGCCCACAGAAAGTGACGAGAGCGTGTCTATGGCGGTGATATGGGGATTATTGCGGCTGATGACAGAGTGCCGGTCAATCCTGCCTGAGCAGGCAACGGCGAGGATAGCGGCAGCTACAAGGGTAAAACGTCTCATCTTGCAAGGTCACGGATAAATGATTCAAAAACGGATGCCGAATCAAGGCCCTTCTCCTTGAGGGAAGCGCCGGCGACTCTAGTCTGCACGCTAGCCGACGGAGCCGAAATCAGACGCACCATATCGGCGGTCTTCTCCACAGTCTTGAAGACGGAAGGGTCATAGACTATTCCGGCGCCAAGAGGTATCGGGCTGGTCGAGACGTCGGCCGGATGCACTCCCCAGGCGCAGGCATAGCCGCGGCCCATCGAGACATCCTCGCCGGGATGATAGTTGATGCCGGTAAGGAAGCGCACCTTCCTGCCGTTAAGTTCGGTCGCGGTCACCCGGGCGACCCTGTCTCCATCAAACACGTCGACCCTGACAGATATGTCGTACGACCTGCCGCCGCACTTGACTCCATATGAGATGATTTCGGCAAAGGAGCCCTCTTCCGTCTTCCCGGCCCTTGCAGTGCGGCCCTTTGTCGCGACGAGCTTGACTTCATGCCTGCCGTCCCAGAGGGCGATGCCGCCCACACCGACCGTCTTCCCGACAAGGTACTCGTCGCAACCCGCTCCTTCCTCAGATTGCTGCTCCGCGGTCGGATACCACAGGTATTTCCTGAGCTCCATCTGAGCGCCGGACTTCGAATAGATGTCGATGGCGCCGCTGTCGTTGAAATAGACGCGGAGCGCAAACCCGGCGTTCTCGACCGCAGGGCCGTGATGGCCGACCTTTCTGTACTGGACAGCCTCCTCGGACACAATCTCGGCGACCTGCAGGCTGTCAGAGCGCCAGAAAAGACTGGACTCGGTCCCGGCGTTGCCCCAGACAGATACATCCCATACCTTGCAGCAGCGGGACTGGCCGTCCTCCCCTGAAGCGGTCAGGGTCACGGTGTACTCGTGAGAGTCCTTCGCATAGGTATGGACCGGGTTCCTCTCATCCGAAGTGCATCCGTCGCCGAAATCCCAGTGCCAGGAATCGAAATCCCCGCAGGACTCGTCGGTGAAGCGGACCACTCTCGTGCCGGGGATGACATAGTGACTCCAGGCGGCGGTCCGGGGGCGAAGCGAAGGCTCGAGACCCTGAAGCTCGAACAGGCGCTGCAGCGAAGCGTCTCCATACATCTTGTGATGTCTGGAGAGATTCCAGAACCCGTTGTTCTGCTCCTTCCCGTCGTAATCGATGATGGCCCAGCAGAGGCCTATCTGCTTGCCCTCATACAGATGGCTCACCCTGGACTCGGAAGGAGACCCGAGGGCGGCGTCGAAGGGCGTTATGTAGAATTCGAACCGGAGCACTCCCCCCTCGCCGTGACTGAAATCATAGGAATAAGCGATGTTGGACCAGGGGAAGCTCTTCAGCCACTGCTGAGGGCCCCAGACCATACACCAGTCCTTGCCGGGAGTCGGCGGAGTGAATATGTGATAGTTCTGGGCGTGGACGTTCTGGAATGTCTGATACGACTCTTCTTCGCCAACCGAAGGGTCGGGGCGGAATCGCGAAATGTGCGGCCCGCCGGAAAGGTCGCCGTCCACGACGACCTCGAAGGTGTCGTTGTGCAGACCGTACCGGGCGAAATCCCAGTAATCGTCTGTGGTCTCGCAGCAGAAATAGAGTCTGTCAAGGCCGTCCACCCAGCCCACCTTGACTCTGATGTCGATGCTGGACTTGTCAAGGCCTTCGTGCTTGCCGCTGTCGTCCCACATATCGTCCATAGATACCACATAGCTGTCGGGAACAATATCCCAGTCGGCAAGGTCGCCGTCGATGCGGGGCACGCGGTCGCGAGGGAACTGGAAGACCTTGAAAGCAGGGCCTTCGACCTTGAGGGAGACCGCTTCCTGAGAAGTCCCGGGCAGGGAAAGCGCGCCAAGGACCGCGAGAGCTATCACTCGTTTCATAATACTGCTTTTAAATTCTGTTTCAACTGTTGGACAGAGCTGGCGCCCACAATCACGGACGTCACTTCGGGGCGGTCGAGCACCCAGCGGAGCGCAATCTCGGCGATGCTGCGGCCCTCCTCGCGGGAGCGGGCATCGAGTTCGGAGACAAGAGACCGATAGGAGTCGGTCAGAACTTCCGGACCGAGGAAGCGGCTTGTCGCCATCCTCGAGTCTTCGGGGATGCCGTTCAGGTATCTGTCAGTGAGGAGCCCCTGATTGAGAGGAGAGAAAGCGACATATCCGACTCCGTTGCGAGCCGCTTCGGGGAGGATCCGCTCCTCGTGGTCGCGAACCATCATATTGTACTTGCCCTGATATACCAGGCAGGGGACATCGCGCTCGGCAAGGTAGTCATACGCCCTCTGAGCCATCTCGGGGGGATACTTGGATATGCCGACATATAGAGCCTTCCCGGCGCGGACGATGTCGACGAGGGTCCGCATCGTCTCTTCGAGAGGAGTTCTCGGGTCGGGACGGTGCGAATAGAAGATGTCCACATAGTCAAGCCCCAGGCGCCTCAGACTCTGGTCAAGGCTCGCGACGAGGCTCTTGCGGGACCCCCACTCGCCATAGGGACCGGGCCACATGTCGTGTCCCGCCTTGGTCGCTATCACCATCTCGTCGCGGTGAGAGCTCAGGTCCGCCTTCATGATCCTTCCGAAGCACTCCTCGGCGCTTCCATAGGGAGGACCGTAGTTGTTGGCAAGGTCAAAGTAGGTCACGCCTCCATCGAACGCGCACCTGACTATGTCGCGGCATCGGTCGAAGTCGGCGGGAAGCTGGCAGTCGGCCCCTCGGGAGTAGCCGAAATTGTGCCAGAAGCCAAGAGCTATCCTACTGAGCATCAAGCCACTGCGCCCGCAGTAGCGATAAGTCATATTCTCTCCCCGAGGGTCGGGCAAGCGGTAATTCTCCATATCAATACGTATATAATTCAACTCTGAGCAGCTCAGGAGTGCTGTGGCTGAAATTGAGCCCCTGCCCGCTCACGCCCTCTTCCACACATCCGAGCACGTCGTAGCGCAGCTGTATCTCGTCGCCGTCAAGCCAGCGCAGAGGCTGCCACTCTCCGTCCTCGAAACGCCCTTCGACGACCTTGCAGACATTGGCTGTGCCGCATCCTGAGGCAGGGCGGAACTGCACGCGGGCATTGGCGCCGAGAATGAGCATACGGCCTTCACCCTCGTCAATCGCGAGCACGTATCCCGACGCAGAGGGGTCATAAGTCCCTCCGAGCATAGTGGGAGCGCCGCCGTTGCGCCCTCCGCTCGAGACCAGGCTGCAATCCAGAATCCAGTCACCCAGAGCGACCTCCTGCCTGAGCACCTCGGGATTGCCGCCCTTGAGCCAGGCGGAAGCGATGCGTCCCTCTGCCTGAGAGCGGAGAATCTTGTCGGAGATGCTCCCCAGAGCCTTGTAGCACTCATAGAGGGGCTCGTTGGAGGGACTGTCGATATTGGCATCGAGCCCGAAAGGAGAGTAGCCGATGCCGCCGTGGGCGAACGTGTGCACAGCCGAAGCGGCGCCCGCCATCCCCGCCTTGGATTCGGGCACGAAGACGGGATTGCCCTCTGTGCTGTACATCCGGAGGATACCGGGATAATCGGGGAGGTAAATGTCGGGCGAGAGGATGTCGATGTGCGGAGCCGCCGCGCGGTAGACTCTGTGACACTGCGCCTGAGGGCCTCCGGAAGGATAATCTCCGGGATGCCGGTCCGTGGGCTGGACAATCCAGGCATTGACGTACATCGGGATGTCGTATTCGGCCTTGCCCGCGGAGGCGACCTTGTCCATATACGAAGCATAATGCCACGCCATAAAGAACTCATCCGCGGCGTCTGTGAGCCCGAACACTTCCGTCCAGCTGCCGGGAGTCTCCGACAGGGCGGAAGGCACTTCAGCGGCAAATGCCCGCTCGGCCGCGGGGCAATGGTCACGGGTCTGGCCGTGGAGCCCGACCTCGTTCTCGACCTGCATCATTATGACTGTCTGCTCGCGGGAGTCCACCTCACGGATGTGACGCATAAGAGCGGCAAACGCACGCGCGTCGGCCGCGCAGGATTCCTCCCCGAAGGTGGACAATATAGGAAGGCGCTTCCCCGCGGAAGTCTCGGCGAGGGGGAACCTGACCGGGTCTTTCTGCACCCAGGAGGGCACGTAGCTCGTCATGCCGTTCTTCCAGCTGGCGAACCAGATGAGCACAAGCTTCATCCCCGCGCCGCGGGCTCCCTCGATCAGGTCATCCACCGCAGTGAAGTCGAACTGACCCTCGACGGGCTCTATCTGCTCCCAGGACACGGAGCCGATGACGGTATTGAGGCCCTTCCCCTGCAGGGCTTCCCAAATCGGAGCCATATACTCCGCACTGGACGAAGATGAGTTCTTGAGCTCGCAGGCAAGGGCGAGCCAGGGCTCCCCCTCCACTATGAGCTGCACGGTCCCGCCCCGCTTCTCAAGATGTGGCGCGGGAGCCGAAGAGGATGCGCAGGAGCAGGTCAGAGCTGCAATCAGGGGGATCAGCGCAATGATGAAAGCTCTTCTCATTTGTTCTTGTACAATTTGATCATCTCGGCACCCGCAAGAAGCACGGGGCCGTAACCGTGGGCTGCATACACGCTGACGGGGCGGTTCTCGTAGAAGGAATTGGTCCACCCGAGGCCCGTCCCGACACAGGTGTTCTCCACCTGACCGTGACCGTTGACCTGAGAGGCGACTCCGTTCCATCCGTATATGGCCACATCGCGGTAGGCAGTCTTGTCTATCCAGCCCATATTGACGGCGTGGGCTATGCAGTAGACATACATCGCGCTCGCGCTGGTCTCGAGATAGGATTCACTCTTGTCGAGAAGCTGGTGCCAAAGCCCGCAGGGGGCCTGGAACGGAGCAAGGCCGCGGACAAGCGCTCTGAACTGAGAGAGCACTTCGTCGCGACCCGGGAACCCCTCCGGCACGGCGTCGAGCACGTCACACATAGTGAGAAGAGCCCAGCCGTTGGCTCTGGCCCAATGATAGTCAGGATGTTCCGCCATTCCCTCTATCCAGCCGTGACGGTAGATATTCTTCTCCGGGCACCAGAGATACTTCTTGAAGAGAAGGACCTGCTCGATCGCCTCGGCGTAGAGAGCGTCGCGAAGAGCCGGGTCACCCTCCGAGTCGGCGAGGACTCCTCTGAAGGCAATCGGCGTGATGCCCATATACATATCGTCAAGCCAGACAGAATTGGGCGCCGGCCGGTTGCGGGCGAGTATGTGGTCGGGGAAGCGGTATTCTTCCTTCTCGACGAATGTGAACCAACGGTCGAGAAGAGCCCTGAAAGCAGCGCCGCGCTCCTTGTCGCGGACAGTGGCCTTGCACATCGCGGCGCACATCGCTCCGCAGTCATCGAGGAAGCGAGGATGCTCCATATATGAGAGGCGCACCTTCGGAGCGCCCTTGCAGGCCTTCTTGATGTAGGGGTAAATCCCTCCGAGGGCGGACAGCCTGTCATATACATAATCGAGGTAGCCGCTCTCCCCTGTCACGTCGGCAAGAAGCATCATCCCCGAATAGGTGACTCCCCACTCGTAGGAGCTGATGCCGAAATCGCCTTTGGAGAAGGTGGTGGAAGGGTCCGCGTCGGAGAATTTGCGAATGACAGCTCCGCTCTCATCGCGGAATTCGTAAGGTGTGCAGCCGTCGAGATAACGATAAATCCTGTCGACGGTCTCCTTCACCTGCACAGAGGGGTCCGGACGTCCGGGATGCTGAGCAAGGAGAGTGACGCCAAGACAGAGGGCTGCTACTGTGGCAAGTGTTCGTTTCATTTTTTCTATCTGGTTATGTTTATTTTCATTCCTGAAGTGTCTATGGAGGCGTGGCTGATCTCGAGCTCCTTCCCGGCCGTGAAGCTGCAGTCTTCAAAACGGAAGACATCCCTCCTGATGGGGTCGCGCTCGAATCCGCGGAAGTGCCCCATCGAGGCGGCGCTGCCGCTGACCCGGCGCACGGTCACCCTCTCGAGGCGTGTCACAGGGTCGGCGTATTCGAACACCCTGTCTCTCTCGGCATTCGAGCGCCACTCGAGCGAAACGTCGAAGACATTGCGGACACCACTGACCTCGATATCTTCAAACAATATGTCGGCGACCACCCCGCCCCTCGGAGGCTGGCTCTTGAAGCGGATTGGAGCCCAGTTGTCAGAATCCACCCTGAGGCGGCGGGCCGTGACTCCATATATGCCTCCCGAGATCTCGCTTCCCATCGTGACGGCTCCGTGGCCATATCCGAAGTGACAGTCTTCTATCAGTATGTCAGAGCTCGGGCGGGCGACTCTCCTGCCTTCCGCGTCCTTGCCGGACTTGATGGATATGCAGTCGTCGTGGACGGAGATGGAGCTGCCCAGAATCTTCACGTCGGAAGAGGAGTCCACATCGATGCCGTCGGAGCTGGGGATGTAGTCCTTCGCGAGTATATCCAGGCCCCGGACGGTAAAGCCCTGAGTGTAGAGCACGTGAAGGCCCCAGCAGGCTTGGTTGCGAAGTTTAAGGCCAACGATCTCCCCTCCATCGCAACGCGTGAAGCACACGAGTCTCGGACGCCCTCCGCGCTCCCGCACCTTGTTCCACTCCAGGCCATTTCCGTCCACCGTGCCTTCGCCACAGACCTTCACTCCGGGGCTGTCTTCGAAATTAAGCAGCGCGCAGCGCCACATCCGGTCGATGCCCTCGAAACGGGTGGGGACGACAGGGTAGTCGGAAGGCTCGGACGTGCCTTTGAGCACGGCTCCCTTCTCTATGCGAAGGTCGACGCCGCGAGGGAAGAAGAGAGCGCCGCTCACATACTGTCCTGCAGGGAAGACGACTGTGCCTCCTCCCTCGGACGCGGCTTTGTCTATCACCTTCTGGATGGCTGCCGTTTGGGCCCCGGCACCCGGACGCACGCCCATCTTGCGGACGTTGTATTCGCCGCTGCCGCGCTCTACGGTAAGGAGCCGGCATTCCCAGGGAGTGAGCGTCATCTCGACTTCGGTGCGTCCTCCCTTGATTGAGCTTGCGACTTCAGACGAGAGGCCGTCATATCCGTCCCACTGCCGGACTCTTCCCACCGCATCGAAGCTGGCGGTAAAAGTCCGCTCAGTCTCTGTCTCGTTGAAGACAAGGAAGATGTCGAGGCCGTCAAGGTGGCGCCTCGTGTACGTGACGCCTTCGCCGCCGCCTCTGAGGGTAATCTCAGGGACAGGGAGCGCGGCCTCAACTGCCGGGCTCCAGCCGACCGAGGGCTCCACGAACGCGCCGCCAAGGTCGGGGACAGGTACTGTCTCGGTGAAGCTCCGCCCTGCAAGCCTTCGCGGATAGCGCCCCCAGAAAAGGACCTTTCCTCCTCTGGACGCGAACTCTTCTATCTTCCTCCAGGCCTTCAGGGTGATCACGTCGCAGGAAGGGATGATGAGGGTGGAATACTTCTGGCCGCTGAGGTTCTCCAGACTCGCGCCCTTCACCTCTAGCGCCTCCGGGAAAGCGTCGTCGTCCACCCAGTCGAAGTCTCTCTGGTGAGAGAGCAGCAGAGAGCTTATCTGCACAAGGTCAGGGTCGACGGCCCGGCTGCCGGTCCAGAGAGTGGCAGTGGGATAATAGACGGCGATGCGCGCGCCGGGAGTGCCCTGCTGCATCATCCATCCTACCCTGTTGAGATAGTCGTTGAGAGGCTTCATCCCGGGATCGGTCATCCAGTTGGGCCTCTCCGAGCCGGCCATCCAGAACATCAGCTCGAAATAGTTGATGCCGCGGATCATCTGATAATCAAGAGCATACTTCGCCGTCGGGATGGTGGGAGGGGTCCAGTAGGCGGCAAAGCTCTCGCTGAAAGCCCTTTGCTTGCCGTAGACGTGCGAGGCGGACGAGGCGAACTTCGGAAAATCATTGACCGTCCCCGGCCAGATCTGGTTCCAGATGGCGTCGACTCCGGGGACCTGCACGCGACTGAGGTCACGGAAGAAGTTGCCGCTGACCCTCACGCACTCGGGCATATCGTGGTCTTTGTTGAGATGGGTTATGAATTCGACCCCGTTCTCCTCGCACCAGAGGGCCTGCTGGCCGAAGAAATTGTCGGCAAAGAGCTCTGACCACACGTCGAAATAGTCGGCCCTTACCATCTTCTGATGCTCCGACGGCCTGCGCCCGAGCACTCCGGCGATACAGGGCAGAGGGTCATAGCCCTTGCGAGCCTCAAACTGCCGCGCGAAGTCTGGAGTCCAGGGGAGGTAACCGAAGTCCGACTCGTCTCCGCGGAAGCCGAGCATCGTCACTCCGAATTCGTCTCCCAGATACTCCTTGTATTTCTCGTGAGTCCAGTCGATGAACTGACGCGCCGCCTCGCGGCTCAGGTAGTCGCTCTGGGAGTTGGTCTTGTCCTTGCCGCCGCTCGGGTTATTGACCGCGCGGGTGTCTCCTGTACGGAAGTCCCATCCGACGAGAAGTATGTCCCAGTCGTCATCTCCGGCGACAAAAGACAGCCTTCCGTCAGAGAGGCTGACAGGCCTGTCCAAAGCTCCGGACCGGCTGGAGGCGAAAGCGCTGAAGACCTGCCTGCAGCCGACTCCGGCATCGACCTGGAAGTCACGCAGTATCTCTCCCCTTCCGACGCGTATGGTGTCCAGCACCACAAGGGCCTTCATCCTGAGGTCGGGCCTCTCGCGGGTGAACTTGCCTCCGGCAAATCCGCTCGGATACTTCCCTTCGTCGATGATGCGGACCTTCAGGCCGCGCGCCTTGGCTTCGAGCACCGCGGTACGGACCGCACGGAACCATTCGTCGGAGAGATACTCGAACGGAAGGTGATATCCGGCCTCGATTATGACGGCGCGGAATCCCTTGGACTTGATGGAATCAAGGTCGTGGCGGATGGTCTCGATATCCATCCGGCCTTCCCAGCCCCAGATGACGTGGCTGCACTTCTCGGCAGGTGGCTCCTGAAAGCCGCGGGCAAGGTCCGCCGGAGCCGAGGCGAGAAGAATCGAAAGAAGAAGAGTCAGAATCATATCAGGAAGGATTATCTACCGGGGATAAAACCGGACACGCATATGCTCTGGGGGTCGTCAATGAACTCGTCCCAGGAGATATTCCTGACGCTGAGTCCCTTCACGCTCTCCACATAGTTCTCAAACTGGTGAAGCACACCCACGTGGACATTCTCCACAGAGATATTCTCGATGGGGTCGCGCGCATCGCCGCGAAGCTCATAGACGGCATCGGCGTGGGCGGCGCGGGCGTTCTTGATGCTGATGTTACGGATCTTGGTGATACGGGTCTCGAAGGTGGGGACGATGCTGCGCCACTGGTAAAGGACGTCGGTGTCAATCTCCAGCACCCTGTACATATTGGTGGCGGAGACATTCTCGACGGTGATGTCTTCGATGACGCCTCCGCGGCGGTGGTTGGTCTTGATGTAGAAGAGGCGATAAACCTGGTCGGAGGAGTTGCAATCGTGCATATAGACCCTGCGCACGCCTCCTGACAATTCACTTCCAATCCCGAGCAGGCAGTGACCCTTGATGATCTCGCAGTCACGCACCACAACGTCGCTCGTGGGCATATCGAGCGCCCAGCCGTCAGCATTGCGCCCTGCCTTGAGGACCACGGCGTCGTCGCCCTGATCGAAGGAGCAGTTCTCCACCACGACGTGCTGGGTCATCTCGAGGTCGATGCCGTCATTGTTGTGGCCGTGCGCATAGACATCCAGATCGTGAGCCCAGACATCCTTGCACATAAAGGTGTGGATGGTCCAGAATGGGCTCTCGCGGATCTTGAATCCGTCCAGCTGCACGTTGGTGCATCGGTTGAACTGGATCAGATGAGGGCGCATCTGCACGCCTTCCTCCTCCATATGGCGATGCCGCGCGGGCACCTGTGTGGCACACATTGCATAGAGCTGGCGAGTGGCCTGGATGTGGGTCTCGGGTCGTTTGAACCAGGTCCTCCAATAGTCCATCTTGGGAGCGAGCATACCGGGGCCGCTGATGGCAACGTTCTCGCACTCGAAGGCATACACAAGAGGCGAGAGGTTCATACACTCCGTGCCCTCGAATGAAGAGAGGACGGCCGGATAATAAAGAGCGGGATCATCCTCGAAGACAACCTTCGCACCCTCGCTCAGATACAGGTTGCAGAAGCTCTTGAAATGGATGGGGCCGGTGAGCCACTCTCCGGCAGGCACGACTACCTTGCCGCCGCCGGCCTTGTTGCAGGCCGCCATAGCCTTGGCGAACGCCGCCGTATTGGCCTTCACGTCGGAAGGCTTCGCGCCATATTTGGTGATGGGGAATTCCTTCTCGGGGAAAACGTACATCTTCAGAGGTTCGAAGCCGTAGGGAGACTCCGGAGCCTCGACGGTGACGTACTGCTGAGCGCTGAGGCCCAGAGCCGATGAGAGCAAAAGAGCGATTGCAAGAAATTTTCTGGTCATATGCCTTTATTTTATATGTGTCGCAATAGGAAGATTCGCGTCCTTGATGCCCTGCAGGACCAGAGCGGCAAGTTCGTATGCTCCGAATTCGTTGAAATGGGTCCTGTCGCCCTGGACGAACGCCTTCTCCGACTCCTCGGGGCCGAGGGACTCGTAGAAAGCGCCGGACATCTCGTGAAGGTCAATCAGGGTGACGCCCTCCCGGGAAGCGACATACCGCATCCCGTCGGGGTAGTCGGCGTGAGTCTCGACAATCTTGCCTTCGGAGTCGAAATTGCGCCTGTGGGTCGGGGTCACGAGCACCGGGATCATCCCGTGCGCGCGGGCTTCGCGGATGAAGATGCGCAGCTCGTCGGCATAGAAGCAGTATCCGTTCTTGTCATCGCCCTTGAGCTTCTGGTCGTTGTGACCGAACTCCACGAAGAGATAGTCTCCGGGCTTAGCATAAGTCAGGAGCTTTCCGAGACGGCCTTCTGCGATAAAAGAATCCGCGCGCTCACCGCTCTCGGCATAGTTCGCGACAGCGACGGACGAGTCGAAAAAGCAAGGCGCCATCTGCCCCCAGCTTGCCCAGGGCTCGCTGTCCTGATCGACGACCGTGGAGTCGCCGCACAGGAAGACCGTGACTGTCCCCGCGGGAGCGGGTTCGACCGTTATGGACTTCACGGCAGGGGCATCTCCCGAAATCTCGAGATTGAGGAAATCATCCCAGTCGAGCTTGCCCTCTTCGCGGCTCTTGATCTTCACGTCGGGGGTCACCTTGCGCTTGTTGACGACGAAACTGACTGTCTTAGTCCCCCGTCTGGCCACAGATTCGCTCTTCACACAGAGGCGTCGGCTCTCGGCCTTGATTGTGGTAACGGACGCCCTGCGGGAGTCCCCGAGAGTGACCGTGACGAGATAATTGCCGTCCGGGACGGGGATGTCGAGCTTGAAAGGCTTCTGGCCGCGGGTCTCGAACTTCTCACTGTATACGGGGGAGGGTGTCTCGCGAAGGAGCTTGACGATCTCGCTTCCCGCAAGCAGGACACAACCGGTGCCGAAATCCTCGAAGTCGGGGATACGGTCGAAGCTCAGAGGCTGCGCCTCCTTGGGCTCCTTGCCGGTCCCCTGGCTGTAACCCACGAAACCGCTTTCGTGCAGGCAGATGGAGCAGAGCCCCTGCCAGGCCTTCTGAAGCACAGGGAGGTAGGTCTCAGAGTCCAGCAGGCCGCTGCGGATACCCCAGGCCAGACCGAAGGCAAACAGCGACGTGCCGGTGGCCTCGGGCCCGCCCCAGTTGCCCTGGTCGTGAAGACTAGGGTTCCACGTCCCGTCGGCTCGCTGACACAGCGCGAGGGCGGCGGCCATAGCGCGGAAGTCGCTCTCATACACGCTTCTGTGCGCCTCCCGGGCAGGGAGTTCATCAAGCACACGGGCGAGAGCGGCGAAAACCCAACCGTTGCCGCGGGACCAATAGCAGTCCTCTCCGTTGGGCTCCAGATATGCGGGAGCCTTGAAGTCCTTGTCGCGCCACCACAGGCCGTCGGCTGTGTTGAGGAAATTGTCACGCGACCACTTGTACATCCTCCAGGCCTTCTCGTACCGGCCCAGCTTGACAAGCGCGGGCATACCCATCTGGATGGCATCTATCCACGTCCAGTCGGCGTCCGACTCCGCGGTCGCCTCCAGATTGTCCATACACGCGAGGGTCTTCTGTATCATTCTGTCCTCTCCGGTGATGCGCCACATCTCGATGTAGGCCTGGGCGCAACAATAGTTGTCGGCATTGCGCGTGAAGGTGTCGCCGAACCTCATACCCCAGTCGTGGAAATCGCCCCAGGCTCTCGTGTAGTCCAGGTAGCTCTGCCGGGGGTCGACCTGATAGAGATTCATAAGGCCCTCGTAGTAGACTCCCCTGGTCCAGATTATGCTCTCATACACCTTCCTCCTCGAAGGGAAAGGCACGGGGACGGTGGGGTCGGAGTACTTGGTCATATAGTAGTCGTTCACCCTGCGGGTGGCGTCGAGCACAGCTTCGGCGCTGAAAGTCGGGTCAAGAGTGAGCTCCTCGACATCCGCTTCCGGAGCGCAGGACAATCTCACCGGAGTCAGCGTCACCTCGGAGACGAGCCCCGAAGGGTCGGTCGCCCACTTGCCGAAGTCGGGGTCGGACATAGTGGCTATGTTGGCGTCCTTGAAGATGCGCCACTTGACGCCACGGCGGTCATAATCGGCTATCTTGTTGGACGCAAGGTTCGTCACGTACACATCCAGAGTATTGATTCCGGGCTTGAGCCACTTTCCAACTCTTACCTTGAACGGGACGCTGACGAGTGTCGCGACCTTCTCGCCGTTGATGACCACCTCGGCGCTCTCGCGGACATCTCCCAGGTCTAGAATCCAATCATCGGGGCGCTCCTTCAAGGGATCCACCACGATTGCAGTCGTGTACCGGGCAGTGCCCTGGTTGACCTTCGCCTCGGGGACATCGAGAGTCGTCCAGTCCACGGGGGTGCGGGTGCTGAAATTGCCCTTGATCGCGGGGCTGCTCTCGGGGAAGCTGATGCTCCAGATGGCGTCAAGCACCTCGGCGGGGCCCTCACTCTCTATGTAGAGCCAGGGTTCAGCCTCGACATCGGCAGGGAATGTCTTAAGCATAACGGACTGGCCGGGACTCATCTGCAGACGCACCTCGGCGCAGCCGTCGGGGGCCTTACGGACCTGAGCCTTGCCGCTCTCTCCCAGCATCGGGTCGAATATGACCGCCGACCCGGCGCCCTTTGCGAGCTTCACCCAGCCGTCGACTCCCTTGGAGCCGGTAAGGGCGAAGAAATAGTTGTAGCCTCCCTCTTCGTTGACGCGGCGGATCATTTCTCCTCCGCACTCCGTCCTGAAGGTCTCGGGGGTGTACTGCGCGAACACCTGCTCAAAGCTTACAGGCTTACCCAGAGCACGCACAATCTTCCGGAATTCCCTGCGGCGCGCCTTGAGGTCAGCAAGCCCCGGCACATCCTCGGGAAGATTGCCCACGAAATATACCGGCACACCGGAGTTCTTGAGCTCAAGAAGCCGCCTGGCGGTCTCGAGAGGCATATATTTGCAGGACGGCACGATGACGGGAGTCTTCACGTCGCACTCCTGCAAGAGTTTGTCGGAGATGTAATCGGCGTCGAATCCGGCGGCGATGATGGAACTCATCGCGGCCTTCAGCTCAGGGATGGTCTTGTCCATACTGTGGATCACGAACGTGACCATAGCGCGCTCGTCATACTGGTTCCAGCAATCGTAGATTGGCATATAGAGCAGGAAATCGCTGTCCGGAGAGCCGGCGCTGAGGAATGCCTGAGAGCGCTCTATGTATTTGAAGAGAGCCGGAGCGTCGCGCCACATCGAGCTGGTGGGAGACATATTGACCGACGCATAGAACATCCAGCCGGGGAACTGCACCCCGTAGGGAGAATAAGTCGCCCCGTGGAAGAAGATGTGGTTGACGCCGGCGCAGAAGGCCCGGTCAATCTCGGGCTTCGCCTGACTCAGAGACGTGCGGAAATGCTCGGTAAGCCAGGTCAGAGTCTCGCAGGAGACATACTTCTTGCCGGTCAGATGCGCGGCCGAGGACGCGAACTTGAGCGCGCAGGGGTCACCGTCGTTGGGCCTGCGGATCGCATCCTGCCTGAGGCCGGGGATATCGAAATCGCTGCGTCCGAAGGTCTCGCACTCGGGGATGTCGACTGAGGCATACAGGTCGAGTATGTTGGCAGGAGAGCCGTGGGACTGGTTGCGCACCCTGGCTCCGTGGCTGTGAGCCCACTCGGCCCAGGGCTCCAGGAAATTATCCTGCAGAATCTGGCCCAGGCACTCGCGGTAGTCGCAAAGAGCCCTGAGGCGCTCCTCTCCCTTGGCTCCGACGAGTTTCTCCACGATATCATAGCCGTATTTCTGCTTGAAGATCTCCGGAAGAGCGGCGGTCCAGTCGGCCCCGTACACTTCGTATGAATCATTGAACCAGGTGTCGGGGAATGCCGCTCCGGAGTCTTCGAAAGCCTTGTCGAACTTGGCGAGGTAAACCTTCAGGGCCTCGGGGTCGTAGTGATTCATCACGAACCCCTCGCCGCCTGGAGCCGCTCTCTTGACTTTCTGCCCGGTCTGCACGCACTTGACGGTCCCGCCCTCGATCTGCATCTTCTGAGCAGCAAGGTCCGGGGTTATCTCCGGGCCTCCGAACGGCCATCCCGTCCCGCAGTTCATATCGACTTCAAGACCCAGCGAGGAGGCCTTCGCGAGAGTGAATTTGTACATATCCATCCACTCCGGGGAGAGGAACGGGATATCGGCCGCTTCGTTGTCCTGCACACCGTAGATCGGAGTGATTTCGACACCTCCGATGCCCGCGCGAGCGAACTCTTCAAGATTGTACGACAGGCCGGGACGGTCCACGGCGCTTCCGTGCCACCACCACCTGACGTATGGCTTGTTCTCTCGGGTTGATTCGTACCAGGACGCCGGAGACTGCGCCAGAGCACCGGCGGAAAGCAGCGTGAAGACTGCGGCAAGAATTGATTTTCTGTTCATATCATTTCAAATATTTGGCAAGTGGATGACACTGGGCGCGGAGTCCCTCGGCGAATGAGGAGGCATTGCGGCGCGCGCCCTGGAGCGAAGAATGCGTGTGGTCGTTCTTGAAGTATGGGGCGGTCGCCTCACGCCCTATCGAATCATAATAATCGGCCGTGATGTTGTGCAAGTCCACGAAGTCGACTCCGGTCGCGGCGACCACCTCCGCGCACCAGGCGCCGTAAGAATCGTCCCGGCGCTCAATCCTCCCTCCCGGCCATTCGTTGCGCGGGGTGATGGACAGGAGTATCGGGGTGGCACCCTTCTCGCGCACGTCGTCAATCATTTTGGTCAGGTACCAGCCGTAAGTGCGGATGACCCTGTAGCGTCCGTCACGGCACATCCTGCCGACGAGCGTGCTGTCCGAGGCCCCGGGCAGTTCTCCCCTCGCCCTTCCGGAGAATATGTCTCCGATGTCGTTGTGACCGAACTGGATCACCACGAAGTCGCCGGGGAGGATACTGTTGCAGACCTTCTCCCAACGGCCTTCGTCGATAAACGTCCGCGCGCTGCGTCCGGCCATACCCGCGTTCACGACAGAGATGCGGTCTGTGTCGAACAGAGCGTCCACGACGCTTCCCCATCCCCACATACCGTCGGGGTCGGAGTCCTTGTTTTTCATAGTCGAGTCGCCCGTGAATATCACTGCCGGACGGCCGCCGGAGCGGTCGATTTCGTGTACGGGAGTGCTGAGAGGGAGGAGATAGTCCTTCAGGGGGCTGGCCGATGCGGCAATCCCCTCGGCAGCGCTGCGGGCGTTCTCGAGAGCTCCTTCGGCGCCCGTGTGGATATTGTCCCTATAGAACATATAGCCGAGCTTGAACGGGCTGTAACTCTCGAACCTGCTCGCACTTATATCTTCAAGGTCAACGAACGGCACACCCAGCTCCTGCGCCACTTCACGGGCCCACCGGGTGAATGTCTCTGTCTTGCGGACGAGAGAGCCGTCTTCGCTGCGGAAAGGCCTCGGAGTGCAGGACATTATGATGGGATTCGCACCCTTGTCCAGCACCTCGCGGGCCATCTTGCGGATGTATCCGCCGTATGTAAGGACAGTCTCTCTCGTGCCGGTCTCCTTGATTGTGACGTCGAGCGTCTCGGTGCCTGTCCCGGGGAGAGAATTGCGGGCGCGCCCCTCATCGATGGGGCCGCTGTCGTTGTGGCCGAACTGGATGATGACATAGTCGCCCTTCTGCACGCCCTTGATCACGTCGGGCCACAGGTCACGGCAGAACGTCCGGCTCGAAAGCCCTCCCAGAGCCTGATTCTCGACGCTGATGCGGCTCTCGTCGAAGAAGCTGTGCGCATAGAATCCCCATCCCCACTGCCCGCCGTCTCCACAGCCCTTCCAGCCGTTGCGCATAGTGGAGTCTCCGACAAGGAAGAGGACAGGATTGCCGTCCTTGCGGCTGCTTCCCGCCTCGGGGCGGGCGGTCTGCCTGAGCTCGGGAGCGTCGCCGAAATCAAACCAGACCGTGATCCGGATGCCCTCGTCTCCACTCTTGATGCGGACATTGCCCGGCTGGCTGAGAGGCCCGTGCTCCCTGACGGGCTTGAAGCTCTTGATGGCGGGGATGTCGAGCAGGAACGAAATGTCACCCTCGGGGAACTCGGGATTGCTCTCTCCCTTGGCCAGACGGTGCGGCTGCTCGGGAGTGAAAACCCTCAGGAACAGCCCGTCGGTCTCGCTGTAGACTGTAAAAGGACTCGTCCCGGACTGGAACTCGGCCCAGTAGACACCCGCGTGATATCCCTTGAACTCAGGGTACTCGAGCCGGCCGTAAGGGACATCGGTCTCGCCGGTTATGGTATTGTTCCAGTCCTTCTGCCAGAGACCGAATTCCTGGCCGCGGATGCGGTTCTTCCACACCCTGTAGGGGCCGCGTCCGAGCCACCTCAGGCCGCTGACCTGCTCCTCGGGGAAGTCGAAGGTGAATCCGATATTCTTGACGTTGGGGTCCATAAACGCGTCGTCCAGCCCTCCGCCGCCTCTCTCGCGGTTGAGGATGACGGCATCCATCCCGAGGCGGCCGTCAGGGGTGAGGCGCCACACCACCGAGTCGACTCCTCCCTTGTAGCGGGCCACGAATACCATGTCGCTACCTTCGCGACGCTTCTCGAAGCTCTGGAACACCCATTTCATACCGACAGGGCGGAAGTTTCTGAGAGGGATCTCGCGGCCGTTCTTGATGATGCGGTTGATGCCGCCTGTCTTCTCGTCGAAGACTACCTCGACTCCCCCGCTTCCCTTCATACTATGCTTCGCAAGATACCCGGCGGCATAATTTATGGGCCAGGTCCAGGTGCAGAAGGATGTGCCGTCGGGAGCGAATCCCTCTATCTCGAGGACGTCTCCCCGGAAGAAGTCGGACGGGAGGTCGAAATGCGCCTTCCCGCTAAGGCCCGGCTCGACGTCTGGCAGGGCCACATCGCCCGAAGCGAGGACCTTCTCCCTGGCGCCCTCGGAAGGGGTGCCGACCGCCTTCACCCTGTACTTCATCGAGCAATCGGCAAGATTGGTGAAGAGCCACCTGTTCTCGACCACGAAGTCTCCCTCGAAGGAGGGCGTGATATATGTCTTCTTGAACTGGACCGGAGCCCAGATGTTGCGGATGGTCCAGAAACTCGCTTCCTTCTCGCGATAGGGGCCCACGATGCCGTCATTGCCCATATTGCCGTAGGCGTCGAGGATGCCTCCCTTGTCGGTGCGGACCACCGCCTCGTCCACGAATGCCCAGATGAACCCGCCGGCGAAGAGCGGATGGGAGGTGTAGCTGCTCCAGAAATCCTCCAGACCGGCTCCGGCGCCTTCGTCGTAATTGGTGTGAAGGAACTCGGTGGGCATAAACACCTTGTAGCCGTTGGTGAAGCGGTGCACGCCCGTGAGGTAGGTGGGATAATGATGGGTGTCCAGCTCGTCAAAATCTGCCCAGGGGTGCACGACGTGCCTCTTCTGGGGATCAAGGTCATAGAAGATGTGGTCAAGGTGCGTGTTCCAGCCGCCTTCGTTGCCGTTGTCCCAGATGATTACGCTTGGGTGGTTGACGTCGCGGCGGATCATCTCCGTGGCGAGCCTGGCGCCCACTTCATCGTCGTAGCGCCCGTGCCAGCCGGCGAGCTCGTCCAGATAGAATATGCCGAGGGAGTCGCACATGTCGAGGAATCTCTCGTCGGGCGGATAATGCGAGCGGACGGCGTTCATATTCATCTGCTTTATGAGGCGCGCGTCCTCCAGGTCTATGGCGGCGCTTGTGGTGCGTCCGCTCTCGGGATGGAAGCAGTGGCGGTTGACGCCCTTGAGCACTACTTTGGTGCCGTTGACATAGAGACCGTCCTGAGGGCGGAGCTCGACGGTGCGGAAGCCTATACGCTTCGTGATATTGTGAAGCTCGTGCCCGTCGGGGCCACAGAGCGAAATCTCGAGATCATAAAGGTGAGGGTGCTCACATTCCCAAGCCTCGACCGGGCCCCATTGCATAGTCTGGGCCGAGTCGAGAGGCAGGAGCTTCTCCCCGAGAGCGCGCCCGGAGAGGTCCTTGAGGGTGTATCTGACGAGCGCGCCCGAAGGTTCGTCTTCAGTCTCCACACGGGCGGACAGACTGCCGTCCGCACGGGGGTCGAGGGCGACACTCTCTATGTGCGAAGAAGGAAGGGCGCGGAGCCAGACGGGACGGAATATGCCGCCGAAGAGCCACCAGTCGGCCCTGCGCTCGGCAGCGTTGACGCTCTCGCGCTCCGACTGCTTCCTGACGAGCACCTCCAGGCAGTTGGAGGAGCCGTATTTGAGAAGATCGGAGACGCGGTACGAGAATCTGTAGAAGGCTCCCTGATGGACCTGACCGGCGCTCTTGCCGTTGATGGTGACGAGGGCGTCGGTCATCACTCCGTCGAAGACTATATCCACATCCCTCCCCTTCCAGGAGCGCGGGACTTTGAATGAGAGGCGATACAGCCCCGTCTCATCGCTGGGACGGGCCGTCTTGTCGCCAAAATAGTAGCGCCCGTAGGTGTACTCGCCAAACCCCTGAAGCTCCCACTGGGAGGGTACGGCAATCTTGGTCCACACCCCGCTCCGCGCACCTGCGGAGCACTTGAAATCCCACTCCACGGCATCGTCCGAGCCGGTGCCTGAAAGATATTGGACAAGGGTCTCCTGAGCCGTAAGGGCGGGGAGAGCGAGCGAAAACGACAAGACAGCGAGCAGAATCTTCTTCATCATTCCCTAAAGTTATACAAAAATTGTCAAAATAAAAAAAGCGGGAGGGAACACTCTCAAGGCAATTCCCTCCCGCCTACCATAAATATTAACCGATTCACCTTTTCAGGTGCGGGTTTCTGGAGCTTTTCCAGACACCTTCAAAGAATGGTTGTTCTCCGAGAAGGGTCCCGTCGGGCAGACGCCTGAGGTATCCCCTGCTCAAAGGTGCCGCTTCCACTGCTATGATGCTGTCGACCTCGACATACCGGCTCTCGAGGAGGCGGGGCCCGGGCCCCACCCATCTGAGAGTGCTGTCGCTCGTGAACTCGATCCAGTCGACGGCGTCATCTCCCCCGACGAGCTTGTAATAGCTCCCGTCGGCCTGACCGCAAGCAGCCAGGCACAAGACGAGAGAGAGTGAAAGCAGAGGGCTTCGCATCAATAACCTGTGTTCTGCCACTTGGCCTTGTCGTCTGCCGAGAGATTCGTGCCGTCTTCGTTCTGAAGCTGGTCGATGAATGTCTGGGGGACAGGGCGATAGTTGTGCCTGTCAGCCACATTGGCCGCGGCCTCGGGGTTGAATGCTTTGGCACGCTTGACAAGAATCTTGCAGCGGCTCAGCTCCTCCCAACGGTCCCACTCGCCGAGAAGCTCGCGGGTGCGCTCGTTCATGATGAAGTTGAGCATACGGTCGTAGTCGCCGGAGCATCCGAGAGTGGAGAGGATAGCCTCATCCTCCTCAGGAAGGCTCGAATAAGAGGCAATCTGCAGCGAGGATGCTGCCGTGGTGCGCTCGATACCGGTGGAGAGATAGTATGTGTTCTTCTGGATGAATGACCACTGAGCGGCGGTCTTGTTGTCGACCTTGGTGCCGGAAGCATTCTTGCACTTGCCAAGAGAGGCGGTGGCTGTGGAGTTGTCGGAGTCGCCGCCGAATTCCTTGAGGAATGCCATCGTACCGTCGGTGTAGTACTCTCTGTCCTCGCCGCTCTTCCACTGTGCGCGGGAACGGAGGGCGTTCACCGTGGTGATCGCTCCGCCATAATCGCCTTCGCGGACCTGTGCCTCGGCTTTGACCAGATAGGTCTCGCCCGTGCGGGCCATCACCACGTCGCGGTGGGCGTCACCCTTCTCCGCGGTGCGGGAGCCGTCGTCGGTCTTGTTGATGCCGCAGAAGAAGTTGGCCTGTGCGGGGTTGCCGCTCACGCCGTAGTTGCGGTGCACATACTCTCCGTCGCAGTAGAGAGGAATCACGTTGGGGACCCACTTGCCGGTCTGAGGATTGACAAAGGTGTGGGAGACACCGGCTCTGCCGAAGCTGCCGTAGGTGGACTCGCTGAGAGTGCTCTTGCGGTTGTTCAGAATGAACACGATGCCTTCCTGTCCGAGCTCAGGCTCAGCTCCTGCGGGGCAACCTACACCCTGCATTGCAGAGGGCTTCTGGTAGTTGTTGTAGCCGTAGATGGTCTTGAAGGTCTTCCACATACGGGAGTCGTTGACGTTGTCGAACACGGCATAAGCGTACTCGTTGGGACGGCAGCGCTGGAAGTCCATACCTCCGATGTACTGACCTCTCTGGACGTATCCGCCGGAGAAGTTGGAGAACTGGGGGTTGAAGTAGTTGTAGGTACGGTTGCCGTAACGTCCCGCATAGGTTGAAGTATGCTGGGCTACCATCAGGAACTCGGGCTGTACCTCGTTGGCGCAGTCGACTCCGGTCCAGATTGCATACAGGTCGTTGTAGTTGGAAGAGAGAGGACGGGCGGCGATGACTTCGTCGCACAGGCTGATGACCTTGTCGAGGTCGGTCTTCTTGTCGTAAGAGCTGTTCCAGCTCTCGCAACGCTCGCTCTGGCGATAAAGGAGAGCCTTCGCGAGGAAGTGGGCGGCGGTGTACTTGGTCCATCCGTTCACGCGGGACGAAGTGGCGCCGAGAAGGTTGTAAGCCTGGGTGAGGTCGTCGATGACGGACTGAAGAGTCTCCGCTTCGCTGGCACGCGTAAATGTACGCACCACGCCGGAAGCGGGCTCAAGCTGGAGAGCGACTCCGCCGTACTGCGCGAAGAGGCGGTAGTAGTTGTATCCTCTGAGGAAATACGCCTCGCCAAGACACATATTGCGCACCGACTCGCTGGTGATCTTGTCGGCAGATGCGATAAGGGTGTTGGCGGTCGAGATGCCGTAATACATCTGGTCCCAGAGGCCCGACACGGGAGGGCAGTTCTTGTTGGCGGCACCGAGTGCAGTTGTGCAGTCGAGAGCGTTCAGACGGCTGTCGTAGGTGTTCCAGGGCTCTGCCGTAAGGTCGGCGGCATTGGTAAACTCATCGCAGCCATAGATGGTGATACCGTAGGCCCATTCGTAGCCGTAGAGCCAGCGGCAGTTGGCATAGAGGGCGGTTGCAAGGTCGGTGATACCCTGCTCCGTCTCGAAGTATTGGGTGGTATAGGCCGTCCTGTTGGTCTCCTCGAGGAAATCTTCACTACAAGATGTCGCGAAGAGAGCAGTAAGGGCGACGACCCCGATTGCGAATATGTTCAAAAACTTTTTCATTGTCTCATCGTTTTAATTAGAAACCAACCTGAAGACCGAAGGTGACGCCCCTGTTGTAGTAGGAGGTGCCGAGGTCGAGATCCATAAAGTTCACGGTGCTGTACAGGTCTCCGAGATTCTTGGCCTGTGCATAGACCTTGAGAGAGCTCAGGTGGAGGGCCTTGCAGACCTTGTCGGTGAAGTTGTATCCGAGAGAGATGTTGCGGAGTTTGATAAAGGATGCGTTCTTGAAGCCAAGAAGTGAGGAGTACGCATCGCCGCCTGCAGTGCTGTAGACAGGCTTCTGCCACTCGGCGTCGGTGTTGCTGGGAGTCCAGTAATCGATCTTGCGCTGCGCGTACATACCGAGCTGGCCTTCACCGCCGGTCGAGACCATATAGCCGAAGCGGCCATAGAGTTCGATTCCGAGCTCGACTCCGTAGAAATTGAATGTATTGGTCCAGCCTCCGGTCACGCTCGGGCGCTTGTTGCCGAGGATGACGCGGTCGTCCGCATCGATCTTGTAGTCGCCGTTCTGGTCGACGGGTCGCACGGAACCGGCGGTGAAGCTGGCGCCGTTCTCGTTGAATTTGGCCATCTCAGCGGCATCAGACTCCTGCCAGAGACCGGCGTTGTCATAGCCGTAGTAGACCTGGATGGACTGACCGATGAACCAGGCGTTGGCGATATCGTCTTCAGCTCCGTTGGCAAGTTCGACAATCTCGTCCTTGACCCAGCCGAAGTTGAGGGCTGTGGTCCAGCTGAAGTTCCTCTTGCTGATGGGGACTCCCACGATGTTGAAGTCGACACCCTTGTTCTTGGTCTTGCCGACATTGGCTGTGGTGCTGGAGAATCCGGTAAGGGTGGGGATGGTCATAGTGAGGAGAAGGTCATCGGTGGTGGAATGATAGAAATCAATGCCTCCGTTGAGCCTGCCCTTGAAGAAGCTGTAGTCGACGCCGTAGTTGAACTGGCTTGTGATCTCCCATCCGAGCTCCTTGTTGGACATCTCCACAGAGCTGGAGGTGTAGTAAGGCTCGTTGGTCGCGTATGCCAGCACGCCTTCACTACCGAAAGGCACGCGGAACGACTGTATGTTGCCGAGGGTTCCGTAAGGATCGACAGCGGAGTTGCCGGTCTTGCCCCAGCCCACGCGGAGTTTGAGCTGGTCGATCCAGGACGCCTCGCTCATGAAGTCTTCCTTGTCGATGCGCCAGCCGAGGGCGAATGAAGGGAAGTTGGCCCACTTGTGACCGGTCGCGAGCACGGAGCTTCCGTCACGACGGAAAGAAGCGGTCAGGAGATACTTGTCATCGTAGGCATAGTTGATACGGGCCATATAGCTCTCGAGCTGGCTCTCTGTGAGGCCTGTGCCGATGCTGGTGCCGTAGGTGCTGGCGTCAGTCACGTCGACGCTGCCCACATTGTACCACATGAACTCCTCGTTGGGGACATTGTTGACCGCTATCGAGCCGGGCTGATAGCTGTACTTGGACGAGGTGTGGAGGAGGGTCACGCCGAAACGGTGCTTGCCGATCTCCTTGTTATAGTCGATCTGCTGGTCGAAAGTCCAGGACAGGTAGTTGTTGTTGGCCCACTTGGCGTAGTTCTTCGAGCCCATCTTGACAGCGGAATCGGCGCTGATGAAGATACCCTGCTGATAGTTGCGGAAGTCGGGGCCGAATGCCACGCGGAACTTAAGGCCATCCAGAGGCTCCCACATCTTGCCGAAATCGAAGGTGCCGGCGAAGCTGCCGAGCACACGGACGGTGGTGCGGTTGTCGGTCGACTTGTTGTACTCGTCGATGACGGTGTATGAATTGAGGGTCGAGCCGCCCGGCAACGTCACGATGTCACCGTTCTCGTCGTAAGGGACAGTGTAGCGGGGAAGAGCCTTCGCCGCGGAGTAGATGTCGACAGGGCCGGAGCTGGAAGACTGGCCGGTGCGGGAGTAACCGTACTTCTGGACGCTGTATGCGGCGTTGATGCTTGCGCTGAGCTTGAACCAGGGCGCCGCCTGGATGTCGGTGGAAGCGGTGAAGTTGTAGCGGTTGTACTCCTGACCCTTCTGGGTGCCGATATTGTTGAGGTATCCGATGGAGGCGAACGACTGCATCTTGTCGGTACCGCCGCTCGCGCTGACAGTGTGCTCGGTGGTGATGCCGGTGCGGGTCACGAAGCTCGCCCAGTCGGTATTCTCGACCTTGGAGCCGTCCCAGCTGCCGCCGGACCATCCCTTCATCACGTTGGCAAGAGCCGTGGGGCAGTCGTTGAAGAATGCCTGGTCCTGAGCCTGAGTGGGCTGGTCGCCGGGGGTGTAGAGCGAAGGATTGGAGTTGTAGTATGCCCAGCGGCGCCAGGTGATGTACTCGTCGGCGTCCATGGCGGGCTGCTTGTCGATGAGCTTCTCGACAGTCACAGTGCCGCTGTAGTTGAGCTGGAGCTTGCCGCTCTTGCCGTGCTTGGTGGTGACAAGGATGACACCGTTGGCGCCGCGGCTACCATAGATGGCGGTGGAGGAAGCGTCCTTGAGGACGTCGATGCTCTCGATGTCGCGGGGGTTGAGGGTCTCGATGCCGCCTGCCTGCAGAGGGACTCCGTCCACAACATAGAGAGGAGACGAGGTCGCGGAGATGGATCTCTGACCGCGGATGTAAACGCTTCCGAGTGTGCCGGGGCGCTCGCTGGAGGTGATGTCGACACCTGCGATCTTGCCCTGCATCGCCTCGAAGGCGTTGTTGACGGGACGGACATTGATCTCCTTCTCGCCCACGCGGGCGACAGCGCCGGTCACGTCAGACTTCTTCTGCACACCGTAACCCACCACGACCACTTCGTCGAGGAAGGAGGTGTCTTCGAGGAGAGTCACGACGATGCCGTCAGCGGCCTTGACCTGCTGGGTGGCAAAACCGATGCAGGACACCTCGAGGGTGGTCCCTGCAGCGACGTTGATCTGGAAAGCACCGTCGAGGTCGGTGACAGTGCCGTTGCTGGTCCCGGGGACGAGCACCGACGCTCCGATCACGGGAGTGCCGTCATTTTCGACAACCTTACCCTTGACGGAGCCCTGCGCGAAAGCGGAGCCCGAGGCGAGCAAAGCTGCACAAGCCAGGAAAGCGAAAAGCGCAATCCGACTCATTGAGAAAATTTTCTTCATAGATTTTAGAGTTAGTATAAATGGTTAATAGTGTTATCCGGTCAAACCGCAGACCAAATATAAACGTTTAATTTCTTAAATCAAAAAAAATCGTGCACGTGCACGGAAATTAGCGCATAGGAGCTGAGCAAGAAGAGGCTGGCCCCCTTCGGAGCCAGCCTCTTCTTGCTCGGTATAAAAATCCGGTCTACATCATCCCTCCTGCGGGCATTGCGGGAGCGGCGGGAGCGGGCTCGGGAATATCCACGATGCCGCACTCAGTGGTGAGGAACATCCCGGCGACCGACGCGGCGTTCTCGAGAGCCACGCGAGCGACCTTGGTCGGGTCGATGACGCCGGCCTCGTACATATTGACGTATTCGCCGGTGCGGGCGTTGTATCCGAAGTCATCCTTGCCTTCCTTGATCTTCTGGACGATGACGCTGCCGTCGACTCCCGCGTTGGCGGCAATCTGGCGGAGAGGCTCCTCGATGGCCTTGGCCACGATGCGGATGCCGGTGGTCTCGTCGTCGCACTCGCCCTCCAGACCTTCAAGAGCGCTGATGGCGCGGATGTAGGCCACACCGCCTCCCGGGAGGTAGCCCTCCTCGACCGCGGCGCGGGTGGCGTTGAGAGCGTCCTCCACGCGGTCTTTCTTCTCTTTCATCTCCACCTCTGTGGTAGCACCCACATAAAGGACAGCCACACCGCCGGCGAGCTTGCCGAGACGCTCCTTGAGCTTCTCCTTGTCGTAGTCGGACGTGCTGGTCTCAATCTGCTTCTTGATGGCCTCTGCGCGAGCGGCGATCTCCTGCTTGGAGCCCGCTCCGCCCACGATGGTGGTGTTCTCCTTGGTGATGGTCACCTTCTCGGCCTTGCCGAGCAGGTCGAGAGTGGCGTTCTCGAGAGTGAATCCTCTCTCCTCGCTGATAACCTGGCCGCCGGTCAGGATGGCGATGTCCTGAAGCATCTCCTTGCGGCGGTCGCCGAATCCGGGAGCCTTGACGGCGGC
>R18__coassemble_1451_pt1 | contig 29477 bp, 28 predicted proteins | sample R18__metabat2_high_PE_016 | metagenome-assembled genome bin R18
CAACCCGTTGCCGGGCATATATGCATTATTGCAAACTATCAGAACTTTCATACTCGCGGTTTTTCGTCCCGATTGCCGAGTGGCCCCTTCGGGACATCTGCAATCCGGGTCGCAAAGATAGCCATTTATTTTTTAATGGTCCCAGAGCCGGTCTGTGATGGTCTGAGTTGCTCAGTGTTGCTGATGGGGACACCTGCAAATTTCCGTGTGAGAATCTGACATAAGTATATCATCTAAAGGTAAGAGTTTGAAGAAAAGACCTTACCTTTGTGAAGGCGGTGGAGGCACCCGCAGAGAAAAAGAAGATTTGCGGCGTTCCATACGTTCCGGGTTTCCCGTGCCCGATTGGCTGACATTGGCGCGGCGTGCGGCCAAATTTTGCGCAAGCGGTGGTGGAAAGGGGGACCGTTAGCGCGATTTTTCGCTGATTAAGGGCCAGCCTTGCGAAAAGATCCGCGAATGTATTACAAGAAGCGTCAATGCTTGATCGCGCGGATCGGAAGCCCGTTGTCCCGGCCGCGGTCGTAGCAGGACCCGGTGCTCTCGGACGTGAACCAGAACTCACGCGCCGAGCCTTGCGCGGCGGCATCCGACGTCCAATACTGTCCTACACCTCCGGCGTGACGGTGACGATTGCCGGAGACATAGCCCCCGGCAGGAAGGAAGATGCTTCCGCACTCTCCGGTCACTTCGTAGCCGGGATATCCGTTCTTCTCGGTCCACACCCATTTGCAGCGGGCTTTCAGCTCCATAAAGTCTTGCTCCGAGGGCATTTCCCATCCTTCTCCGAGGATGGCGGCGGCCGCATCATCCGAGGTTCCGGCATACCTCTCCCGGCCGAACAACTGCTTTCCTTCAGTTTCGCCCCAGGCAAAGTACCCTCCCGGATTTTCCGGGCAGTCCGCACGGAGATTGCACTCTGCCCACAGAGGACCTTCAGGCCATAGCCGGACGCCCTTCATCTGCTGCATCGCGCACTCTCAGATGGCCATCGAGACGCTGCTTCCCTATAAGGACATGTTACATACGATTACGGCTGACAACGGAAAAGAGTTTGCTCGGCACAAGGAGATTGCGAAAGGACTTGACATTCAGTTCTTTTTCGCCAAACCATACCACTTCTGGGAACGCGGAGCTAATGAAAACACAAACGGTCTGGTGCGCCAGTACATCCCTAAGGGTATGGACTTCGAAGATCTGACAGAAGAACAGGTGGCAGAGGTCGAATGGAAACTTAATCATAGACCCAGAAAATCACTCGGTTATCTGACTCCTTTGGAGTATTTCAAAAAATTGTATAACTTTGACCTCGGAAGTCGTTGCACTTCCAATCAGAATTCACCAAATAATAAAAAACTTTCTTAAATTCTCTTTGATGCTGCTCGTAGCGAGCGCCGTCATGTCAAGCTGCCAGAAGGAATCTGCAAGCAATGCAGCCCTGTCAGACCCTCTCACCATTGTCGCCAAGATGTCTGTAGTGCTTCCTGCCAACTACAGCGCTGACGGAGTGGATGCATCCATCTCTGATTTCGCCATTTCCGCCCTCAGCCTCACATCCGACGAGTTCACGTCCGAATTCGGCAAATCCGTCAAGTTCGGCTACGCCACTTCCGCAGACCGCTCTTCCGTGAAATGGGAGTCCGAGAGCAATGACGGCAAGTACGGCCATTGGTTTGATGCAAACGGCAACGTGACCACATCAAGTTCCGCCCAGACTCTTCATATCCAGAGCAACTGCCAGTGGGGCAAGTCAAATAGCAATATCTCGAGTTTTAACGTCAACCTCAGCCCTGCCGCCTACACTCAGGGCAGCTCCTACAAGGTATATCAAGCTATCGGACACGACACCTCCGCAGGTGTGACCGACATCTTCTTCATCGAGTGGACCGTCGCCGTAAACGAGGAGAAACCCTTCGCGACAGGAAGCGCTTCCTTCAACCCCTCCGCAGGCATAATCGCCAACGTCACGATGATCCCCACCAAGACCGGCACCGAGTATTCCACCCTTGAGATTCCTATGCCGGAGACCATCTACACTATGGTGAAGCAGCTCTCCGGCTATGATGCCCTCGCATACTTCATCTCCAGCAATCAGATTGGGTGCTATGCCTTCCCCGGTGCCGCATCTGTAGGCTCTGCCGGGACTAACTTCTGGTTCGACAGCAAGGGCGCCGTGGCAGAGCAGGCATCCTCTGTCGTCAACGCATCCCTCTACCTCGAGTCCGGCAACCCTGTGCAGGGAGGCGGCAAGGAGGTCAAACTCCTCCTCAAGCCTAACATCGGCGCATCGCTGAGTGCAGGCACCAGCTTCAAGTGCGGCTTCATCTTCGTATACGGCACCACCCAGATTCCTCTCATCGCGAACATCACGGTGGCAAGCTCCCTGTAGGCAAGACCTATACGCCTAAAAAGAAGGGGCTGACCAAAAACTGTCGTTTTTGATCAGCCCCCTTCTTTTTTCTCAACCCCCAACCCCCTTTCAGGGGGCACTGAAGGGCTGCGCCCCTCAGACTCCCCGGGTCGCAGTCGCTCCGAAACTACACTTGATAGGTGAACGTCGTCTCGCCTATCGTGAATGATTTGCCTTTGTAGAGGCGGACGCGCTTGCCGCTCTTGAGCGTACGCTTGCCGTAGCGGACGTTGCCATCCAGGGCATACAGGTAGTATCTCCCGGACAATTGCTTGATCTGCGCCGCTTCGGGGCCTGTCTTCGGGCTCGGATCCCAGGTCATATCTATGCTACAGTCCACGCTCTTGCCGATGCTCACCACGGCCTTGGGGTTGGACGCGAACCATTTGTAGAGCGCTATGTCCATCTCCTTTACCGCGCCGCTCGTGTGCAGGAAGCATCTGTGGGAGCGCGGCTCGGCCTGGGCCATACCTGCTGCAAGCCCCAGCGCGAAGATAAGGAAGAGTATGAGCAGCAACGGCTTGTAGTCTATGGACAGCGCGAACGCTATGACCGACCATAGCAGCATGACTCCCGCACTTGTCAACAGAATCAGCACGTATGCCCTGTCCTTGATGACATAGTCTGTCCTGATGGTGCTGCCCGCGGCGATGAGAAGTCCGGAGATGGCCCAGGGGATGATGTCTATGAGCACCGAATTGTCGGTCCATCCCGTAGAGACGATCACCATCGCGACACCCCAGAAGGCCAGGTATGACAGCACGGCTGCAATCTGGCTGCGCAGGAGCATCTCCAGTATCCTCTCGCCGAAGCAGCGCTTGCGGGTCGTTATCCAGCTGAATCCGAATGTGGCTACGGCAACTGTCAGATAGCCGAACATGGGAGGGATGAAGAACGGATTATCCAGCTCTCCGCCGAACTTGGCGACGTATTTGGAGAGGAAGTGGTGCCCCAGCGAGTCATAACTGACCATATATATCACCCAGGATATCACTGCGGCCAGGATTGCCGTGATGATCCATTTGGAGTAGTAGGGAGCGTTCTTGAGGTCGAACAGATTCTTCCTGTTGAAATAATGCGAGCCGTGCGCGCAGTTCCTGCCGTATTCCGGGCAATGGTAGCCGTTCTCCTCCCAGCAGCTCTCGTGCATCGCGTGAGCGCACTTGACTACCACCTTCTCGCCTTCCTTGAACGGGGCCTTGCAGTAATAGCAGCTGTCTCCGACGATGTTGCCGCTTACCACCATATTGGCGTCGGTGTAGGAGACCACGCATCTTCTCTTGAATACAAAGTACTTGATATGCGGGATGGCGAACAGCAATATCAGCAGGACAAACGCGAGCAGGTATACTATATATGTGAGCGACTTGGATATCACCAGCGAATCGGGGTCCGGATTGACCACTATGGGGGAGAAGTAGTTGCCGAGCTTGATTTCGGTCGAGCCTTCGGCGATGGATTCTCCATCGTGAAAACACAGTATCTTCAGGGTCTTCGAGAATCCGGAATATTGTTTCCTGTCGGGATTGGTGAACTCGAAGCGATAATCGGAGTAGTTGATGTTGAGTCTGGCGAAGATGTCCTCTTCGAAGGCCACCCAGTCGAAACTCTCAAAGCTCCTGCCTCCCGTGTTGCTGCACAGTGTCTGCATGAAGCTTTCCGCCTCGTCCGGACTCGAGTCGTCGGCCTTCATATCCACATAGTACATTATGTGTGACTCCTCCGTGTCGAGCGACTTGGCCAGAAGGTCCTGCTTGAGGGTGAAGTAGTCGCTCTCGACGCTGAATGAATCGTCGTAGAACAACTTGCCGTCCGACAACACGACCAGGATCCTCTCGGAGGCATCCCGGAAGATGCCCTCGCCGTCCGCAAGGAGATTGAGGGAGTTTGACACGGCGGAGAAGAAGGATTTTCTTTCCGTGCGGTCGGACCTGAAGTAGTTGTCCAGGACATACTCGGAGGGCGCCATTATGCTGCTCTCGCCGAGGTCTGAGGTTATGAAGCTCACATACAGGTTGTCGTCGGAGAAGAGCGTCGACATCTCCTTTACGGCTTCGCGCTCCTTGTCCACAAGTGCCTGGGGGATAGTGAGGTCCACCAGCACGAGAGCCTTCAGGTTGGCCGACCGGATCTGCTCCGCTCCCGTCGAGACGACTCTGTCAAGCACCGGCTGTGAGGCCGCGAACTGCGGACGGCCCAGGTAGTCATATTCGACAGCCTCGACCCGCACTTCGGAGGGGTCGGAGAGCGACAGACTGCCTATGCTTGCGGCAAGCCTTGTGTCCACGCTGAAGTGCTTGTAATCGTCGTAGAACCTGATATTGGTCACCTGTAGGGCGTTCCCGCCTTCCGGCTGGCTCTTCTCAAGCAGTTTCTGAAGATAATCATCCTCGTCGTAGCACGCCGCGGCAAGCGACATCGTCGCGAGCAGAAGCAGCATTCGTCGTAAAAATTTCATATTGTCCCTCATCAATTAAATACTTGGTATATCATCTTTCCCCTTGTTGTACTCTTCCAGGGTCTTCTTCAGATTCTCCTTCATCTGTCTGGCGGCCTTCAGCTTGCTGCGCAGCATAGAGACGAACATCAGGATGAGCGCTACTGCGGCGATGCTCAGCAGATAATCCTTCAGCCTTTGAATTATGGGCTTGTAGGCGGACTGCTGTATCTTCTCGGACAGACATTTGAGCACCACGTAGGAGTCGTTCAGATCCTCCATCCTTGCCGACAGGGAGGGGAGGACTTCGACGGCTCTGCCGGCCGCTTCGAACTTCTCCTGGATCTCCGCGAATATCAGCTGCTCCCTGCCTTTCAGCTTCTCGAGCTCCCCTGACAGTTTTGAAGTGGCCGACAGCGCCGTGGCCTTGCGGTACAGGTCCGGATACTGCTCGCCCTGACTCCTGATGAACGCTTCCGCACTTTCGAAATCGTCCTGGGCGTTCATCTTGGCCTTGAGTTCATCGAGCGCGGTCTGGATGAGCTCCCGGAGCGTTTCGTACTCCGAGACGCTCTCCATCAGGTCGTCGTGGTCGACTATGAAGCCGAGGTACGTCCCGTAATATGTGTTCCATCGCAGGCTCAGGTCGTTGAACTTCTTCAGAAGCTCAGGGCAGGCTTCCGGAGATGCTTTCCGGACTGTCTCCCCGTACGATTCCAGGTCTCCGATGTAGTCGCTGATCTTTTCCTTGATCAGCAGAGTCATCTGCATGTCCTCCAGCTCGCTCTTGGTCTCGGCGCGAAGGCAGCATCCCGAGAGCAGGGCAATCAGGAAGACTGAGATGTATTTCCGCTTGAATGGTGTCATTTTATGATCTTTCTGCTGTATCTTGCGGCTTTGAGGAATGTCGAATAGGCTTCCTGCTGGTCGTCGCCGACAAGGCCCGACACGCGTACGAGCTCCTCCAAATCCTTGATAATCTCTTCATTATGCTCCGCAAGGTCGCGTCTCTCCACAGGATCTGTGCTCAGGAGCCATCTGGACACGTTCTCGTCGAGCTCGCGCGCGTTCATCTGTATGACCTGCACCTCGACTCCGGTCTTGCGCGGGATGAACTCGCACTTCAGCGCGGCGAGCGAATCCACTATGTCGTTGTAGGCATCCCACAGGCTCTGCTCCGCCTCGCATTCGGTCGGCTCCTCCCTGCGGGGGAACTGGGCGACTACCGCTTCCTTGAGGCTGGAGAAGAGATCCGCGCTCTCCTGACTGTCGGCCTTGCCATCGCCTGAGGTGGCCTTCAGGGCGTTGTAGTTCTGGATCAGATTGTCCAGCGTGGTCCCGGCCTCGGCGATTTCCTTGTCCCTGCCCATACAGGGATTTCTCTTCAGGCTGATGTTGTAGCGTATCTGCAGGTCCTTCCCGCACAGGATTTTGCCGTTCTCAAGCAGGAAGATGTCTCTGAGAGTCACGCTGAGCTCCGGGGCGTCCTGGAGGATGTCGAACACCTGCTCCACATAGTCGTTATCCATCCGGTATTCCGTGGGCTGAGGCTTCATTCCGGTGTATTCCAGCCAGTTGCCGAAGACGTGCTTGCTGCGGCATCCGCTTATGGAGCGCTTCAGCTCGCCCGAGAAGCGGTACTTCTCGCCCTGCTCGGAGCTGATGACGTAGGGGAATTTCTCCGGAATGATGCGTCCGAAGAAATTGACGATCGAGCCATACCGCGTGCGGTCCCTGAAGACGAAGAGCTTCCTGTAGGATATCGCGCTCACGGTCAGGGTGCCTTCCGCCTGGTTATAGCTGAATTTCACCATTATGTCCTTGTCTCTGGAGTCCTGCGCCAGAGTTATGTGGTCGGTGTAAGGACTGTTGTAGCCTACAGTTATGTCCTTCATTGTCTGCGCTCCCGCAAGCGCTCCCGTCAGAAGAAGCGCGACCAGGGTCAGCAGAATCGTTTTTGCAGATATTCTCATATTCTTAAAAATATATCCATTCGTTGGGTTCGCCCCGGCGTATCACCCAGGCCGCGACCTGCTGGTCTTCCGGGTAGGGCGGTTCATTCAGGGCGTGGTATCTGTCGTATCTGAGATACTGTGCCACTCTCTCCACTCCCCAGGCCAGGGACGTGAAACTGTCGAAGCGGTTGAGGCAGACGTGGCCCGCCATCGCCCCGGACCATCTGATGTTGGGGTGCCAGGGGTGGGGGAGCGGCCTTCCATCGGAGTCTTGCGTGAGGAAGCGGAACTCGGCCGGAGCATCCACGCAGGGGTACTCTTCAGGAATGTCGATGCGCATCACGAACCTGTCGGCGAAGAGGGGAGCGTCAGTGGGGCCCTGCACGCCGCAGATGCTTCTGATCCGGTACTCGACCTCATACTCCACAGGCATCCCGCCGCCACTTGTCCGCACCGGGGTGCACACGATGTCCTTCCGCCCGGAGAATTGCCGCGCGATTTCCTGCCACTCTGCCTGCAGCCGTCTGTCCCTGCCTCTGAGCTTCTCCATATCCACTAACCCGGGAACGGATCCGGGATCAGAAACACCACATCTCCGCTCTTCACGTTGTAGTCGGAGAGAGTCTGGTCCGTCTTGCCTATGCGGGGCCTCATCACGCTGATGTGCTTGTTCTCGGCGTTCTCAAGCCCGAAGAAGTAATCCAGAGGCGCTCCGGTGCTGTCTATTGACGGGAAGTCGAAAATCAGTTTCCCGTCGGCTCCGGTGGCGTGCTTGAGATTGTTCATAAGAACGGAGAGCGGCGCGCCCGGGTTGCTGACGCGGAACTTCACCTTCCGGTTCTTGTAGACGATGTTCAAAAAGAATTCATCAATATTGCTCATTTCTCGTTCGAAAATTTGATATCAACTTCAATGGGATATATGCCTGCGCTGCGGACAAACATCCTTTTGGCCATTTTGACGGCAACCGCGCGCGCGTCATCTCCGAGGCTTCGTCTGACGAAGCTGTTGTCCTTCAGGACGATGCTCACGAGGATGAAGTATCCGCAGCCGCGCTTGTCGCTCCGGCTCCTGCGCACAGAGACCGAATTTATCATGGACTGGCTGATCCCGTACCTCACTGTGAGCTCGGAGGTGCAGAATAACCTTATGTCTGCGGGGGTGACTATCCTGTTGTTGGTGACCAGATAGTATCTGGCCAGCTCGGGGTAGTCCTTGGGGTCTATCTCGTCCTTGCCGGCGCAGGGCTCCGTCAGGACCACCGTGGAGTCGGCCGATATGCCCAGGGGAGGGTTGAACGTGCTGCTCTTGCTGAGCGTGGAGTTGAGCGCCGCGCCTTCGGTGGTGAGGTAGCGCACGTCCACGCTGACCCTGTTCTTGTTGCCCACCGGCCCCTTCTTGAGCAGAAGGTATGTCCCGCACGAGCGGATGTTTATGTCGGAGGCTTCCGAGGACAGCTTGTCCAGCAGCGCGCTGATGGCCTGTACAGTCTTGTCTCCGTTGTCGGAATGGATGTCCTGGAAGGCGTAGAAATCCGACGAGAGCTTGGAGGTGAGGCTGGCGAGGAGCTTCACCAGACTGCTCCGGTTGAAGCGGTCGGCGGCGACTGAGCGCACCTGGACCACGGCGCTGTTGTATATCTCGTCCATATCGGGGCTCACTATGTGCAGGAACTGGCAGCTCTCGCCGCCTGCGCGAAGGATGGGCTTGTCTGTGGAGAGCTGCGCTTCGTGCATCTCGGCGCCGGCCAGGATGACCGGGTTGAGGATCAGGGCGCTCTTCTCCAGTATGTAATCGGCGCTGATCCCTTCGAGCTCGAGCTCCATAGTGATTGACGTGCGGTCGGCGTATCCGTAGCTCTCGGGATCGTGCCCTCCGACAATGAAAATCCCTATGTCCTGCGAATCGAACAGGTCCATCACGGCCGCGGAATTGTCGTAGATCTGACTCCTGTTGAAGAGCATCGTGTCCAGGGAGAACGCGTCGCTGTAGGGGAGGTTCACCACGTCCCAGGGTTTGAAGAGAGGCAGCTGCTTGCCGTTCACGGACAGTTTGATGTCAGTGAAGGCGATGTCGCGCATCGCGAATGCAAGTCCGCTCAGGTCCGAGACGTTGCCGGAGAACTCAAACGTGACTTCCCACCTTCTGCCGTCAAGCCTTCGCAGGGTCTTCAGCTCCGTGCAGAACGCCTTTGTCTTGAGGAGGGGGATGAAGGGGGAGGCTGTGCCGCTCAGGGTGAACACCGAGTCGGAATTGAGCGCGACTTCGCCCACGCTGTCCAGTACTCCTGCGCTGACGACCAGCGTCGGGGGGACGGCGTGCCCGGCCCTGTAGGGCACTATCGCCTTCGTGAATTCGTCGATGACGTCGCCTTTGAGCCTTTCGATGTCGGCGCCGATCTCGTCGGCCTGATAGGTCATGGCCATTATGATCAGCTTGAACACGGGGTCGTCTTCCAAGCCTTCCAGATAGTCGCTCTGGTCGCTCTGACGCCAGAGCTCCAGCACTGAGCTGATGAGATCTTCAGCTTTTTGTCTTGTCTCGAATGATGTCTTCTTCATCTTTCCTCGTTGTTGGGGTTCCAGATGGCGAACGTCGTGTGGAACCGGTAGTCTTCGGAGGTCTCTTTGATTACGCCGCTCACCGTGATGTGCAGGGTGCGTTCCTCCGTGATATATGTGGTGGAGACCTTGACGCCCGTGAGTCTGCTCTCCGCCCTCAGGATTGAGTCCCTCAGGTCGGCGGCGAAGGTGTCCAGATTGCGCGAATTGCCCGATATCTTCTTGTCGCACAACTGCGAATCCGTCATTACCACACCTTCCTTCTCGTCAATCTGCTCGAAGCGCAGATTGGAGAAGACGAAGCCGAACTCAGGGTCGACGGGCGTGCTCAGGACAGGCGTCGAGATGATCAGCGAGATGCTCTCGTCGATAGCATCCCTGATGTCCTTGTGACCGACCAGGCGGCCTTTCTCTATCTTCAACGGCAGCGCTAAGTTTCTCATATCCTTTAAATCAGGGGAGTGTATACCTCTTCCACTTGCTTCTCGGGGACGTAGAGCGCGGAGTAGAGCGCATCGTAGAGCGACGGATACAGCTTCTGCGAGAGCTCGTCGCAGAGCTCGCCCTCCAGCTTGTCGTGCAGGGCGGGCCGCACATCCTCCTCGACGAATTTTCTGAGCGCGTCGCCCACGGAAGACATAAGTTCCTCGCGCAGCGCGTCCGTCCTGTCCTTCATCTCCTGCTCCAATTGAGCCGAGAGAGACTCGTGAAGAGAGTCGTAAAGCTCCTTCCTGAGGGTCTCGTAATCTATCGAGTCGTCCACGAGGACCACCGAGTCCAGCACCTCGGAGGCCTTCGCGAGATACCCTTCCAGCCATTTGAACCAGAGCTGGGGGTCGAATGCGTTGAGCTCCGGGATCTGAGGGGTCTCTTCCAGATTGGGCCTCAGCACATAGTAGCCCACCGTCTGGGCCAGATCCTTGCAGATGCCGTGGAGCACTGCTGTGCGAGTGGAGGGGACAACGCTCCTGATTTTGGAAGCCACGCGCATCAGCGCCGTCTTCCCGGGCCCTTCCGCGAGATTCTGATGCTGCCACAGCTTGTCCGCACAGGCCGAGATGCCGCTCAGGACTTCCTGATACTTCTTCTCCGTATGCAGCTGCAGGCAGGGGATCATATAGTCGGGGTCCAGGCTTACCGTGCCGTTCGAGACGTTCAGACGCATCAGGGGGAACGCTTCGCCGCTCTCGAGACCGTCCAGAGTGCAGAGGAAGAATTCGTACATGGGCCTGGACATGGGCACGCAGTCGCATTCGAACTGCGCCTCCCGGCCGGAGAACCTGACGGCCAGGTACCAGGTCCCGTTCTCCGGATTGCCGATCTCGAGAGAATACTTCCCGTCCACGTCGATCATCTTGCCGCTGGGAAGGACGGCCAGGCATCCGCAGACGTCGAATTCCAGAGATTTCCTGACGAACGCCCCCTCGCAGCGGAATTCCGAGCAGGGCAGTATGCCTGTGCTGGGGCCGAACAGCGAGTGTACGAATGCCAGATTATGTTTGGCGGCGCTTTCCGCCATCGCCTTGAGAGTGCGGGAGGACAGCTCCATCCCGGGTCTCCAGTCTATTCTCGAATTTATATCCATACAATCCCGAATTTAGTCTATATCTATGTTGTAGTCAAGCACGAGCCCCGAGGACGTGTCGGCTCTTCCTTCGCTTTGCCTGATGGCGAAGATGCACTTGGTGTCCACCGGGATGAACCATTCCAGCAGGAAGTTGCACAGCGGCCTGATCTCCTCCTCCCTTCTGCGGTAGCCTTCCGGGTCCAGCCCCGGTACAATCAGGGTGTATCGTACCATCGGCAGCCAGCTGACGGTGTTGTCGGTCTCGCTGTAGCGCCCGGTCGTCATCTCGACAGGGCACTCCAGGACGGTCTCCAGAAGGGAGCGTATCAGCCCCATATTGCCGCGTAGGTTCCTGATTGCATTGAGCAGCCCCGCCGCCTTGCGGACATATTTGTCTGTGCCCTCGCCGAGCCTGACGTCGAAGAATTTGTCCAATATCAGATTGTCCTTCTCCTCGAGCAGCTCCGCAACGCTTCTTTCCAGGCGGAGCTTCTGCCTGAAATGGAAGGAGTCCAGCGGGAGCGTGGCCTCGCGCAGGATCTTCAGGCGCTTCTGCAGAGCCTCGCTGGCGGATGCCACGTCTTTCCCTCCCCTGAGTTCATCTTCCGTGTCCAGCATCCCTTCGGGGAGAAGCTTCAGGAAGCCGTCTCTGGACAGAGACACTTCGGCCCTCTGTGCGTCCACATCGAGCACGTCTTCGCTGTAATTGCGGAAGAAGGTGCCTTCGTGGCGCGAGATCCACCTGTCCTCAAGCTCGGGATAGAAGTAGCCCAGCAGCATCTCTGCGCTGATTTCCTGTATGTTCTGTTCCGATTCCATCATCCTATCTGATAATAAAAAGTGGCGTCCTGGGCGCGTGCCTTCAGCACGTCCCGGCCGGGTATTCCTAATTCTTTGAGTGTCAGCTCCTTATAGGGGAAGCTGCCGTCTATCCGGCGGAACTCGCTCTGACTCAGCGCACTGAGCGGAAGGCTCCTGAGGCGCTCGTGCCCCTCGACGAATCCCTCCACCTTGCGCCCGGGGAGCATCACGCGGTGGCTCCTGCCGCCATTCTTTTCTTCTACAAAGTCCACGAAGCAGTCGTCGTGCAGGAAGAATGCCGGTTGAGGCGAACGCGTTTCGCTCGCGACAAACGAGAGCGCCTCCTCCACCGTGCTGTCCGCGTCCAGAGGGCTCGCGAAGACAGGCCCCCACTGATCGTGCACCGGGCAGTCATCGTCGTAGGCCTTGAAGTCGGCGGTCTGGGCCGTGGTGAAGGCCCCGTCGTAATGGAACATCCTCCCCAGAAGCGAGGCGTCCTCGGGCAGCGCGTCAGGGTCGATCAGCTTCATCGCTTCCTGGACCTGCACTGCGCCGATCACGGATGCCGCAATCCCGGTCGTGGGTACGTGCCCCGCCCTTTCCTCGCGGCGGATGACTCCTGAGCAGGGCATTCGGCGCCTGAGCTCCTCGAGCCCGTGGGGGCCCAGGTTGCAGGCGTAGCAGTTCCGACCCGGGGCGAAGACGCGGGCCGTTCCTTCCAGCCCTTCGATCGCGCCGTCCACCCAGGGCCTTCCGGCCCTCATACAGAGACGGTTGATGCAGTAGCGCGCCCAGCGGCTGTCCACACAGCCGATGACAACGTCTGCATCAATGAAGTGCCCCAGACCCACGTCCCAGGCCACGTCGCCGCATATGGTCGTGATGTCCAGGCTCGGATTGATGTCCAGAAGCCTCTGAGCGGCCGCGTCAACCTTCAGGCGGCCCGCGTCGGCGTCTTCCTTCCTGAAAAGGACGGAGCGGGCAAGATTGCTCTTCTCGACGACGTCAAAATCCACGAGCACCAGATGCGCGGCTCCCGCAAGAGCGAGACCCTTCAGGACCTCGTTGCCAAGGGCCCCGCAGCCGACCACAAGGATGCGGGCATCGCGGATTTTGCTTTCGGAGAATGACATCATTACAGGCGATTGAGACAGAAATGCTTTATTGCGCGTACGTCGGTGTTGCTGAAAGTCTGCAGCTGACCGTTGTTGAAGTACATTGTCGTGCCTTCGGTGTCGGACATCAGGATTCTTCCGCGGCTTTCAGCCTTCCAGACTCTCCGGCCCTGCGCGAACTTGCCGGTGATCGCCGCGACGGGATTAAGCGCGTCGGCCGCTTGCTTGCTGGCCACCTTGATCGATTCCCAGATATGCCCTTTCTTGCCCATCGCGACGCTTTTGTCGAATGAGCCGTTGACGTAATTGCCCCAGTTGTAGTCGAACATGAAGCTGCCGCGATTCTTGTTCACGCCTTCCGTGATGCCTGCCACATTCAGGACTTTAGCCTTCTTGAGCACTTCGGCAGCCATTTCACGCTTTGTCTTCTTGATGCTGACGTCGTCGAATCCTATGGGCATTGCGGTGAGTATTGGAGCCAATTTGTCTCTCATGGCCTGTTTTGCCTGAAGGTTGACGCCGTTTTGGCCTCCATCAACGTATCTTTCGAGCAGTTTGTCCGCTATAGTCTTTGCCGCGTTGTCATCCACCTTGAATGAGACGGAATAGCCATTGTTGTTCTTAAAAGACCCGGAACCGATGGCTTTCCTGATGGCGCGCAGCTGCTCGACTATGCCGTTGGCCTCGGACACTGTCTTCATTTGTACGAGGGCACTCAAATGCAAATCTACGTCGAAGGCTAATTCCACTTTGTTTTCGGCGGCATCAGCGGCGAGAAACACAAACTCTCCATTGTCCTTGCTGGCCAAATCCGCAATCTTGTCGTACATTGCGTCGGTCAAGCATTTCTTTGAGGTGCCTGACTCGTCTTTTATCCACAATTTTGCAATTATTGCGGCATTTGCCTTGCTTATGGCGCCTCTGAGATACTTTCTCAGGTGCTTTGCGGAACTGACGGCTCCGTCTATGGCGAGCAGCGCGCGAAGCACTTCCGCCACCTTGTCCCTCTGCTCCTTCTCCGGGTCGACCGTGCCCCTGGGGACGACGAATCCGGTTGCGGGGATAGCCGCATACGCGCCGCCGGCATTGAGCATAAGGTTTCGCCCGCTCTTGAGGCTGAGCGTCCCCTCGCAGGGCTTGATGAAGATTTCCACAAGGTGGCGGATGTATTGCAGATCCAGTACCATGGGAGCCACGACAGAAGTTGCGAAGGCCGCGGCGCCGCCCGTTATGGCATCCATCACCCACCTGAAGGTTATGTCTTCGCAGGTGGTCCCTGAAGTGATGTTCAGGTTGTTTCGGGCCTCGATGTTTATGTTCTTGCCGGCAATCGTTATGTCGCCGTTGGGAGCGTTTATCGATATGCCTGTAAAGGCGTTGAGATCCACTGTGCCGAAGGGGCTGTTGATGCTGATTGACTTGTCGGTGGAGCTCATCTTGAGGGAATAAATCCCGTAGTAGTCCTTGAACTCGGTCGAGCCGTAATAGCGCTTTCTCCCTTCTTCGGATGTGGAGTCGAGAGAGGGGAGTCCGGGGATGAACAATCCGGGGAGCTGCGCCGCCCACGCGAGGCCGTTTATCACCGACGGCTCATCATCTTTCATCAGCATCATCTGGCCGTTCTCTGAAGAGACCACGACCGAATTGGACCTCGACATATACTGGCCCTTGTGGAACTGCTGGTCCACAACGGGAAGGAACCCCGCTACGAAGGGCTTGTCGGCGTTCCCGTTCTCGAAGTCTATGAGCACGTTGTCTCTTTTGGCCGCCTTGAAGTATGCGGCGCCTCCGTTGTGGTTGGCCATCATTCCGGCCACCCGGAGCCACGGTGACCAGTCGCCGGTGTCTTTCTGCCAACAGAATCTGACCCTCACGCGTCCGAGCCCGGCCGGATCGTCGATGTCGGTCACCTCAGCCTGCTGGGGTTGTATCTTCCTGACGCTCTGTACCGACAGAGGCGGGATGAACAGCAGGTTTGCGGTCTCCTCGGAATCTGATGAGCCAAGGGCCTGAAGATACGGCGCTGCGGTGATCTCCACGGGCTGGGAAATCCTTGTGCGCCCGCCTTCGGCTATGACCTCGAATCTGGCGCGGATATCCGTGACGATGTATTTTATGATCTCATTCTTGCCCCCTGCGCCATTCGCCGTCTCTACGCTGAAGGTGTCTCCCAGGCTGAATGCCTTGGAAAGGTCGGAAGTCACTTCACAGTGCAGCAGGTTGCGTGAGACCTCCTGCTCGGCCGCATATACTGCGGTGTAGAGGCTGTTCCTGAGATTCGCGTATTTCTCATCCCTGTCGGAGATGTCCTCGCCGCTGTAGAGCCTCAGCTCTGTGCTGTCCTTGTCTTTGAAATACTTGTCGTTGAATTTGTCGTTGATCGAGTTGGCGGCTTCTCTGGCATAATAGAGCCATTCCATCGCAAGCTCGACTCCGCCCAGGAAAAGTCCCGCGCCCATCGTGTGGGTGAAGAGCGTCGCCAAGGTCCCGGGCGCACCGTCTCCGAGGTAATTGAACTCCTTGCCCAGCGACGTGAACTCATCCTTCTTGACGCTCTCCAGGTATTCGTCGCTGCCTGTCTCGGAGTTGAATATGAAGTCGTCTTCCGGGATCTCGAAGGTCTGCTTCTCCGCATTCCAGCGCATGGTGGCCAGTTTCCCGCCCTTCTGCATATAGTTGTAGCGGGCGGAGATGCCGCTTGTCCTCGCGTCGTCGGCTTTGTTGACGCTGAAGGATATCTTGTCGAAATCGGAAAGGGTATATTCCGTATCGCCCGGTTTGGCCCCGAGGTGCAGAGATCCGCCTTCGTAGTAGAGGAACTCCCCGCATCGGTTCGCGATCCTGGACAGGAAACTGTAGAATGTCTCATTGTACTGCACCAGATACGGCTGTATCAGGTCGTTCTCATTGGAGCCGGCGGCCTTCAGCACGCGCATTCCCGATATATCGGTCTTCACCTGATTGGTGGGCATTATGCTCTTTACCGCGTTCTTGAGGATGTCGCTCCCCAGAGATCTTCCTGTGTAGGCCTTGCTGAACTCGAAATTGTCCAGGGCCTTGTCGGGGCTGTATGCGACGATCTCCATATACATCTTCTTTGAGGCCGCGCTGCTGAAGTGGGGCTTGACCTCATATATGACATATCCCTCGCAGATTTCTTTGCCTTTCTCGCTCTGGCTGTATTTGTAGCCTTCGGAGCTCTCCACTTCGGTGATGTCTATCACTTCCAGCGTCGCCTGCGCGCCGCTTATCAGCGCAGCCACGCTGAAGAGCTTGTCTCTCGAATTGTCCCCCGAGAATTCCAGCGTCGCGTTGAGGACGTTGGGGCTGTACAACATCTTGTGATAGTCCAGAGAGGAGAGGTTGGCCATGCCGTAGTCTTCGGCATCGGCGGATCCTTCGCGCGTGAACTTGATGGATGTCTCGGTCTTGTTTATGAATGAGAACTTGACGGATTCGGATTTGCCGCCTTCCTGTTTGGTTTTCACGGCCTCGCCGTCCTTGTAGAGAGTCAGCGTGAGTCTGTATCCTTTGAATGTGTTGCTTGCCATAGGTCTTGTCGCGTCAATTTTCCAGAGTCATCTTGAAGACATTGTCAAGCCCCTCCGCGCGTGCTTTCTCTTCTTTGGCCTCCTCATTCTTCTCGTGCTCGTCGCACCAGGCGGAGTATGCGGCTTCTATCTCCTTTATCTTGTTGTCCTTGAGCTGCCCGCTCCTTGACACCATTCCGTCGTAAGCCTTCTTGAGGTCCTCCTTCGCCCCGTCCTGCTCCTCCTTGGAGAGCGCCGCCACCGCCACCGCCACCTTTGCGGTGGAGACTCCGAAATCGAGCTTCATACGGGACTCGCAGTCTTTGTGCAGCGCGTCGACCAGGTCGTTGAGCGCATCCTTCCTGTCTTTGTCGACAGGAGGGACCGTGAAGACAATCGTCTCGCCGTCGATATCGGCCTTGAACTCCGGATGCTCCTCTTTCATCGCCTTGACGATCTCCGGCACAAGATTCTTGTCCATCGGATACAAACGATATCTTGTGTTGTCCTCAATGGCTACCGAGGCGACCTTCTCCAGGGGATATGCCGCCCCGCCCACGTTGACTTCGGCCGAAAGCAGCGCGGCAGGCTCCGCCTTCACGCACAGGTTCATATACCTGTAGGTCAGCAGAGCACAATATCCCATCAGACGGCTCTGGAGCTCGTTGATTATGTTTGAAATCTCAAATGTCATCGTCTTGTCGTTATTTGCCGGTGGCAAGGGATGCCTGCCCGGGGAAGGTTATTGAAATCTGTCCGCCGAAGGCGCACATACATTTGCCGTTGTCCAGGAGGGCCGGCATATTGAAGACTTTCACCTGCGCTGCAGGGGCCCAGGGAGCCGTTATCACGGGGATGCACGGCATCGGGGTCAGGACACCCATCGCCGCGGCGGTGGCGGAGGCTACCGTCGGGTTGGCGAGTGACTGACACATCCCGAAGGGCTTGATGTTCACCATCGGCGCGAAGTCCATTATGTTGGCCATAGGCATATTCTGGTTGGTGGGCCTCATCCCGACTACTGTGAGCGGGCTCGGCGCCATCCCGAAACTGCATTGGAGCAGGGCTCCCGTTGTGACGAATTTCCCCATCTTTTATTCCTTCTTTGACTCTTTCTTGGGCTTCGGAGCGGGCTTGGGAGCCGGCTCCTCGTTGATTTTCGCGGAGATCTTGCCTGCGGCTCCTGCAGCGGGGACCGCGATCCCGTCGGAGATGTTGGTCGACTTGAAAGAGCTCTTCGCCTCCAGGTTGTCGGCGGTGAGTTTGGGAGCCTTCACCTCGCCCTTGATTTCGGTCTTGCCGTTGATGGTGGTGTCGCCGAAAATGTCCGACTTGCCGCCACCGGCGCTGAGGTTCCCGCCGCTGAGCTGCACCGCAGCCTTGTCCTGCTGCATCTCTGCGGTGGTCTTGGCGATGAGGCCTATCTGCTCGGAGGCAATCTGCACGCTCTTGCTCTTGTTCTTGTCTTTCTCGAGGGCTCCGGCGAACATCTTCTCGGAGACCATCACCATTGTGCTGCCTGCGGAGAGGTCCTTCTCCTCGCGGCTTTCCTTGTCGAGGTCCATCGACTTGAGGGCGATGGCCTTGGCGTTGACGTTCACCTCGCCCACCGCCTTCCCTTCGGTGTCGTCGGCGTTGAGGTTGATGCTTTCGGCGCGGAGGCTGAAGCGGCCGTCCTTCGTGAGAGCCTTCTCGCTCACGTCCTTGTCCTTGCGCTCATAGTCCACGGCCTCGACGCTGATGTTCTTGGCTATAAGCTTGAATTCGCCCACGGCCGGATTGTCTTCGTTCTTGTCCTTGACGAGATTGTCTGTCGCGGAGACGGATATGTTGCGGGAATTGAGCGAGATGCCGCACTCGTCCATAAGCGAGCCGTCAGCCTTGACTGTATCGGCGCAGATGTTCCTTCCTTTGATGAAGACTCCTGCACCGTCGTTCTCGCGCAGGTTGCCGTCTCCGTCCACGCTGGTAAGGGAAATCACTTCGGAAGCCAGAGACAGCACCGACCCCGTAAGCTCTTTCTTGAAGTTGGCTTTGGATGCTCCGAGAGCCTTCTCCGTCTCTTTGAGCGAGCTCAGGGCTCTGCCCACTTCGGCGAGTTCCGACAGAGCGCCCAGATAGGTGGTCATCGCGTCGTAGAGGAGCATCGTGTTAGTCTCGTAATCCTGCTCGATCTCGCTCAATGCGCCGACGTTCGCATAGATATCGGACATTGTCTCGTTCTTGCCCTCGGTCTGATTGAGCAGATCTTCTATGTCGGACATTATGTCGGAGGCCTGTTTCTTGAGGTCCTTAATCTGTCCCTTGAGCTCTGACTGTCGTGCCTGGAGTTCTTCCTTGCGGCTTTTTATCTGGGCTGAGTGATTCTCGTTGGACGATGTGGCCTCCAGCGAGAGGGCGGTGTCGGCGTGGATTGTCACCGCTCCGGCGCTTCCGTTTGACGCCGGACGCGAGAAGAATCCACTGTCCTTGTCGGCCTGAATCACAATGTTGCGGGCGTGACTCACTATTTCCGAGTTGGGTCTCACCACGTTTTCCAGTCCGTCCATCCCGGGGTCCACGGCTATGCTCCGTATGGATGTGGCTCTGCTGGTGATGGTGCCGCCGAGCTCCTTCCCTCCGGAGCCGCCCACTCCGTCCAGCCCTATGTCGTTGGCGCGGATGGTGACTTTGGAGAACGAACCGTCACCCCAGAGGTCTCCGGTCTTGTCCACGTTGCCGATTATTATCTCGGGAGCGGATATCACGATCCGCTTGCTGTCGCGGAAATACTGGCCGGCGCTGATCTGGTTGAAGATTTCCTTCTTGAGGGACTGTACTTCTTCCTTCTGCCTGCGGACTTCCTCCACGTCCTTCTCCAGGCTGTCCTGGAGCTTCTCTATGGCCTTCTGCCACTCTTTGAAGATAAAATCCATAACGCGCTTTATTTGTTCTTCCGAAGCTTTTTCATTTTTATTGTCACGTCCGTGAGGTCGCCTACGTGCGGCTTCACTCTGGCGGAGACCTTTTTGTAGCCCTCTTTGCAGAGGGAGATGTCGCATTCCGTGTATCCCGGCACCTGCTCCACGATACAGGGAGTGAGGCCGCGAGCGGCTCCGTCCACGAAGATGATGGCTCCGATCACGTTTGAATGTATGCTGAGCCAGGCCGTGTCCGTAGGGAGGCGGTCGGTGTCGTCGTTTTCGGGGATAGAGAGGGCCAGGTCCATCAGCGGATCGCCGCTGGAGGGGCTGCAGGCTCCCGCTTCGCTCTTCCAGCGTCCGCTGTGCCAGAATGGCGATGCGTCCGCGTCTTTGCTGAGCGATATGCTCGTCTTGGACGCGGGCTCGACGTCGATGGCGGAGTCGTAGTAGTAGAGCCCGTCCCAAAGAACCGTGAGTCTGTGCTCTCCGGGCGAGACGTGCCCGGTCGTGAGCGTGCCCCGGCCTATGAATTCCTTGTCCAGATAGACTTCCGGCTCGGAGGAGCCCGTGTCCACGGAGATGTAGCTGTAGAACGGCTGGAGCGAAATCCGCCTGCAGACCTTCCCCGTGTCGGAGAGCGTGAGCGAGTCCTCGACGCTCTTGTGGAAGGGGGCCTCGACGGTATATCTGTGCGGCCCGAGCGGGAGGTGGAACTGGGCCTTCCCGTCCCTGACCAGCGCAGTGGTCGAATCGATGTGTACGATGGCCCCGTCGGGGCTTATGTCAAGCACCAGCCATTGACTGGACAGTTTGAACAACTTGTCCGGGCCGCGCTTCGCAAAATCAAGAACTTCCACCTGCTGGGCGCTCGAGGGTCCCTCAGACAGAAGCAACGACGCTGTGATAAGCAATATGCGCGCGAAGGTTTTCAATCTGAACTGTGCGTGATGTAGAGTGTCTTGTCGGAGTCGGTGCCCAGATAGGTGATCGTGGACACGAGTATGCTGAACTTCAGCTCTGAAGCGGAGGCTTTGTCGGACGAGTAGACGTGCTTTTCCTCCACCTCGACGACGTATCCGTACACCACCATCGCGTCGGCGTAGTCCGCAAGCTTCTTGTCAGGCCCGAACGTCGGGTTGAAGATGAACGTGAACGGGTAGCGGCTGTCTTGCTTCAGCCTCTCAAGGAAGGTCTTCCCCGTGTTGGAGGCGCCTATCCTGACGGAAGCCCGGAGCACTACGCTGCCGGTAAATCCGAACGGCATCCCGTCTGCGTCCAGATTCTTCTCGCATCTGTACTCGAAATGCTGCACCGTGCTGCACTTCGACCGTGAAGGACCTGCCACGCCTGCCCGGATATCGTCCGTGAGAAGCACTGCCTTGAGATGATTTGACATCAGTTCTGCCATACTGTTACTCTCCGCTTTTGAATTCCACGCTGTCCACCACCACTTCCTCGGCCGCTATCTCCAGAGTGACGGTCCTGCGGGATCTGCTGCCGATGTCGTAAACTTCAGACAGAGAGACGCAGAATGCGTCCTCGAACGTTATCTGCTTGACGTTCTCCTCGCTCCCTATGCGGTACAGCACTTCGAAGACCAGACGTCCGCTCCTGGCGGAGCCGTCCGCGTACCATTCGAAGAGGTTGAGGTCATCCTTGCCGGGAGCCACGACGGTGAGTGTCATCTTGTCGCATCGCGCGTTGCCATCGGGCCGGAAATGGTTGTGGCAACGCGTGAAATGACAATTACATTCGGCGACCAGGTACTCCTTCGAGTAGAAGTGAGCACCGTTGTCGCCGAATTGAAGGGTTGCAAGCATTACTTCCAGGCGTTGTTGAACTCGACGCTGCCGTTCTTGAGGACCTGGCACACGATGGTGATCTCCTCGAAGTGGATCTGTCCGTCTTCCCAGCAGTCTTCGTAGTGCACGCAGTAGCAGTTCTCGCCCTTGATCTCCTTCATCGTGGAGCCGTCCACGGTGTTGAGGAAGACGATGGAGATGTCGCGCGGGGTGGCGGGCTCGAGCATCCACTGCAGGAGCTGGTTGTTGCCGTCGTTGAGAGCCTTCACGCGCACGTTGATCAATCCTCCGCGGGGATTGCCGCTGAGCTGGCCCTCGATGTCGGTGGCCTGATTGAATTTGTAATCCACCTTCATCACTTCACGATTCTCGAAGTCCTTTACCTGAAGCTGAACAGGATTTTCGTTTGTTGCCATATCGTTAGCGTTTTAATTGTCAAACTTCCGACTTGATGCCTATGCCCAGTCGTTCTCAAACTTCACTCCGCCGAAGTCAATCTCCTTGCAGGTGATGACGATCTCCTCGGTGTGGCCGACCTTGTCTTCCCACTTCTCCTCGTAACCCACGCAATAGCCGCTCGTGAACTTGATCTTCTTCATCTCCTTCCCGGTCTTCGTCTCCATATAGGTGATGGTCCCGTCCTTGGGGAGATTCTTCTCAAGCATCCAGGCCAGAAGGTCGGGAGTGCCGTCGTTGAGCGCCTTTACCTTCACGTGGAACTGACCGCCGCGGGGGATTCCGGACATCTGTCCTTCCACATCCATTGCCTGATCGAACTCGTATGAGACCTTTAAGACCTCACGCTCTTTGTAACCGTCGATCTCGATTTTAACTGGAGTCTTTGCCATTTTGTTGAAAATTTATAAGGTTAGTTTTATTCCATCTGGGCATCCTTGTCCTTCTTGTCTGCGGAGACCTTGATGATGAAGTTCTTGGCAGAGTAGAAGGGAGTGAGGCTGATGTCGCAGGATATCCTCTTGGTCACGGGATCCTGCACGGGCTCCTTGATCTCGTAGTTCTGGAAGAGGTTCCCGTAGCCCTTGTAGTCGTTCAGGAAGGCCTGGATCTTAGCCTTGAGGTTCTTGGGGGAGTTGTACGGATCCCAGTTCTCGAGAGCCACCTCGTGCACATAGTTCATAAGCACCTTCTTGACCCAGTCAAACACGCGCACGATGGGGTACTCCTTCATCGCGGTGAGGTCTCCGTTGTAGAGAGTGGTGTTGTTGAACGCCATCACGCGGCCCTCGGAGAAGACCATAGGGATGACCTGATTGTCCATAAGCGATGCGATCTCGGACTTGAGCAGGTCGAGCTTGACGCCCTTCACTCCGTCGAGGGTTCCGTACTTCTTGCCGCCCGCACCCTGAGCCATATTGGCGCTCTCGTCATAGAGCTTTCCGCAGAGGGCTCCCGAAGGATAGATGTAGAAGGCGGGGGAGTCCTCCTCGTCGGCCGACATCTTCTCCGCCTCGCGCCCCACGATCCAGTTGGCGGTCATAATGACGTTCATCAGCTCGGCGTCGGAGTCGCGGTAGCCCTCAGTGTTGGCCTGGAGGTCGTCGAACGAGTACTCGTCGGCGTGGTCGGTGAGGAGCATCACCTTGTACTTGTAGGCGAGCTTCGCCCACTGCAGGAGGGTCGGCTTGTCAGTGAAGACGTTGCCGGGCACGCATACGAGGCTGTAGCAGTCCTTGAGGCTGAGACGGTCGAACCCGTTGCGGAGGATCTCCTCCACTTCGCCTGCAAATCCCGAGTCGGGGTCCGCGATGTCTTCCTTGAACACGTTGATGACGCGGAGATTCTTCACCTTGTCCGAGCCGGCCGATTTGAAGAACGCGTCCAGGGAACGGTATGAGCGCTCGAGGTCCTTCGTGGCGAAGAGAGCGTCGGTGATGCCCTGCTTGAGCACTGCGGTGTATTTGTCTTCCTTGGCCTTGCAGGCGTCGGCGAATTCGGAAGAAGTGCCGTAACCGGCGTTCAGGAGGTCGAGCCAGCCTTTGAGGTCGCGCTCAAGGCTCTCTCTCTTGTCCTTGAATCGCTTGTCCGAGAGGAAAACGGACTTGGCGGCCTTGCGGGCAGGGTTCATATTGTCAGCTTCGGGGAGGAATCCGCGTACGGCGTTGAATCCTCCGAATGCTGCGAGCAAATTGGAAGTGTCGGCCTGCTTGGCTCTGACTTCACCGGCAGCCTGCTCTACGGCTGCGCTTTTTTTCAATTCAGTATCTGCCATTTTGAATATGATTTTATTTTGCTGATTCGATTTCTTCAAGCATTGCTTCGAGGACCGTCTTGAGCTCGGCTCTGGAGCTCTCGTCCTTGAGGATGTCGCGTAGCTTGCGGTTCTGCTCGATGCTCTTGCGGATCCTGACGGAGGTGTCGATCTTCTGCTTCACGCCCGAGAGGAACTCGCTGTTCTCCACCAGACGGCCTTTGCCGCCGCCGGCCTCGAAGTCGCGGAGTTCGCCGAATTTGAGGGTCTCGCTTACCGAGCCGCCCTCCTCGTCGGTGAAGTCCACGCTTACCTTCGGCTTGAAGTGAGCGAAAGCGTCGCCGATGTTCTGGATGTCCTCGACGAATTCGGGGTTGCCCGGATCGGCGTCGGCGGTGTACTGATCGATCATCAATGTCTTGTTGCTGTCGATGGGGTTGACCTTGGCGCTGGACTGCTCGTCCGGTGCCATAGAGATGAAATTCTCTTTCATTGCCATAACTTGAGAGGTTTTATTGTTTAACGTTGAATTGCAGATTGTCCTCGCCGTCTATGGTGAGGGTCACGGTGTCGCCGCTCTTCACCTGCCCGGAGATTATCATCTTGGAGAGGGGGTTGCGGAGCTCCTTGCGGATGGTTCCGAGGATCGGGCGCGCGCCGTACTGGGGGTTGAAACCCTTCATCGCGACCTTCTTCTTGGTCTGCTCGTCCATCTCGAGGGTGATTTCCTGCTCGGCGAGGAGCTTCAGCAGGCCCTTGAGATGAATCTCGAATATGCGGGTGACGGTCTCCTCGGTGATGGGGGAGAAGGGCACTATCTCCGTCAGACGGCCCAGAAACTCGGGGCGGAAGTAGTCCTGCATGATGTTCATCAGGTCGTTGTTCTGCGGTATTTTGCCGGCATTGAACTGGTCCACCACAAACTTGCTCCCGATGTTGGAGGTGAAGAGGATCAGGGCGTTGGAGAAGTCTCCCACTCTGCCCAGACGGTCGTGGAGCTTGCCTTCGTCGAGGATCTGGAGGAAGAGGTCGAAGACTGACTTGTGCGCCTTCTCTATCTCGTCAAACAGCACCACGCTGTAGGGGTTCTGACGTATTTTGTTGACCAGCAATCCGCCCTCTTCGTATCCCACATATCCCGGAGGCGCTCCGTAGAGCAGCGCCACGGAGTGCTCCTCCTTGAATTCGGACATATCGAAGCGGATGAGGGCCGATTCGTCGCCGAAGAGGAACTCCGCGAGCGACTTGGACAGCTCCGTCTTGCCGGTGCCGGTGGGGCCGAGGAAGAAGAACGAGCCCATCGGCTGGCCTTTCTTGCTCAGGCCCGAGCGGGCTTCGAACACCGCGTCCAGCACCTTCTTCACGGCGTGGTCCTGGCCCACGACCCTCTTTTTGAGGGATTCTTCTCCGCCCATCAGGCGGTCGCGCTCCTGAGTCTGGACCTTGCCCAGGGGGACGCCGGTCTTCTCCGCCACCACGGCGCAGAGGTCCGAGGCGTCCAGAGCGCCGCGCCTTTGCTCCTCGGGGAGGGAGTCGTTGGCGGTCTTCAGGTGCGACATCGCGCGGTCGAGGAGGTCGAAGGCCGAATCCGGCAGAGACCTCTCGTTGAGGTAGCGCTTGGAGAGGCGCACGGCTTCGCTCATCACGCTCTCGTCCACGCTCAGGGAGTGGAATCTCTCATATGCGGGGATTGCGCCCTTGAGAATCTCCAGGGCAAGTGCCGCGTCCGGCTCCTCCACTGTCAGCTTCTCGAGCTTGTTGAGCATCTCCTTGTCCAGCTCGATGTTCTTGGTGTATCCCTCTATCGAGGAGGTGGCGAGCATCCTGAGTCCGCCCTTGGTGAGCTCCTGCTTGAGGATGACGGACGTGCCGAAGAGGTTGCTCTGCTTGTCGAAGAGCTTGTCCAGAGACTCGATGACGAGGATGGCGTCCCCGCGCGACTCGATCTCGGCGATGAGCTTCTTGAAGCGGTCTTCCACCTCGCCGCGGTACTGCGCGTCGGCCGAGAGGGCGGTCGTGTCGAGCTCGAAGAGCCGGGCTCCCTGCAGGAATGCGGGCACTTTGCCGGTCGCGAGCTGGGCGGTGAACGCGTCCAGGAGGGAAGTCTTGCCCACGCCGGCGTCTCCGGTGATTAGGAGGTTGGCCTTGGTCTTGCGGCCCAGGATCTCGTGGATGAGCGCGGTCTGCGCCTCGAAGCCCACAATCACGGGAGCCTCGCCGGAATTGTACCGCTCGACCCTGTCAGTGCAGTATTTCTTTATGAGGCCGGTGGAGGCGGCTGCCTTCGCGGCGCCTTCCTTGCCCGCTTCGTACGCCGGGGTCGAGGCTCCGGCGCCTGCTCCGACCTTTTCGCAAATTTCGGACGGAGCGAGCGGGAGGGTCTTGAGCTGGTCGAAGGTGAATCCCACTCCGGGAGTCACCAGGGAGGCCAGGATGCAGACGGCGTCGCATTCGTCCTTGCCGAATTTGAGCCGGTAATTCTCCGCCTCGTCCATCACTTCCGCGGCTTCGTCGGAATACTCCAGGTCGGTGGTGGGACGGGCGGCGCGCGGAGCCATCTGCATCTGGACGTCGGCCCAGTCCTGCAGGTAGAAGTAATCCTTGTCCAGAGTCGATTCGACAAAACCGACCAGCCCGAGCTCCTTGTGGAGGACGGCCTTGAAGATGTGCGCGGGGTAGATGGCGTCCGCGCAGTGTTCCTGCGCGAAAGAGCCTGCTATCCGCTTGATAAGCTCACTAATGTTTTCCATCGCAAGTGCGTAATTTCAGTAGCTCTCAAAGTTAATAATTTTTTTTCGCAAAACGAGCGCAATCGGCCAAAAACTTGGTTTTGGTCGAATTCCCGATCAGCTGCGGCTCGCATCGAAACAGCGAATCGGGCACGGAACCCCCGGATGCGTGCCCCTCTAAGGGTTCATTACCGGACGGACGCAGGAAGTGAATGTTTTGCTGCGGTGGGCTTCCGGATAGAGGTCGCCGTTGCCGTAGTCGAAGTGCAGGCAGTATGCCGAATCGCTATCTGAAGCCTCCGAAGACCAGTAGAACCCGATTTTGCCTTCGCCGAACGCAGCCGGAAGGAAGATGTGGGTGTCTTCGGACTTGCTGTAGTATGCAGATATGGAGGCGTCATTTCTTTTGCCCTTGTCCGAATCCTGCTTCGCCTTGTACACGTAGTAGCCGTGGTCGCCCTCGTCGAAGTGCATGTAGGTGCCGGCGGTCAGTTCGGACAGTTCCGCCCGCGTCGGGAGCCTCCAGGAGCCGCCCCAGGACGAGGCTGACGCGTCCGCAAAGGTGAAGCGCGTGACTGCCGACGTGTCCGTCACGGAAGTCGCCCCAACGTTCATCGTGGCCCAGCGCAGGCCGCTCGGAAGAGCGAGGTCCACATAATCGTGGCCTCCCGCAAGGTCGAGAGTGAGCGCGATGGTGGTGATGCTGCCGCGCAGGGCCTCTATCGCCTTGTTGGCTGTCCGGGTGAAGCTGCCCTTGTCTGTGGTGACGGTGATCTTGAGGGAACCATAGCTTGCCGGCGGGACGCTGAGGAGGAACGACTCGGACCCGGATGAGTTTATCTCCCGGCTGCAGGTGAGAGTCAGCGTCTGAGATGCACCTGCGGTCGGCACGGCCTTCCAGGCGTCGCCGTCGGAGACTATGCTGCAGGTGCCGGAGAGAGCGAGGCTGCTGTCTTCCAGCTTGACCGACTGCACGGTGGCCGAGCCGGATCCGGTCTTGAGATCGAGCCTCACCAGAGCGCAGAGATTCTTGAACTGCAGCGTCTGTGAGGAGGTCTCGGCGTACATCGGGAAGGCGGAGCCGGGGAGGGGGTCCGCGACGGTCCCGCTCAGGCTGACCGTTCCTGCCGAGCAGGAGCTTCCGGCGGCGGGATAGATGGCCTTGAAGACTGAGCCGGATGGCGCAGACGGTCCCGTGCGCTCGAAATCCGTGCTCGCGGAGCCTCCGGACAAGGCCTTGTATTCGACGTCGTTAATGAGGATTCTGTCGTCCAGGACCCAGCCTATGCTGCTGCCATCTATCGAGGTCTTGGTGGAGGGCGAGACATATTGCACTCTCTCCATAACCGCCCGGAACGACGGTTCGCGGGGCTGCTCATCCTTTTGGCATCCCGTCAGAAGTGCGGCAATCGCCGCCGCAACAAACAATGCGTCAGGTTTCATACGAGGGTCAGTTGAAATCACTGTCGCCGTAAGAGTTCCCCGAGCCCAAAGGCTCGATCTCGCCCGCCCCCGGGCTGACGCACAGCGCTCTGCGGGGCGGAACGGCTATCTCCGTCATCCGCGGCGTCACGTACGTCTCTTTGATGGTATTATGCATATGTCGCAAAATTTAGTCTGATTCCTCCCAATCTCCGCAGTGCGGAAGCCTGTAGAGCGCGAAGAGCGAATCCGCCGGGCCGTAGAGAGCGTGGTAGCTGCCGCTTAGCCAGGTGGCGAAACAGCTGAAGTCCGCCGCGCCCAGAGCCCGGTAGGAGGCTATGTCTCTGGTATAGTGCTCGCGCTTCATCTGCAGGGGGACAAGCCGGTCCTTCTTCCAGCGGCAGGCCATCGACTCGTCCAGCCAGTATTCGAGGATGTGCTGAGTATGCCCCGGGAATGCCATCAGGTTCTCTCTCAGGGCCTTCGTCTGGGCTTCGCTCAGAGGCAGGGCGTAGTCTCTCTTGATCGGGGCATACTCGAGGAAGATTCCGTCGGCGGCGCGAAGGGAGAGGGGAGCGTCGAGAGTCTGCTGGTAGGCAAGATGGGCGAGAGTGGCCTCGGGGTCATACTCCCGCAGCATCGAGAGGAGCCTGTTTTCGTAGAGGAGTATCTGCTCCGAAGGGGTAAGCGCGGCGCAGTCGGGGCAGCGGCAGAACATATTCTGCTTGTCGTCGGCCCAGAAGTAGTAGCGGTGGGTGGTGGGCTTCACCCATTCCAGCAGCTCCTCCAGCCTGGGGCGCATCGCCTCCACGGCCTCCGGCGAGCTGAAACACATATTGTATGAGGGGTTGCGGCAGCCGTCGGCGTCCACTCTGAAGTACTCCGGATGTGGCCCGAAGAGCTCTCTCGGCAGCAGGTAATCGATGGCGTGAAGCTCGTACTCCACGTCCACGCCCTTGCGCGAGCACATTGAGAGGAACTCCCGCCCCTCCGGACTGCGCACGAATGCCTCGAGCGTGTCGATGGGGTCGTTGGACGTCGCGGCGTGAAGGCCTATCGTGGAGATTCCGCCGAGGTCTATGCGCTTCTCCCATTCTCCCGCTCCGAGTGAGGTGACGTCGTCCGGATAGATGACGACTCCCGAACGCTCCTTCCGGGGCGTGGCCCTGCACTCCATAAGCACCCCCGGCACGTGGAAGTCCGGCTCGCCGGCATCCTGCGGCACCATCGAATACCATTCAATCTCCCCGTCCGGAAGCCTGTCCCCCCTGAACGCTCCCAGCCAGAACCCCCTGTCCAGATCGATTCCGAGCCCTTCAAGCTCCGCTCTCGAGACGCTTGCGGACACCCTGTATCCCCAGGGGGTCGTCATCGCGTCGGCCCTGAGGGTGGAGAAATTCCAGTCGAAGTCGAATCGGCGGTAGTACTTCGCCCTGTAGTCCATCACCCTTCCGGCGGCATCTATCTCGGCGCAATAATAGCCTCTCCTGAGGCTTCTGTCGGGGGAGAAGAAGACCTCGACCCTGTCTTCGCCGTCGACCGTCCGCTCCGAGTCGAAGCTCCCGGACAGCGCCGGGGTCGCGTCTTCGACCTCGAAGCTGAAGAACAGGCGCTCCGAGGTGGAATGGATGCAGAAGCGCGTGCCTTCGCCCTCGCTCTGCCCCGGGGCCCGGAAGCCGGAGTGTGTGAATCCCTGCCCGATGTCCACGCTCTGACCGGCGGTGCAGGCCGCCAGCATCACTGGTATTGCAAGCAACAATGCGGATTTGATGTTCATCTCGCGGAAGAATTATGTAAATGTTTCGCAGCCCGGCCGGCGCAGGATGGCCATCTCCATCCACTCCCCGGCTTGCCGCAAATGTAATGATTTGTCGGCTCATCTGCAAAGTTCTTTTTGCCCAACCGGGCAAGCGTTCGGGGGTTTCCGGGCTCATTCCCGTCATCCCGGGCTTCGACCCTCGTCATCCCGGGCCCTGACCCCCGTCATCCCGGGCTTCGACCCTCGTCATCCCGGGCTTCGACCCTCGTCATCCCGG
>R18__coassemble_1454_pt1 | contig 29178 bp, 22 predicted proteins | sample R18__metabat2_high_PE_016 | metagenome-assembled genome bin R18
ACCGACCCCAAGCGCAAGCTCATCGGTGACGACGAGCACGGCTGGGACGACCACGGAGTGTTCAACTTCGAGGGCGGCTGCTACGCCAAGGTCATCAAGCTCGACAAGGAGAGCGAACCCGATATCTACAACGCCATCCACCGCGACGCCCTCCTCGAGAACGTGACCGTGGACGCCGAGGGCAAGATTGATTTCGACGACAAGTCCGTCACCGAAAACACCCGCGTCAGCTATCCTATCTATCACATCAAGAACATCGTCAGGCCTCTGAGCGCAGGTCCCGCCGCCAAGCAGGTGATCTTCCTCTCCGCCGACGCGTTCGGTGTGCTCCCTCCCGTCAGCATCCTGACCCCCGAGCAGACCAAGTACTACTTCCTCTCCGGCTTCACCGCCAAGCTCGCGGGCACTGAGCGCGGCATCACCGAGCCCACTCCCACCTTCTCCGCCTGCTTCGGCCAGGCATTCCTCGAGCTTCATCCCACGAAGTATGCCGAGGAGCTCGTGAAGAGGATGGAGCAGAGCGGCGCCAAGGCATACCTTGTCAACACCGGCTGGAACGGCACAGGCAAGCGCATCAGCATCCGTGACACCCGCGGCATCATCGACGCCATCCTCGACGGCAGCATCGACAAGGCTCCCACCAAGAACATCCCTTACTTCAACTTCGAGGTTCCCACCTCTCTCAAGGGAGTCGACACCGGTATCCTTGATCCTCGCGACACCTATGCCGATCCCGCACAGTGGGAGGAGAAGGCCAAGGATCTCGCAGGTCGCTTCATCAAGAACTTCAAGAAGTACGAGAGCAACGAAGCCGGCAAGGCTCTGGTAGCAGCCGGTCCTCAGCTCTAGTCTTCAGGACAGATAACCTTTCGATAGGAGGCTGACCAAAAACTGTCGTTTTTGATCAGCCCCTTCTTTTTTCTCAACCCCCAACCCCCTTTCAGGGGGCAATGAAGGGCTACGTCCCTCAGACTCCCCGGGTCGCTTCGCTCCGAAACTACCCTTTTTAGTCATCCCCTTTTTGTTGTTATTGTCGGGTAATTGGCCTACCTTTGCAGGATAATACAGAATCAATGAAACGCACTCTCCGGGCATTTGTCGTCGCACTCGTTTTCCTGCTTGTCTTCTCCTGGAGCACAAGCCCGCTGTATCTCTCGTATGGCAACGACAGCGTCTTCTTCCAGACCATAGGTCTCGGCATTCTCCAAGGCAAGGTGCCGTATGTCGACCTTTTTGACCACAAGGGGCCCGTGCCGTTCTTTATGAATGCCCTCGGCTACTCCATCGGTTCACTCTCCCCGGACCCGTCGTTCGGGAGGACAGGACTCTTCATCCTGCAGGTCATCTCGCTGACCGTGACGCTGCTGCTCCTGGGGAAGCTGTCATCGTGCTTTGTCAGCTCCGGGAGGCGGTCATTTCTTGCGGTAGGGCTCGCCCTCATCCCGATGGTCGACTTCGTGATAGAAGGCAATCAGGTCGAGGAGTGGTTGCTGCCCTTCGTGGCTCTCTCGCTTGTCATCGTGACGCAGTTCGTGCAGAGCAGGCAGATGAGCGCCTGGAGAGCGCTTCTTCTGGGAGTGAGCCTCGGGGTGTGCTTCTACACACGCCCCAACGACGGGGTGATGTGGATAGGGGGTCTGTGCCTCGGACTTGTCATCATCTGCATCAGAGAGAGACGATGGAGGACCCTTCTCTCCAGCTCAGCTGCTGCATTGGGAGGATTCGCCGCCGTGAGCGCCCCTGTATTCCTGTATTTTGCAAGTCACGGAGCGGTCGGGGCGATGATGGAAGGAATGATCTGGCACAACCTGCGCTATGCTTCCGACGGCGCCTTCACCTGGGGAGGCATAGGGATGATACTTATCCCCGCCATCATAATCGTATCGACTCTGGTGTTCCTTCCGCGTGAGAGCCGTCGGGATTGGACGACTGTCCTCTGCCCGATGCTTCTCTTCACCGTCCTCTTCATCGGCAAGAGAGACTACTACCACTACCTGCTGCCTCTGATACCGTACGTAGTCATATGTATGAGCCTCGCGCTCGAGTATTCACGCAGAGTCTTCCTCTGGGTAGTGTGCTCTCTGTTCGCGCTGTTTTCCTTCCAGGAGTGCCGCTACATAAGTCAGGCTGCCCGCATCCGGAGTCTGACCGCAGAGGTGTATGAGCAGACCGACAGACTGCTCGACAATGTGCCCCTCTCCGAGAGGAACAGCATCTGGAACTACAATCTCTTCAATCTGGCCACTCACGGCCCCGAGTCAAAGCTCTCGCTAGCCGGAGCGCTCCTGCACAAGGGCCTGACCCCCTCCAATTCCATCATAATAGCCTACGACCTGATGTATTTCGATGCCGAGAGAGGCATCAGGGCCAAGGCTCCGGAATGGGTGCTGATGAGCCCCGAGGCAGCGTACAACAAGGATTTTGACTATATCTTCTCCAACTACGACCTCCTCGCCACGACTCCGGAAGGGTTCTGCTGCGAGATAAGACTCTACAAAAGAAAGCAATGCATCCCGTAAGAGCGGAAATAATCCTCAAGGGGCACCTGCTGAACCCGCTGTGGAAGTCTCGCGAGAGCAGGCGCCGCACAAGAGGCCTTGTCACCGCCGAGGCCGTGAGCCGCTACCTTGACCGCTATGTCCCTTTCATCAAGGGCCTTGAGCCTTCCGAGAGGGAGGTGACCGAGGGGGAGGAGTGCATCTTCTCTCTCTGGCTTCAAGGGGCTGACAATGCTCCGGAAGTGGTCCGCTCCTGCTGGGAGAGTGTCCGACGCAACTGCCGGCAGCAGATAGTGATTCTGGATGAAGAATCCCTTGGCTCCCGGATAGAACTTCCGGACCACATCACCCGCAAATGGAAGGACGGTACGCTAAGACCTGCCCATTACGCCGACATCTGCCGCCTGGCTCTTCTTGTCCGCTACGGCGGGCTCTGGCTGGACGCGACAGACTACATCGCCGCTCCCTTCCCTTCCTGGCTGTGGGATGCCGATTTTTTCGTGCATATGAGCGGCACTCACATCAGAGGTTGGTATTCATACGTGCAGAACTGCTTCATTCGGGCCCGCAAAGGCAATTTCCTTGCGAGCGCCTGGCTTGAGCTCATCCTCGAATACTGGCGTAGAGAAGATGTGGCCGCGGATTATTTTATCCATCAGCTGCTCTTCAAGAAACTCGTCGAGTGCAATCCATATGCCTCCGCCGCATTCGGGAAGATGCCCTGCGTGCTGCAGGATGCCGCGCACGAGCTCTGGTTCGGCCACGGCGACGACGACTTCGATCCGGCAAGATGGGAGGAGATGGCATCTTCCGCCCTCTTCCAGAAGACAGAGTACAGTTCCTCTATGGCACGCTCTCCCAGGCCCGGATCTGTCGCGGAGCACCTTCTTGAATCCGGTTCCAAATGATGACAAGACGCCTTTTTCTCTTCGCATCTTTCCTCCAGGACGGTCAGGCGGGAGCGGCCCTGAGGCGCCTCGTCGGCTGCCTTGATTCTCTGGGCGATGTGGTCTATTATGCCGACAGCGACGCTTCGGCGCAGGCCTTGGACTCCCTCGCTCCAATCACCCTGTACGCCGGAGCTTCCCGTCACGGCGAATACGACTTCGGCTCGTACAAGCGCTGCCTGCGCTGGGCCGAAGCCAACCTTGACCTTGCCTCATACGACTATCTTTATCTTGTGAATGATTCGGTGTTCGGGCCTCTGCGCAGCCTCGAGCCGTATCTTGTCGAGCTGGAGGCGTCCGGAAGGCAGGCGCTCTGCCTTGCCTACTGCCCCGACAGGAAGCACCCTCATATGCAGTCGTGGTTTGTGGGGCTTGGCCCTGACATATTCCGCTCCGCCTGGTTCAAGGCTTTCCTTGAAGGCGTGTCTGCCGAGGCGGACAAGCAGGCCGTTTGCGTCAAATATGAGACCGGGCTTTCGGAGTTGATCGCCGGGAAGGGCTACGACGTGTTCTACCTCTTCCGCACTCCTCGCAAGGCCGTCTACAACAGCCCCCTGGCGCTCTTCCGGAAGGGTTTTCCCTTCGTCAAGAAGTCATCGTTCGTGCGACACGAGGGGTGTCTGGGCCACGGCCTCGGCAAGATTATGCTAAGTACCGATGCCGCCGGAGACATAGTCAGCGAGGCGGGGATGCTGTGGGGCGTGGAATACGTGGAGAGCCTTCTTGCGTGCAGCAGGATTGAGAGCGCCTGGCGCTACCTCAAATATCTCTACGGCAAGATCAGTCGGAGTCGAGACAAAAGCGCATCCCGAAGATTATAAGGTACTTCCTGCGCTCCTCTCCGAGTCTGGTGATGGCGAAGATGTTCTCGAGCAAGGGAGAAAGCCCCCTGTTGAGTGTCGACAAGATGCAACAACCCCGGTCCGAGCCCTGAAGGATAATCTTGTGCCCGGCCCCCGAGACCGCAAACGACAAGATGCGCTCGTACGTGTGGGCGAGCGACCCGAAAGAATGAGATGACATCTGCCCCGAGAAGCATTCCGCTTCAATGTCGGAATCTCTGAAGGGACCAAGCAGGCTGGCGCGCACAATAAACATTGTCCCCGCGCAGAAATGAGGGTCCTTCATCGGGATGCCGAGGCGGGCCATCTCGCGCCTGAGCAGCGAGACCTCCTCCGGAGAGTTCTCGGTCAGTTTCCTGTACAGCTCGCGGGAGCATATCATACCCGCGCTGGGATTGCTCTGCAGCCTGTGGAGGGCATGGGAGAAGCTCTCCGGGCTCTTGAGGAAAGAATTGACCAGAAGACTCCTCCACATATATTTGCGCAGAGGCAATCCGTTGATCCGGTTGATCCGGAGATTGGCGTTCTTGGTGTGGAGCTTCATCACGAAGTCGTAGCGGGAGAGGTCGACCGTCCTGATGGCGGCGATGAAGGGCCAGATGTCATATCCCGCGTTCTCGACCTTGAGGACTGTGACGTCGCTCTTGAAGGCCTTTAGCTTGCTCAGCGTGGCTTCGCGCTCTTCGGTGACTGTGACAAGGAGGTCCCAGTCGCAGCCGCATATGTTGGCCATTTTGCCAAGATAATAATCCAGCTGCTGGTGATAATACAGGTGGAATACAACAAGGAGTCGGGTCTTCATCTGAGCTTTTTTTTCTTGGAGGCGAGCTTGTGGGAGAAGGGATCCCTGAATTCCCTGGTCCAGAGTGCCTTTGCGGTGCAGGGGGCGTCTGCCATCACGCGGTCGGCTTCCTGAAGGGCAATCTCAAGGCTGCGGACCTTCCGCTCTTGAGGGCTGGAGAGGATGTATCCGTGCAGGGAGGGGTAGTAGTAATACAGCGGGAGAGAGGTGAGCGAAGCCTTGCGAGTGCGGAGGAGCACTTCGCTCCACCAGGGGAAGTCTTCGTAGATGATGCCCGGGACGAATCTTATGTCGCGTATTCTTTCGGCCCGGCAGAAGGCTCTCCAAGGCTGGCAATGCTTCGTGACATACCCTCTGAGAGCGCCCTTGCGGGGATGCGAACGCTCCGTCGCCCATTCGAAGATGTTGCCTACGCACAGCGTCCTCACGCGCGAAGGGTCCAGCGGAGTCTGTCTGACTCGTGAAGGCTCCTTGAGGTGCAGGAGCTGGAGCGCGCTGATAAGGGTGCGGTAGGCCCTGTCGTAGGTGTAGGTGACAAGGTCGGAGCCGTCGGCCTCGCCGATATGGTGGCAGACTTCAAGAGCCTGACGGTGGATGAAGTCGTCGGAGTCGACGAACATTATCCATTTGCCACAGCAAGCCTGCAGAGCCGCATTGCGCGCCGAACTGACGCCTCCGTTCTCCTTGTGTATGACCTTGAACCGCGGATCGAGGGCTGCGAACTCGTCCAGAAGAGCGGCGCTTCCGTCGGTGCTTCCGTCGTCGACGCAGACGGCCTCCCAGTCTCCAAATGTCTGGGCGGCGATGGATTCGAGACAACGGCGCAGGTGCGCCTCGGCGTTGTGGACAGGGACTATTATGCTTATCTCACACATACAATCATCTGTGCAGTGGCAAAATCCGGGCCTGAATTATTTGATGTTGAAGAGGAAGTTGTCCATCGGATGATAGGTCAGGTAGGCCATCAGGAGGGCTTCCGCCACGGCGATGGCGGCAAAGAGGGGCCAGGCCCTGCCAAGAGTCCTGCACTTCTCCCATCTGACTGACAGCTGGAGCGAAGCGGCCATCACGAGGGCATAGGCTATGATGTCGACGATCAGGACCGAGTGATGGGTGAACGGGTAGTAGACGAAGAACAGCCCTATCTGCACGGGGATGGCCAGGATGCCGACAAGGACAGGAGCGCTCAGCTTCTCCGCATTGCGGCACTCCAGACATCTGTAGAGCGCAAACAGAAGCATCGGATAGAAGATCATCTTCATATGCTCCCAGACACACTCGTTGACAGGCAGTACATAATAGACCCCGTGGCCAAGGTCTGCCCAGTCGTGAGCCATATGCATGGCGGCCCCGATGCAGATCGCAATGAACCAGATAATTATTGTTTCGGTCTTTTTCATATCGAATTCTGTAATTTTCGAAATGTAGTGATTTTAATTGAGAAACAGCCTATCGCTTCAAGCCAGGATTATGAAGACACAAGGGCGCTTGCCGATGACGAAATCCTTGACTTCACGCCACTCCTTCACGCTCAGGGTCCGGATGAACTGGGTCGGGAGGGTGATGTCTGCCGCGACGCACAGCCTGGTCGAAGGGCTCAGCCCCGAGAGAAGGTCGCTCAGAAGCGAATCGTTGCGGTAGGGGGTCTCGATGAATATCTCGCTCTGGTGAAGCTGCGAGGACTGCTTCTCCACTCCTCGGAGCGCCGCTCTGCGCTCCTCGGTCTTGGCGGGGAGATAGCCCCGGAACGCAAAGGACTGGCCGTCGAGGCCCGATGCCATCAGCGCGAGCATCAGCGACGAGGGCCCCACGAGGGGACAGACCTCGACTCCGTGGCGGTGGCAGAGCGCCACAAGGGCGGCTCCCGGGTCGGCTACCGCAGGAAGTCCGGCCTCGGAGATGAGCCCCACATCGCCTCTCTTGAGAAGAGGCAGGAGCGAGGCAACTTCCGCCTCCGAAGTGTGCTCGTTGAGAAGGTGGAACTCGAGCTCTTCTATATGCCCTTTGAGCCCCGCGCGTGAGAGAAATCGGCGCGCGGTGCAGACCTCTTCCACCACGAATACCCTGAGAGCGGGCAGCAAAGAGAGTACCGATGAGGGCAGAACCTCGGAAGGGTCGTTGTCGCCAAGAGGCGAGGGGATAAGGTAGAGTTTTCCCATAGTGTCAGATTGTCAGGCCGTCGTATGCGGGGTGTACGCCTTCGGGGAGCATCTTGTCGAACTCCTCGTGGCAGGGGATAAGGTGCGACAGATGAGTGATGTATGAATTCCTTGCTCCGACTCTTTCGAAGAAGTCAAGGCACTCGTCGAGCGAGAAATGAGAGCGGTGGGCGGCAATCTTCACGCAGTTGAGAGTCACCGCGTCCAGCCCCTGGAGCTTGGAGAATTCCTCTTCCTCAATCAGATTCATATCGGTGAGGTACGCGATGTTTCCGAAGCGGTAGCCCATCACCGAGATGCTCTTGTCCTTGAGATGATAGCCGTGTATGGGGATGACTTCGACGGATGCCTTGCTCACGCCGGCAGGCTCGAGATGGTGGTAGCCGAATCCCCGCTCCCACTCCAGCACTTCGTCCCCGGCGTTGGAGCACACCCTGAACGGCTTGTTCTCTATCCTGTGTACCCGCCACTCGGGGGCGCCGGGGTAGCGCGGTTTGGCGAACGCGTAGGCGTACATATGCCGCAACGTATCCTCCACGTAGCTCTCGCAGTAGATGTTGACGGGGTGCTTCTCGCAGAGATTGAGCGCGCGGGTGTCGTCAAGCCCTCCGATGTGGTCCATATGGTTGTGAGTCAGAAGGATGCCGTCCACGTGGTCGAGCCCGGCGCGTATGGCCTGAGCCCTGAAGTCCGGCCCGCAGTCGACGACCATCGTGATCCCGCCGTAGCGCACGAGGGCCGAGGCGCGAAGCCTCTTGTCGCGAGGGTCTGAGGAGCTGCACACGGGGCACTTGCAGCCGACCATCGGTATCCCTGAGGAGGTGCCTGTGCCCAGAAATGTCAATTCTGCCTTGTCTGTCATATAGTTATGTCTGTCAATTTGCCCACGAGTGTCTCGTCGTAGGGTCTGGTGATACGTATATAGTTGCCGGTGTATCCCGACATCGAGCCGTCCTTCTCTTTCGACTCGAAGAGGACTCTCTCCCTGATGCCGCGGTTGCTCTCGACAAATTCGTCGTGCAGCCTCGAGCTCAGCTCTTCCAGGATGGCGACTCTGCGCACCTTCTCCCGCTCGTCCACCTGGCCGCTCATCGACGCGGCCGGAGTCCCGGGCCTGCGGGAGTAGGGGAACACGTGGATGAATGCCGGGCGGATGCTCTCGATGAATGCCTTGGAGCGCTCGAAGAGAAGGGGAGTCTCTCCCGGCAGACCGACCATCACGTCAATCCCGAAGAAGACTTTCGGGAGGCCTTCCCTCTCGAGACGGCGGCGGATGTATTCTATCCTGTCGCGGAAGAAGGCGGTGTCGTAGCGTCTTCCCATAGCCTTGAGAATCTCGTCAGTGCCGGCCTGGAGGGGAATGTGGAAATGGGGCTGGAACTTGGTGCCGGAGGCAATCCAGTCGACGATGTCTTCTGTTATAAGGTTGGGCTCGATGCTCGAGATGCGGTAGCGCTCAATCCCTTCCACTCCCTCGAGGGCCTGGAGCAGAGACAGGAAGCTCTCGCCTGTGGTCTTGCCGAAATCTCCCGTGTTGACCCCGGTGAGCACAATCTCCTTGACGCCGAGCGAGGCAATTTCGCGGGCCATCCTCACGCACTCCTCTATGCTTATGTTGCGGCTCCTTCCGCGGGCGTATGGTACGGTGCAGTAGCGGCAGAAATTGTCGCATCCGTCCTGAACCTTGAGGAACGACCTGGTCCTCTCGCCGCTGCTGTAGGCGGCGAACACCGAAGGACAGTGCTCGCACTGCGCTCCGAGGATGGATGGCACGACGAGAGACTTCTCGTTGCAGCCGAACACGCGGCTCACACCCTCGATCGAGGCGAAGTCGTCCTTTCGCAGCTCCGCGCTGCAGCCCGTGACGTAGATTGCGGCCTCCGGGTTGATGCGGTGAAGCTTGCGCACCAGGTTGCGCGACTTGGCATCCGACGTGGCCGTGACGGAGCAGGTGTTGACCAGATAGGCGTCGGCCTTCTGCCGCCAGGGCACTATCTCGATGCCGGATTGACGGAGTTTGCGCTCATAGGTCGAGGTCTCCGCATAATTGAGCTTGCAGCCGAGCGTGGTGAGAGCTATCTTCATCATTCAATCATGATTGTGCGCCTGACCCGCGCCTGCTCTTCTGTCTTCTTGAAGCCTTCGCGGAGCATCTTGAAGAAGTTGTCGTATTCTTTCTGGTAGGCTATTCCGATGCCGTTGCGCTGCGAATAGTCGAGGAAACTCGTGAATTCGTCGGCGGAGTGGGAGAAGAGATTGAGCTTGAACTTGCCCGCCTTGTCGAGCTTTATGGAGATGTCGATGTCGCCCACGATGTCGCCGTAGGGCTTCTTGGAGGTGCTGTACTGCCTGTTGCCGACGCTGCCTCCTATCTCCAGCCGATTGTTGAAGAGCTGGGTGGAGATGGCCACGTCGAAGATGTCGGTGCCTTGCTGGTTCTGCTGGTAGCCGAGACCCAGGTCGAGCGGGATGTCCAGCTTCTGGAGGATGTTGCTGAGCTGGTTGGACATCAGTTCTCCGACATTGGAATAGAGTATGTTGGCGCTGTTGACCACTCCCGACTGCTCGCTCGGCAGGAACGAACCCATCACCAGCAGGGCGATGAACTGCTTCTGCACCTTGTCTTCGGTGTTGAGTGCTTCCGTCATCTTCGTGCGGCTCTGCGGGTCGAGGTCCGGAACATCCACCCCGAAGGCTATCTGCGGGCTGAGAAGCTTGTCGGTAATCCTGATCGAGCACTCCACGGGGCGCCTTGTCGAGACGGAAGTGGTGTCCGCAATCAGTGTGGCGAGCGAAGTCTTGACGTTGTAGATGGCGGTGATGTCCATCTCGCTGTTCTTGACAGGACCGTTGAACCTCATTGAACTGCCTTCCTTGAGGGAGAATTCCTTCTTGACTATGCCCGGGACTTCAAAGTGCAGGTTGCCCCCGCTGATATTGTAGTCGCCCGTCACGCTCAGCGCTCCCGTAGATGTCTGCAGGTCAAGCTGCACGGCTCCGTCGCCGCGGGCCGTGATCACGTTGCCTGTCGACTTGTTGAGCTCGAGCATCGCGCTGACGCCTTCGTTGATGTCGGCCTTCACGTGCACGGCGATGTTGCCCGATGCCTTCGGAGCTGCCGCTTGAGAAGTCCTCATCATCTCTTCGTACGGGTCCAGGGTGCCGGTGACTTCCTTGAAGACCAGGAGTTCACCTCCTGAGGATGCCACGGCCGAGTTGAGGGGGATGTGGACATTGCCGCTTCCGGTGGTGGCCACGCTTCCGTCGATGCGAATGTCATCCAATGGTCCGGTAATGGTAAGGTCGGCGTCGGCATTGACAAGGCCGTAGATGTCGCCGGTGCTGCTCAGGGATGTGTCGAGGACTCTGAGGTCGGAGAATTTGACCCCCGCATCGAGGATGATGCCTTTGAAGCCGTCGAACCTGATGCCTCCGGACAGGAGGCCGCTGCCGGAGCGGGAGTCGCGGATATTCACGCCCTGCAGGTGAATCCCGTCGCTGCCGAGGCCCATCAGTCCGTTGAGGGTGTATCGGGCGCCGGTGTAGTCGATATTGAAGGCGGCGTCCTTGAGGGCGAGGACTGACTCTTCGATGACTGGGCTCTCCGACGACCCGCTGACGGAGATCTCGCCGTCGATGCAACCTTCCAGATTGCTGGCTATCCCGTCGAGGAAGGGCTCCAGGAGTTTGAGATTCAGGTCGTTCAGCTTGGCGTCCAGGCAGAGACTGTCGCGATATGGAACGTATGCGCCCTTGATTGAAGCCCCGTCGCAGAGGATGTCGACGCTAGCGAGCATCTCTTCGTCCGGTCCGGAGATGAGTCTGGCGCTTCCGTCCAGCGACCCCGGTATCTCAAGGTCTCTTCCCGTCAGGTCTCCAAGCAGAGACAGGGAGAGACTCCTGATGTCGAGTACAAGAGAGTCCCGGCTCGTCCTGGAATACCTGCCGCAGAGCCTTATCTCCTGCTCTTCGTTGCTGACTCTGAAGCTGTCCACCTGCACTCCGCCGCTTCTTATGGAGACTGTCGAGGGGTCGATGTCCCACATCCTGCTCCCCAGTCTGAAGCCCGACGGCAGCATCTGCGCCGTGACCACGAGAGAATCCGTATCGTCGCGGCTCAGGGAGATGTTAGCGAAGAGGTCGGCGTAGTTGGTCTCCTGAGAGCCCTCGTTGATGTGGAGGGCGAGATTGACGTCGTTCTCTGATGCATATGCCGACAGGGAGCTCTCCCGGATTCTGAGGCCGCCCAGCTTGATCTCGCTGTCGCTTATCCCGGCCGCGAGCGCATCGCCGTTGCTGTCGAACTCGAGCTCGGCTCCCTTGATGTAGTTGGCTCCATACGCAAGCCTTGGGGAGTGGAGCGCCCCGGAGATTGTCCCCTCCGGCGATATGTCCATATGGAAGGATGTCGAATCGGCCACATATGCGCCCGGCATCAGGAATGACAGAAGGTCCCTGGAGTCGTGGAAATCCAGGTCTATGCTGTAGCTGCCCGTCGCAGAGGATGCGTCTGATTCGGAGTTCAGAGCATCGAGATGCCTGCCGAGTGTCAACTGCCTCAGGTCGGACAGCAGGGACGCCGGAGAGTGGCTGCCCCGGAATTCGCCGGACAGGAAACACGACTCAAGGCTCACGGTGTAGCCTTCGGCTCCGTCGGTGGATTCGATGTTGATGTCTCCCAGGTCTCGGGAGAGAGAGTTGTTTTCGAGGAGGATGTCCTGAACCTTGAAGAATCCCGGACTTTTGCCTTTGAATACACGTGTGTAGTTGGCTGACACCCGGCAGGATATCTTGGACCCGAGGCCGCGTCTGTCCAGATTGAGGGCGTCAAGGTCGGCGTAGCCCAGATTGGCATAGAAGCGGTAGAGGGCGTTGTTGGTGGTCTGGGAGAAGTCGCAGACTCCCTGGAAGAGGAAGTTGAGGTTGGGGTCGTTGCAGATCAGCTTGCCGTCGAAGCTCCTTCCGGTCAGTTTGCCGGCCGCTTCTATGCCCGAATACTCGTAGCCCAGCACTCCGAGTTTGGACACCGACAGCGAATCGAGGATGATTGTGGGCTTGTCGCCGTCGAGTCTCGCTCTGAATGCCGTGCTCATCGAGCATTCTCCAAGAACCCCGATACCCGTCGACTCTCCGAGGTTGAAGTCCTTGCAGGAAGCGCTGCCGCTTATCTCCGTCGTGCGCTCCGGATAGGGGAGATTCAGCACCGACAGCGAAGCTCCGGCCGACCCCCGTCCGGAGGTGAGCCGTCCATCTGCCCGGAGTCTGCCCACAGGGCCGTCGGCGTGGCCGGAGAAGACGTATTTCACTCCTCCCTCGAGGCTGCCGAGGTCCAGACCGCAGGAAGGGACTATCGAATTGACAAGACTCTCTGCCTGCGCCGGATTGAAGGATATCTTGTCAATGTCGGTGTCTATTATCATCGAGGAGGGGTCTGTGATGCCGGTGATCCGGCACGACAGCGCTCCGCTAACCCCGCTCTTGTCGCGGAAGCGGAACCTGTCCACTCTGAAGTCGTTGACGTATCCCGAGAATCTGCATCCTTCCTTCAGGGTGAAGCAGGCCCGGTTGTCGGGAAGGGCGTCGATGAAGTATCTCAGCGTCCTTCCGTCGATGGTCGTCGCGTCAAGCTTGCCGTCCATCCTCACGGCGTTGACGTAGTCGAGGAACGAGTAGGCGTTCTTGAAGTTCATCGTGAACCTCGGCACCCGGATGTCCGACAATCCGTCCTGGAGGACTATGTCGTCAAGCAGTACCTGACCTATCCCGCATTTGGCCCTTCCGCTTATGTGCCGGGCCGAGTAGCCGCAATGGTCCGTGACGTCCACGTGGTCCACGATGAAGGAGAGCCTTCCGCCGCTGAAGCGCACGTGGCGTCCTTCTATGCTGCGCGCCCTCATATCGAGGTCTTCCCAGTTGAATCCGACTCCCCTCCATTGATACGGGATATCGAGCAGGTTGTGGAATCTGAATCTGAACCCATCCACCGACAGGCGCCTTATGTCGAAAATCGAGGGCCCCTCGACGGGGACCTCGGGCGGGTCAGGGGCTCTGAGGAAGCGGTTGAGGTTGGACCTGGAAGAGTTGTCCTCGGACGTCATACAGAGCATCCCGTCCTTCATATTCACCCTCGAGAGTCTCACTCCTTCTTTGTGCAGAAGGCCCGAGAGGGAGAATGTGCCGGAGAGGAATCTGACGCTGATGATCGTGTCTATGGGGGAGAGGCCTTTGCCGCAGGAGTCGGGCCAGGGAGAGTCGTCCGTGATGACGAGGTCTCTGACGACAAATGCGTTGAAGGGCTTGATTGTGAGCGAACTGTATGTTATCCTGCCGCCGAGCGACTCTTCGACCTTCGTGATGACGGCCCTCGCGAGACCTGTCTGCACGTCGCTGCGCTCCAGCGCCATCATTGAGGCGAGGAGTATGACTGCGACCAATCCGGTCACCCGTCCGGTTATGTCACTGCGTCTTGCTATGGTCTTGTGAGCTCTATAAATCCTCCAAACTTACTCAAAATCGCCGCATTTTGCAAATGTGGCTCCGAAGAGTTCTGTCGCGGAGGATGTGGTCGCTTCTTCGACCTCGGACACGTCGACTCCCTGAAGCGAGGCTATGAAGGCCGCTATGATCGGGATGTTTGCGCTCTCGTTGCGTGTGCCCCGAAGGGGAGTCGGCGCAAGATACGGGGAGTCCGTCTCAAGGAGTATGCGCTCGAGCGGGATTTTTCGCACCGTCTCGGCGAGGCTTGCCTTCCTGAATGTCACGACTCCTCCTATGCCGACCCTCCAGTCTCCGTATGACTGGAGCCTGAGGAATGTCTCGTAGCTGCCGCTGAATGCGTGCAGATTGCCTCTGAGCGCGCGCCCTCTGAAAGCTTCGAGGACGTCGAAGAAGTCTTCCGTCGCCTCGCGGAGGTGTATGTTGACGGGAAGATCCCACTTAAGGGCCAGCTCCAGCTGCGCCGCGAACGCCTCTTTCTGGAGAGCGGCCGTCTCGAGCCCGTAGTGGTAGTCGAGCCCGATTTCTCCCACCGCCACGGGCTTCTCTGCAAGGTATGGAAGCATCAGATCCAGCTCTTCCCGCCAGTTCTGCCCGACAGATCCGGGGTAGAGCCCGATCATCGGGTAGAGCACTCCGGGATGCCTCCTGACTGCATCGTACATCGCTTCCCGCTCGGAAGAGTCCACATCAGCCTGCAGCATTATCCTCACTCCCGCCTCGAAGGCCCTGTCGATGAGGGCGGATTCCTCGTCGCGAGCGAACGCGCTGTCGGTTATGTGGCAGTGGGTGTCAATGTACATACTTCTCGATCTGCTCGGGGGCGTCTGCGATGAAGTCCGCGCCCTGCAGGTCTTCCAGAGGTCTGAAGCCCCAGGTGACGGCGATGACCTTGATCCCTGCGTTGCGGGCGGTGCGGATGTCGATATCCGAATCACCTATCATATATGTGTCGGCGGCCTTCATGCCGGCCTCGTCCATTATGTAGCTGACGAGGGCAGCGTCGGGCTTGAGAGGGTATTTGGGACTGTTGCCGCAGACGGAGGTGAAGGGAATCCCCGGGAAGAACTTCTTTATGAGTCTCTCCGTCCCTGTCTGGAGTTTGTTGGATGCTACTGCGAGTCTGCAGCCTTCGGAGCTGAGCCTCTGTATCAGCTCGACAATCCCGGGGTAGGGAAGAGTCGCGCAGTCGATGTGCTCCAGGTAGTAGTCCAGGAAGCGCCTGAGGAACTCGTCCACGAAGGCGTCCTCCAGCCTTTTTCCCTCAGGAAGGGCCGCCTTGACGAGGTTGCGCATCCCGCGGCCTACCATCATCTTGTATGAGGGAAGGTCGTGGGTGGGGAGTCCGTACAGGGAGAGGGTGTGGTTGACGGCGCCTCCCAGATCCGCTATCGTGTCGAGAAGGGTGCCGTCAAGGTCGAATATAAGTAACTTGTCCAATTGCGTTGTGGTGTTGGTCTGGCTACTGCAAGTCAATGAACCTGCCGATGTCCATCGAGTCGATGTGGTGGCCGGTGGCGAGGATTGTCCCGTCGGGGGAGATGAGGAAGAGAGAGGGGATGCCGGTGACTCCGTACAGGGAGGAGGCGGGGTCGCTGCGGTCGCCCTTGAAGATGACGGGCCACTTGATGCCGAGCTCGCTCATCGCGCCCTGAGTGTCTTCGAGGGCGTTCTCCCACACGGCTATGCCGAGGATGTTCACCTTGCCGCTCTCGTGAAGGCTCATAAGACTGCTTGAGATCTCTCTTCTGCAGGGGCCGCACCACGAAGCCCAGAAGTCCACGACAAGGGGCTTGTCCGAGCCGAGGAAGTCGCCGATGCTGATGGTCTTGCCGGTGATGGCGTCGGGGCCGCTGATCTCGATGTATTTGCATCCGGGAGCCACGTTCTGCGACTGCTTGAGGCTCTCTATCTTCTGCTGCAATCCTTTGTTGCCGCGGATCAGCTCGTCCGCCTTGTCAAACTCCTCCACTGCCTTGTCCACGCTCCAGAATTCGAGAGCGAGGTAGCGGAACGCGACGAGTCCGATGCTGTCCTTGCCGTGAGCGGCATAGGCAGTCTCGCAGAGAGTCTTGAACTTGTCCATCGCCTCGTCTTCACTCACGCCTTCTTCGCTGAATATCGCCTCCATCTTCGAAGCGAAATCCGCGACTGTCTTGCAGTCATCCTTGGGTGCGGCGCTTCCGCAGCCCATCACCAGCGCTGCCGACAGCGCGATTGTCATAAATTTTCTCATAGGTTATGTTTTAAATAAAATGTCTTATTGCTGAAGAAGTACAAACACGGTGAAGCTGTACGGCTGGGCGCAGACTCCGATGCTCCGGCCTTCTGAGGTGAAGGGGCATTCGACGGGGATGATGCCCGAGGGGGAGTCAAGAGTGTTGTCTTCGTAAATATTGTCGGTAGTGAGCCTCACCGCCCTCACCCCCTTCATCGTCTCATTCTTGCGAAGGCCCTGGAAGTCAAGGGTGATGTCCCGGGGCTCATCGCAGGTGTTGACCACCTTGATATACACGAGCTTGCCGTCGCGCACGGCGCTGGCGAACAGGCCGTTCTGGCCCTCGGCGCCGCAGACTGGGGAGCCTCCTGCCGTGAGCCTAAGGACATTCTCTCCGCGGTACTCGGAGTAGAGCTGCTGTACATAGTAACTGACAGTCCTGCAGCAGCGCAGGTTGTCGTACCATATGAGGTCGGGCCTCCACTGCCAGCCCTCGGCGTGGGCGAAGAGAGGGGCATAGGTCGCCATCTGCACGATGTCGGCGTTGCGCTCCAGGCCGGTCATGAAGGCCGATTCGAGAAGCGATGCGTAGAAATGGTTCCAGGCCCGCCCCTTCGCGTGGCAGGCGTACTCGCCCGCGAAGACCTTGGGTCCCTTGCGGTCGTAGGAGTCGTATCGCGCGCCCTGGGAGAGGAACCACTCGTAGGGGCGGTAGAAGTGCTCGTCCACAAGGTCTGCCCCGAGCTTGCGCATCTCGGGCCAGAGGAAGTCGAACTGCTCTCCCTCCGAATCGGGGCCCGAGGAGCCCACAATCCTGATCTCGGGATATGCCTTGCGGATTGCCTCGACGAATGGCCTCAGATGATCCGGGTAGGTCTGGCCCCACTGCTCGTTGCCTATGCCTATGAATTTGAGGCCGAAGCTCTCGGGATGCCCCATCCGGGCTCTCAGCGCTCCCCACCCTGTGTCGGCGCTCCCGTTGGCGAACTCGATCAGGTCGAGGGCGTCCTGAATATAGGGCTGCAGGTCCTCCACCCTGACGTGCGCGTCGGGCGAGTCGTTCTGAAACTGGCATGCGAGGCCGCAGCTCACGATCGGAAGAGGCTCCGCGCCGATAATCTCGCTCAGACGGAAGAATTCGTAGAAGCCCAGGCCGTAGCTCTGGAAGTAGTCGGGGTAGAAGTGGTGGGCGAAGGTGTACTGCCAGCGGTTCTCGTTGAGCGGGCGGTTCTCGGCGGGACCCACCGTGTTCTTCCAATTGTAGCGCGAGTCAAGGTCGGTCCCCTCGACTATGCATCCTCCCGGGAAGCGGAAGACCCCCGGGTGCAGGTCGGCGAGAGCTTCGGCGAGGTCGGCGCGGTAGACCCCCTCGAGGGCGTCGGAGGGGATGAGGGAGATGTGCTCGAGGTCGACGGTCGCCCTCGGCTGCTCGAGGAAGATCCTGAGCATCGCCTTGGGGTCTGTCCGGGAAGGAGAGAGAGTGGCTTCGTATCTCTTCCATTCGCTCCCTTCGAGAGAGACCTTCTGCTTGCAGAGGTAATGGACCCTCTCCATCGTGGAGGGGTTGACTATCTCGACCCTTATGGCCGCGCTGCCGCCGTCGGGGACCCGCCCCCAGAAGCTGAACCTGTACTGCTGCCCTTCCTTCACTCCGATGCCGAAGAATCCTTCGTTGTCCAGGCTCGTCTGCTTGTGCTTGTGGCCGGGGTCGGAGAGCCTTGCATAGTGCGGACATCTCTCGAACGGACCGTCGTCTCTTATCTGCACCGCTCCGGAGGCCTTCCAGCCCTGCAGGGCGAAGGGGAACTCGAACGAGCGGTTCTTGACGAGCTCGGCGTACAGGCCGCCGTCAGCGGCGAAGTTGATGTCTTCGAAGAAGATTCCGTACATCGTCTTCTCAATCGCGGGGCCCGTCTTGCGGACGTCGACAGTGAAGGTGTCCGTCGCCCGGGCCGGGGTCTGGAGGCCCGCGAGAAGCGCGAGCGCGGCGGCAAGAGTCAGTCTTGTGTTCATTTGTCTGAGCTTTTTTACAAAATTAAGAAAAATGCCGGAAATTCTGTATATTTGTTTGTCGTGATGACGCACACAATTAAAACACAGCATATGAAATCCAACCACATCCTTGTCGCTTCTCTGGCACTGTTGTGCTCAGTGAGCCTGCCTGCCAAGACGTCCAAAGTCCTTGTGCACAACTCTCAGGAGGGAGGCACCCTCATCCCCAAGGAAATCTACGGCCAGTTCTCCGAGCATCTCGGCTCCTGCATCTACGGGGGCATCTGGGTCGGCCCGGAGTCCGGGATCCCCAACATCGACGGTTACAGACTCGACGTCTTCAATGCCCTCAAGGAGCTTCAGATTCCGGTGCTGCGCTGGCCGGGCGGGTGCTTTGCCGACGACTACCACTGGATGGACGGCATAGGCCCGAAGGAGAACCGCACCGTGATTGCCAACAACAACTGGGGCGGAACCCTTGAAGACAACAGCTTCGGCACGCACGAGTTCCTCAACCTCTGCGAGATGCTCGGCTGCCAGCCCTACATCAGCGGCAACGTGGGCAGCGGCACCTCCGAAGAGCTTGCCAAGTGGGTCGAATATATGACTTCCGACTCGCAGAGCACTATGGCCAACCTCCGCCGTCAGAACGGCCGCGACAAGCCCTGGGATGTCAAATACCTCGGCATCGGCAACGAAGCCTGGGGATGCGGCGGCAATATGCCTCCCGAGTATTATTCGTATCTGTTCCGGCGCTACACCACCTACACCCGCAACTACAACCCCGAGCATCATCTCTACAAGATAGCTTCCGGCGCCTCCGACTTCAACTACAACTGGACGGAGGTCTGTATGAAGAATATCGGCCGCAAGATGAACGCTATCGCGGTGCACTACTACACCACCTACGGCTGGGGTCCCGGCGAGAAGGGCTACGCCGCCACTTTCGACAAGCAGGGCTATTACAGGACCCTGGCCAAGGCTCTCGCCATCGAGCGCTGTATCCGCGGGCATATCGAGATAATGGACAAGTATGACCCCGACGGCAGGGTGGACCTGCTCGTCGACGAATGGGGCACCTGGTGGGAGGTCGAGCCCGGCACCAATCCCGGACACCTCTTCCAGCAGAACACGATGCGCGACGCCGTCGTGGCCGCCCTCTCCTTCAATATCTTCCACAAATACACGAGGCGCATCAAGATGGCCAATATCGCCCAGGTCGTCAACGTCCTTCAGTCGATGGTGCTGACCCGCGGAGAAGAGATGGTCCTCACCCCCACCTATTACGTCTTCAAGATGTACAAACCTCATCAGGACGCGGAGTTTGTCCCCGCAGAATACGACACTTCCGTGATAAGCACCAACGACAAAGGTGAAGTGCCCTCGCTCAGCGTGACCGCCTCGCGCAAGGACGGCGCCCTGACGGTCTCGCTCGTGAATCCTTCGTATGACAAGGCGCAGAAGGTGAGGCTCGACTTCGATTTCGCTCCCTCGGAGGTGCTCAGCGCCGAGATTCTCTCTTCGGCGGGCAGCGTGAACGACATCAACGACTTCGGGCAGGAGCCGAAGGTGTTCACCCGTCCTCTCGACGGCGTGACCCTGAAGGGCGGCGCTCTCGAGCTGGAGATGCCCGGAGCCAGCATAGTGACAATCACAGTAAAATAACCGACAGCAATGACACCACTCTCGATTTTCAGCCAGATAGCCGCTTCGGGCTTCAGGACCGTCGACATCGTGATCGTGCTGGTCTATCTGTGTCTGCTCATCTTCCTCGGCCTCTTCCTCGGCCGTGCCAAGAAGGGTGAGCAGAAGAGCGCCAGCGACTATTTCCTCGCAGGCAACTCCCTGACCTGGTGGGCTGTGGGCGCATCCCTGATTGCCGCCAACATCTCCGCCGAGCAGTTTATCGGAATGTCGGGCACGAGCTACGCCGACGGCATCGCCACCGCAGCCTATGAGCTGATGGCGGCCGTGACCCTGATCGTGATAGGCAAGTTCCTGCTCCCCATAATGCTCAAGCGCAAGATCTTCACCATCCCGCAGTTCCTGCGCGAGCGCTACAACGACGGTGTCGGTCTCGCGTTCTCCATCCTCTGGCTCTTCCTCTACGTGTTCGTTAACCTGACCAGCGTCGCCTGGCTCGGGGCTCTTGCGATCGAGCAGATCCTCGGCCTGCAGGGAGCCACTCTCGTGATCGGCAGCTTCTCGGTCTCGATGAGGATGGTCATCATCCTCGCGCTCTTCATAATCGCCGGCATATACTCCATCTACGGAGGACTTGCCTCGGTGGCGTGGACTGACGTGCTGCAGGTGACCTTCCTCGTGGGCGGCGGACTCGTGACAGCCGTGTGCGCCCTGAAGGCGGTCGGCGCCGGAGAGGGAGTGCTCGCTGGCCTGAGCAACGTCTTCACCGACCTTACGACCGGAGAGCATCTCAACGACAGCCACCTGCACCTTGTCATCCAGCAGAGCCACGGCGAGAGCGCATTTGCCAACGTGCCCGGCATCGCCGCGGTGGTCGGCGGAGTGTGGCTGACCAACCTGGGCTACTGGGGGTTCAACCAGTACATCATCCAGAAGGGTCTTGCCGCCAAGAGCACCCAGGAAGCTCAGAAGGGCCTGATATTCGCCGGATTCCTCAAGATTCTCATCCCCTTCATCGTGGTGCTTCCCGGCGTGTGCGCCTACTATATCTCGCTTCATCCCGAGGCGTTCCCCGGTCTGCAGGGCTCCATCAACGTGGCCGATGACGCCTATCCCTGGCTCGTGCGCAACTTCACTCCCGTGGGAGTCAAGGGCCTGACCTTCGCCGCTCTGGCTGCGGCCATCATCTCGAGCCTGGCCTCGATGTTCAACTCCACCTCCACGCTCTTCACGATGGACATCTACAAGAAGTACATCCGCAAGGACGCCGATGACCGCAAGCTCGTGCGCGTGGGACGCATCACCTCGCTGTGCGCCCTGGTGGTCGCCGCCATCGCCGTCAAGCCCCTTCTCGGCGGGCTCGACCAGGCATTCCAGTACATCCAGGAGTACTCCGGATTCATCTATCCGGGCATCATAACCGTCTTCGGGCTGGGCCTTCTGTGGAAGAGGGCTTCCGGAAGGGCCGCCGTCTGGACCGCAATCGCCACGATTCCTCTCGGGGTGCTCTTCAAGGTTTTCCTCGGCTCCGTGCCCTTCCAGTTCAGGGCCGGCTACATCTTCATGATCCTGCTCACGATGTTCGTCGTCATCTCTCTTGCCGATTCCTCCAAGTCGGAATCCTGCTCCCTCCCTTCGGAGAGCGACCGCAAGCAGATGCTCAAATGGGCCCGCATACTCGGAGGCGCCGGTCTGTTCTTCATCCTCGCCGCCGCGGTGGTGGTGATTATGGGAAGCAGCACGCCCGTCACCGCCTATCTCAACGATATCGGCTTCCAGGCATTCTTCTTCTTCGGAGCCCTGGTTGGCTGCTCGGCCATCTGGCTCGTCTCCAACTCCAACGACACGAAGCGTGACCACAAGGCTCTCCCGGTCGACCTCAGTCTCTTCCATACGAGCAGGGGCTACACCTGGGGCGCAATCGGCATCTGCGTGATAGTGGCATTCCTCTATATAATACTGTGGTAGTATGCTGGAAGATCTGAAGGAAAGAGTGTGCAAGGCCAATCTTGACCTCGTCAGGCACGGCCTCGTGATATTCACCTGGGGCAATGTCTCCGCCATCGACCGCGAGACGGGCCTTGTGGTGATAAAGCCGAGCGGCGTGAGCTACGACTCCCTGAAGCCCTCCGATATGGTCGTGGTCTCTCCCGACGGAAAGGTCGTCGAAGGTGACCTCAACCCTTCTTCCGACACCCCGACTCATCTCGTGCTCTACAATTCCTTCCCCGGGATCGGGGGAGTGGTACACACGCATTCCACCTACGCCACGGCCTGGGCCCAGGCCGGGAAGGACATTCCCAACATAGGCACCACTCACGCCGACTATTTCCACGACGCCGTCCCCTGCACGGCCGATATGACCGAGGCCGAAGTCAGGGGAGAGTACGAGAAGCAGACAGGCAGCGTGATAGTGCGCCGTTTCGAGGGTCTCAACCCCCTCCACACTCCGGGAGTGCTCGTCAAGAATCACGGTCCCTTCACCTGGGGCGCGGACGCCGACGAAGCGGTCCACAACGCCGTGGTGCTGGAGCAGGTCGCAAAGATGGCCTTCATCTCCTTCTGTGTCAACCCTTCGCTTGAGATGAACCCGCTTCTGGTGGAGAAACACTTCAGCCGCAAACACGGCCCCAATGCATATTATGGACAAAAAACCAAACATTGAAATGAAACCATTTGAAAATATCGAATTGTGGTGGGTGACAGGCGCCCAGCTCCTCTATGGAGGAGATGCGGTCCTCGCCGTCGACGCTCATTCCAAAGAGATGGTCGAAGGCCTCAATGCCTCCGGATCCATCCCCGTCAAGATTGTCTACAAAGGCACCGCCAACTCCTCTGACGAGGTCGAAGCCGTGATGAAGGCGGCCACCTGCGACCCGCGCTGCGCCGGCATCATCACCTGGATGCACACCTTCAGCCCCGCCAAGATGTGGATCAAGGGCCTGCAGGCTCTCCGCAAGCCTCTGCTTCACTTCCATACCCAGTACAACGCCGAGATCCCCTGGGACTCCATCGATATGGACTTCATGAACCTCAATCAGAGCGCTCACGGAGATATCGAGTTCGGCCACATCTGCACCCGTATGCGGGTGAACAGGAAGGTGGTCGTGGGCTATTGGAAGAGCGAGGAGGCCCGCAGGAAGATTGCCGTCTGGGCCCGTGCCGCGGCCGCCGCAGCGGACGCTCACGACGTGAGGTGCTTGATGTTCGGTATGAATATGAACAATGTCGCCGTCACGGACGGAGACAGGGTGGAGTTTGAGAAGACTCTCGGCTACCACGTGGATTATTACCCCGTGTCTTCGCTGATGGAGTACTATAAGAAAGTCTCCGACGCGGATGCAGATGCCCTTGTGGAGGAGTATAAGAAGCTATATACCATCAAGATAGACGAGACCGGCGAGCAGGTCTACTGGGAGAAGGTGCGCAGCAGCGCCAAGGCCGAGATTGCCCTGCGGCGCGTGCTGAAGGACGAGGGCGCCACGGCCTTTACCACCAATTTCGATGACCTTGGAGACGCCGACGTGGACGCCGCCGACTTCTGCGGGTTCGACCAGATCCCTGGCCTGGCGTCACAGCGCCTTATGGCTGAGGGTTACGGCTTCGGGGCCGAGGGCGACTGGAAGACCGCCTGTCTGCAGCGAAGCTGCTTTGTGATGAATCAGGGTCTTGAGGGCGGATGTTCGTTCCTGGAGGATTATACTCTCAATTTCGCCTCCGACTGCACCTCCAGCCTTCAGAGCCATATGCTCGAGGTCTGCCCGCTCATCGCTTCCGACAAGCCCAAGCTCGAGGTTCACTTCCTGGGCATCGGCATCCGCAAGCAACCTACGGCCCGTCTCGTGTTCACCTCCAAGACCGGCCCCGGCATCAAGGCCACCGTCGTGGACCTGGGAGGCCGTTTCCGGCTCATCACGAGCGAGGTCGACTGCGTCGAGCCCAAGCCTATGCCCAAGCTCCCCGTCGCTTCCGCGCTCTGGGTCCCGAGGCCGAGCTTCGAGGTCGGAGCCGGCGCCTGGATTCTCGCCGGAGGCACTCACCACAGCGCCTTCTCCTACGACCTGAGCGGGGAGCACTGGGAGGATTTCGCGGAGATTGCAGGCATCGAGTACGTCAATATCGACTCTTCCACCACAACCACCTCCTTCAAGCAGCTTCTGCGCACCGGAGAGGTCTACTATATGCTTAACAAAGCCCTCAAGTGATGACTCCGCAAGAAACAATCTCCTCCGGAAGAGCGGTGCTCGGGATCGAGCTCGGCTCCACGCGCATCAAGGCCGTTCTGATTGACGAAGAGTTCCGTCCCATCGCCCAGGGCTCCCATCAGTGGGAGAACCGTCTGGAGGACGGGCTCTGGACATACAGCATCCCCGACATCTGGTCAGGACTGCAGGAGTGCTACGCTGACCTTCGCCACAATGTCCGGGACCTCTTCGGAGTCGAGATCGAGAGCCTTGCCTCGATAGGGGTCAGCGCGATGATGCACGGCTATATGGCCTTTGACTCCCGGGGCGAGATTCTCGTGCCGTTCCGCACCTGGCGCAACACCAACACCGGCAAGGCCGCAGCCGCCCTGTCGGAGCTTTTCGGCTACAACATCCCCCTGCGATGGAGCATCTCGCACCTCTACCAGTGCATACTCGAGGATTGCCCCCACGTCGCGCGGATCGACTATCTGACGACCCTCGCCGGCTACATACATTACAAGCTCACGGGACGCAGGGTCCTCGGCGTGGGAGATGCTTCGGGGATGCTCCCTGTAGACCCTTCGACCTGCACCTACGACGCCTCGATGGTGGAGAAATTCGATGCTCTCGTTGAGGACAAGGGGTATCCCTGGCGTCTTCTCGACATCCTGCCCGAGTCTCTGGCGGCAGGGGCCGACGCCGGATGCCTGACCGGAGAGGGAGCCTCGCTGCTTGACACTTCGCACCATCTCAAGGCCGGGATTCCCCTGTGTCCTCCCGAGGGAGACGCAGGCACGGGAATGGTTGCCACCAACTCCGTGCGTCAGCGCACAGGCAACGTCTCCGCCGGCACATCTTCGTTCTCGATGATAGTCCTGGAGAAGCCCCTCTCGCGCCCTTATGAACCCATAGACCTGGTCACCACTCCCGACGGAAGCCTCGTCGCGATGGTCCACTGCAACAACTGCACATCCGACCTCAACGGCTGGGTGGGACTCCTCGGAGGGTTCCTCCGGAAGATCGGCGCCGATGCCGACATCTACAAGGCCTTCTTCGAGGCCGCCGACGAGGGTGAGCCTGACTGTGGAGGGCTTCTGAGCTACAATTACATCTCCGGAGAGCCTGTTATGGGATTCACTGACGGGCGGCCGCTCTTTGTTCGCGGCGCCACGGACCGCTTCACGTTCGAGAACTTCGCCCGGTCGATACTCTATGCCACTGTCGCCGTCCTGAAGGTCGGCAATGACCTTCTCTTCAAGAATGAGAACATCCGGGTGGACCGCATCACCGGCCACGGAGGTCTCTTCAAGACTCCCGGCGTCGGCCAGAGAGTGCTCGCCGCCGCTCTCTCTTCGCCCATAACCGTGATGGAGACGGCAGGGGAGGGAGGCGCCTGGGGCATTGCCCTGCTGGCGGCATACTCCGCCTTCAATCCTTCGGCGCTCAGTCTCGCTGACTGGCTCGACGCTCAGGTGTTTGCCGGTGGCTCTGGAGTTACCCTCGAAGCCCGCCCCGAAGACATCGAGGGGTTTGAAAAGTATATCGAGACCTACAAGGTTGTCCTTCCCGTCGAGGAGGCGGCCGTGCGAAACAAGAAGTTATGATGCGGAGATTTTTGCTCCCCTCTCTCATTGCCCTCTTTTTTGTGCTCCCGTGTCGGGGAGCCTCGCCGCAGAGATGGAAGGCCGAGGTCGTGAAGGAGTATCCTCACGATGTCTCGGCTTACACTCAGGGGCTCTTCTTCTTGGACGGGGAGCTGTACGAAAGTACCGGCCAGTACGGCCAGTCGTCATTCCGCAAGGTCGACCTCGAGACAGGAAAGCCTTTGCGCCACCTGAAGTTCGGCCGGAAGTATTTTGTCGAGGGCAGCACTGTCCTGGACGGCAAGCTCTACATCCTGACCTGGACGAACAAGGTCGCCTTCGTGTACGACGCCGTGAGTCTCGAGTATGAGAAGACTTTCTCCTACCCGCGTGAAGGATGGGGTCTTACGACCGACGGGAAGAGCCTTGTCGCGTCCGACGGCTCGTCGAAGCTGTATTTTATGGACTCGTCATACACTCTTCAGAGGACTGTCGAGGTGAAGATGAACGGCAGGAGCGTGCGCTACCTCAACGAGCTTGAGTGGGTGGACGGCAAGATATGGGCGAACGTCTATATGACAGACCTTATCCTCATCATCAATCCTCAAAGCGGAGAGGTGGAGGGGACTGTCGATTGCAGCGGTCTGCTCCCTGAGTCGAAGAGGACTCCGACCACCGATGTGCTCAACGGCATCGCTGTCTGCGACGCTCGGATCTATCTGACCGGCAAGAACTGGCCGAGCCTGTACGAAGTCCGTCTGGTCAGGTAGCCTGCGTGGATTTTCATAAACGACTTGCGCCCGCTTCACAGCGGGCGCAAACGGTTAGTTAGTAGTGTTTACCTATAGATAGGCGATTATTGTTGGTTAGTCTCCGGCATCACTGCCGAGTTGAGTTGCTTTTTCAGATGCAAATATACAAACCTTTTTGATTTTGACAAAAATATTCTGAAAATTTTCCTGAGGAGGTCCTCTATTATTAAAATATTTTAAAAACTAAAAAGGATTTGACTCAGCGCTAAAAAAACCGTATCTTTGCCTCCCGTTATGGCAGACATCATACTTGGCATAGAATCATCCTGCGACGACACTTCCGCGGCCGTCATCCGTGACGGATATCTTCTCTCCAACGTCATCGCTTCTCAGGAGGTCCACCGCGCATACGGGGGAGTCGTGCCTGAACTCGCCTCCCGCGCGCACGAACTCAACATAGTCCCCGTGGTGAGCGAAGCCTTGTCGAGAGCGGGTGTCGGCGCATCCGAACTCACGGCGATAGCCTTCACCCGCGGGCCCGGGCTTCTGGGGTCGCTGCTTGTGGGAACTTCCTTCGCCAAGACCCTCGGCCTGTCGCTCGGCATCCCCACGGTGATGGTCAATCACCTTCAGGGCCACATTCTTGCCGGGTTCGTCCGCCAGTTGGACAAGCCCGTCAGGGAGCCTTCTTTCCCGTACCTCTGCCTTCTTGTCAGCGGCGGCAACTCCCAGATTGTGAGGGTGGACGACCCTCTACATTTCGAGATACTCGGGCAGACCATCGACGATGCCGTGGGGGAAGCATTCGACAAGTGCTCCAAGATGATGGGTCTGGGCTATCCCGGGGGTCCGATCATAGACAAGCTCGCCGCCGCCGGTGACCCCGACCGCTTCAAGTTCGCCAGGCCCCGCATCCCCGGTCTTGACTACAGCTTCAGCGGCGTCAAGACTTCGCTCCTGTATTTCGTGAGGGACGAGATGAGCAAGGACCCTCTCTTTATGGAGAAGAACAAGGAAGACATCTGCGCTTCGTTCCAGAAGTGTCTGATAGACATACTGATGGACAAGCTCATCAAGGCCGCGAAGAAGACCGGCATCCGTGAGATAGCGATCGGCGGCGGAGTCTCGGCCAACAGCGGTCTGCGCTCGCGAATCACGCAGGAAGGCCTCAAGAGGGGATGGAACACGTATCTTCCGGAGTTCAAATTCACCACCGACAATGCGGCTATGATCGCGATTGCCGGCTACTATCATTATCTTGCCGGGGAGAGGGCGCCGCTCGACGTTGCACCCGTCTCGAGGATGTCCGACTTCGACCGATGAAAGAGTTTGAAATAGTATGTCCGCTCACCAGGGAACCGCGCCTGAAGGAGATCGAAGCGAAGGCCCGGGGGCTGAAGTGGGTGCTCAAGAAGCGCTCCATCGATGCCCGCAAGGAGCCTGTGTGGCGCTACCAATATGAGGCGTACGAGCCTTCCGACAATTATGAGCCCTACAAGGCGCCCGAATATCTTCACGTTGAAGACGCTCCCCCTGTCATAGTGGTCGGGGCCGGCCCCGCCGGGATGTTCGCCGCCCTCAAGCTCCTCACCCTCGGCCTCAAGCCTGTTGTCCTCGAAAGAGGCAAGGACGTGCACGCCCGCAAGGTTGATATGGCGCGTCTGTCGCGCGAGGGAGTCCTTGACCCCGATTCCAACTACTGCTACGGCGAAGGAGGGGCGGGGGCATTCTCCGACGGCAAGCTCTTCACCAGGTCCTCGAAGCGGGGTGACATCAGGGAGGTGCTGCATCAGCTCGTCTCGTTCGGCGCCAGCCCGGATATCCTCATAGATGCCCATCCGCACATCGGCTCGGACAAGCTGCCCGCGATTGTGGAGCGCATCAGGGAGTGCGTTGTCTCCCACGGGGGAGAATACCATTTCGGGGCCCGCGTGACCGCGATTTCCGCCCAGGATTCCGACGGCTTCAGGACCGTCACGACAGCCTCCGGAGAGAGTTTCCGCTCCCGAAGCGTAATCCTTGCCACCGGTCACTCGGCGCGGGACGTCTATGAGATGCTCTCGGACCTCGGGGGAGAGCTGGAGGCGAAGGGCTTCGCGATGGGAGTCAGGGTCGAGCATCCGCAGGAGAAGATAAACTGGTGCCAGTATCACGGTCAGTGGAAGCCCGGGGTGCCCGCTGCCGAGTACTCGTTCGTGGAGCAGGTGGACGGCAGGGGAGTGTTCTCCTTCTGTATGTGCCCGGGAGGCATCCTGGTGCCTTCTGCGACGGAGAGCGGGACCATCGTGATGAACGGTATGTCGAATTCCGGCCGCAGCGGCCGCTTTGCCAACGCGGGCGTCGTGGTGCAGATTGAGCCTGAAGATGTGAGCGGGGCGGGTCCCTTCAAGCTTATGGACTTCCAGAGAGATGTCGAGAGGGCGATGTACAGATACGCCCGCAGCGTCGGAGCGTCCCACCTTATGGCGGCTCCCGCGCAGAGGATGGAGGATTTCTGTCTGGGGAGGCTCTCGAAGTCCATGCCCGAGACGTCTTATCATCCCGGAGTCGTGAGCGCGCCTCTGCACGAGCTCCTGCCGCCGATAGTCGCCTCGAGGCTCCGCAAGGCGTTCCCGCAGGTCAGGATGCGCAATTACTACACCAATGCCGCGCTTCTTCTGGGAGTGGAGTCCCGTACTTCTTCTCCTGTCCGCATCCCGCGTGATCCCGAGACTCTGGAGTATGTGTCGATGAAGGGTGTATACCCTTGCGGCGAGGGGGCCGGCTATTCCGGCGGCATCGTCTCCAGCGCAATCGACGGCATCCGCTGTGCCGTCTGTTGCAGAAATTCAATCTGAAGGGCTGCGGCAGGGAAGGCCTCCGCCTCCGCCGGCGTTTTGCTTTCCGGTTTTCTGGAGTTGGTTAATTATTTTCGGGCCTTCATTTCCGCTACAATGCCACTGAATTGTCCAGGGGGCATGTCGCTGTACCCTAAAAAAAATTATTGGCAAGAGAGAAGTAGTGGGGGCTGACTAAAAAGGGTAGTTTCGGAGCGAAGCGACCCGGGGAGTCTGAGGGGC
>R18__coassemble_1506_pt1 | contig 26832 bp, 17 predicted proteins | sample R18__metabat2_high_PE_016 | metagenome-assembled genome bin R18
TGCTGAGTAAAAATTCAATATTATGAAAAAAGAACTTAAAGGTCAGATTATTGAAAGCATCTCAGCCCAACTCAAGGCATATCCCAACTTCTACATCACGGATATCGCCGGACTGAATGCCGATCAGACAAGCAAACTCCGTCGCGAGTGCTTCAACCAGGGCATAGTACTCTCCGTTGTCAAGAACACTCTTTTCGCACACGCCCTCAAGGCCAGCGGCAACGAGGAGATGATGACCCTCGAGCAGACTCTCGCAGGCAACACCGCGATAATGTACACCAACGTCCCCGCAGCTCCCGGCAAGCTCATCAAGAAGCTTCTCAAGGAAGGCTTCCAGAAGCCGGTCGTGAAGGGCGCCTACGTGCAGGATTGCGTATTCGTCGGAGACTGCCTCAACGAACTTGCAGCCATCAAGACCAAGGAAGAGCTCATCGGCGACATCATCAACATGCTCCAGAGCCCTGCAAGGAATGTCATCTCCGCTCTCCAGAATGCAGCGGAAGGCAAGGCAGAGGACGATAAGATTTTTACAAAAGAATAATATCAACAATTTAAAATTATACAATTATGGCAGATGTTAAAGCCCTTGCAGAAGAGTTGGTAAACCTCTCTGTAAAAGACGTTCAGGAACTCGCAAAAGTTCTCAAAGAAGAGTACGGAATCGAGCCCGCAGCCGCAGCAGTAGTCGTTGCGGCTGAAGGTGCAGGCGCAGCAGCTGAGGCTGAGCAGACCGAATTCGACGTGATTCTCACCTCCGCAGGTGCCGCCAAGCTCGGTGTCATCAAGGCAGTCAAAGAGGCCCTCGGCCTTGGACTTAAGGAAGCTAAGGATCTCGTTGACGGTGCTCCCGCCACCCTCAAGGAGAAGGTTTCCAAAGCAGAAGCTGAGCAGCTCAAGGAGGCCCTTGAGGGCGCCGGCGCAGAGGTCGAGATTAAGTAAATCCCCCTCTTCCCTGCTTGAAGGGAACAAAACAGGTTTAGAGCCAGGGATATTAGGCTCTAAACCTTTTTTCCGTATTAAAAGTTTTTCTTACTCCAAAGGCAGAACATGTCAAATAAGACTACAACCAAGCGTATCAATTTCGCAACATCCAAGATACTGGAATATCCCGATCTGCTTGAGGTACAGCTGAAGTCCTTCAAGGATTTCTTCCAGCTCGAGACCACTCCCGAGAACAGGAAGAACGAAGGGCTCTACCAGGTCTTCCAGGAGATATTCCCTATCGAAGACACGCGTAACAGCTACAAGCTCGAGTTTATCGAATACTTCGTCGACCCGCCGAAGTATTCGATAGAAGAGTGTCTCCAGAGGGGCCTCACCTACAATGTCCCTCTCAAAGCAAAACTCCGCCTTTCTTGCACTGACCAGGATCACGAGGACTTCGACACCAGAGTCCAGGATGTCTATCTGGGCGACATCCCTTATATGACCCCGGCAGGCACATTCGTCATCAACGGCTCGGAGCGCATCATCGTCTCCCAGCTTCACAGGTCCCCCGGCGTGTTCTTCGACCAGAGCATGCACGCCAACGGCACGAAGCTCTATTCGGCCCGTATCATCCCGTTCAAGGGGTCCTGGATCGAGTTTGCGACAGACATCAACAACGTGATGTACGCATACATCGACCGCAAGAAGAAACTTCCCGTGACGACCCTTCTAAGGGCCATCGGATACAACTCAGACAAAGATATCATCGACATCTTCAATCTCGCCGACGAGGTTCAGGTCAACTCCGAGACACTCGAGGCCAACAAGGGGCGCAAGCTCGCGGCCAAGGTGCTGAAGACCTGGATTGAGGATTTCGAAGATGAAGATACAGGTGAGGTCATCCCCATCGAGCGTACCGTTCCTATCGTGGAGAGGGACCAGGTGCTTGACGACGACACCATCGAGGCAATCCTCGGCACCGACGTCAAGACTATCCTGCTCCAGAAGGACGAAGAGAGCGCCAGCGAATACGGCATCATCTTCAACACCCTCCAGAAGGACCCCACCAACACGGAACTCGAAGCCGTAGGCTACATCTACAAGCAGCTCCGCAACTCCGAACCGCCCGATGAGAACACCGCCCGTGACGTCATCGACAAGCTGTTCTTCTCCGAGAAGCGCTACGACCTCGGCAACGTGGGCCGCTACCGCATCAACAAGAAGCTCGGCCTGACGATAGACCCCGACACAAGGGTCCTGACCAACACGGATATGATAGAGATCATCAAGTATCTCATCCAGCTCATCAACTCGAGAGCCACCGTCGACGACATCGACCACCTGTCCAACAGGCGCGTACGCACCGTCGGCGAGCAGCTCGCCAACCAGTTCAGCGTCGGTCTGAGCCGTATGGCAAGGACCATCCGCGAGAGGATGAACGTCCGCGACTCCGAGCAGTTCAACCCCATCGACCTGATCAATGCGAAGACCCTCTCTTCCGTCATCAATTCGTTCTTCGGCACAAGCCAGCTGAGCCAGTTCATGGACCAGACCAACCCTCTTGCGGAGATTACTCACAAGAGGCGTCTGAGCGCTCTCGGCCCCGGAGGCCTCTCCAGAGACAGAGCGGGGTTCGAAGTCCGAGACGTGCACTACACCCATTACGGACGTCTCTGCCCTATCGAGTCTCCTGAAGGCCCGAACATCGGTCTGATCTCATCTCTGTGCGTCTACGCACGAATCGACGATCTCGGATTCATCGAAACCCCCTATCGTGACGTCGAGAACGGAAAGGTCAACCTGGACGACAAGCAGGCTCACTATATGAGCGCCGAAGGAGAGGAAAACAAACTCGTTTCTCTGGCCAACATAGCGATGGACGAAGAAGGCAACATCCTTGCAGACCGCATCCAGTGCCGTCTCGAGGCGGACTTCCCCGTCGTGACCAAAGAAGAGGTCGACTATATGGATGTCGCCCCGAACCAGATGGCTTCCGTGGCGGCTTCGCTCATCCCGTTCCTTGAGCACGACGACGCCCACCGCGCACTTATGGGCGCGAACATGATGCGTCAGGCAGTCCCCCTTCTCAAGCCCGAATCACCTATCGTGGGTACTGGCTTGGAGGAGAGAGTCTGTATCGACTCCCGCACTCAGGTCGTCGCGGAGCGCAGCGGCGAGGTGGTCTATGTCGACGCCGGCGAGATCAGGGTCAAATATGACCGCACGGAAGATGAGAACTTCGTGAGCTTCTCTCCCGAAGTCACCATATACAAGCTTCCCAACTACCGCAGGACCAACCAGAGCACCACAATCAACCTCTGCCCCATCGTCAGGAAGGGCGACAAGGTCGTCAAGGGCCAGGTCCTCACGGAAGGATACGCGACTCAGGGCGGCGAGCTGGCGCTCGGACGCAACCTCAAGGTGGCGTTCATGCCCTGGAAGGGATACAACTACGAGGATGCCATCGTGCTCTCCGAGGAGATGGTCAAGTGGGACGTCCTTACAAGCGTCCACGTCGACGAATATCTCACGGAGGTGCGTGACACCAAGCGTGGCATGGAGGAACTCACCTCCGACATCCCCAACGTCAGTGAGGACGCCACCAGGGATCTCGACCAGAACGGCATCATCCGCATCGGCGCGCACATCGAGCCGGGCGACATAATGATCGGCAAGATCACTCCCAAGGGAGAGAGCGACCCGTCACCTGAAGAGAAGCTTCTCAAGGCCATCTTCGGCGACAAGGCGGGAGACGTCAAGGACGCTTCGCTCAAGGCCAATCCTTCCCTGAGCGGCACCGTGGTCGGAACTGCCCTCTACGCCAAGCTCTCGAAGGACGGCGGACGCAAGAACAGCGCCAAGACAGACCTCAAAGCCCGTCTTGACATCCGTCAGGCAGAGTTCGACACCAAGGCCGAGAAGCTGTATACCGAATTCATCCAGAAGCTCTCCACCCTCACAAAGAACCGCAAGAGCGCCGGCATCACCGACCTCTACGGCGTGGAGATAATCGCCAAGGACGCCAAGATCACGATGGACAAGATCAAGGCAATCGACTACGAGAACATCAACTCCAACAGATGGACGACAGACGACGCCACCAACGAGCTTGTCCGCGACCTCATCAACAATTACTGCCTCGCATACAAGAACGAGGCGGCGAAATGCAAGAGGGAGATGGACCAGATCAAGGTCGGAGACGAACTCCCCAACGGAGTGATGCAGCTCGCGAAGGTCTACATCGCGAAGAAGCGCAAGATCACTGTCGGTGACAAGATGGCAGGCCGCCACGGCAACAAGGGTATCGTAGCCAAGATCGTCCGTCAGGAAGATATGCCGTTCCTCGCGGACGGCACTCCCGTGGACATCGTGCTCAACCCTCTCGGCGTGCCTTCCCGTATGAACCTTGGACAGATCTACGAAACAGTGCTCGGGTGGGCCGGGGCAAAGCTTGGCCTGAAGTTCAGCACTCCGATTTTCGACGGCGCAAGCATCGAGGAGATCTGCAACTACACCGACAAGGCAGGTGTGCCCGAATTCGGCAAGACCTGGCTTCGCGACGGTGGCACAGGCGACCAGTTCGACCAGCCCGCGACTGTCGGCGTCATCTATATGATCAAGCTCGGCCATATGGTCGACGACAAGATGCACGCCCGCTCGATCGGTCCCTACTCCCTCATCACACAGCAGCCTCTCGGAGGCAAGGCCCAGTTCGGCGGCCAGCGTTTCGGTGAGATGGAAGTCTGGGCTCTCGAGGCCTTCGGAGCAGCCAATGCACTGCAGGAGATCCTGACTGTCAAGTCTGACGATGTCACTGGCAGATCCAAGACATACGAGGCGATAGTCAAGGGCGACCCGATGCCGCCCGCAGGCATCCCGGAGTCACTCAACGTGCTCCTCCACGAACTCAGAGGCCTGGGACTCAAGGTCACACTGGAATAATTCACTTTCTAATTGAAATCAAGAATATGCCTAATTTCAATAACAAAGAAAACAAGGTGAAGAGCAACTTCTCGACAATCAGCATTGCTCTCGCTTCTCCGGAGGACATCACCGAAAGGTCCTGCGGTGAGGTCCTGAAGCCCGAAACGGTCAACTACAGGACCTACAAGCCCGAGCGTGACGGTCTCTTCTGCGAAAAGATCTTCGGTCCCACCAAGGACTACGAATGCTATTGCGGCAAGTACAAGAGGATACGCTACCGCGGAATCGTCTGTGACCGATGCAATGTCGAGGTGACGGAGAAGAAAGTCCGCCGAGAAAGGATGGGCCACATCACCCTTACCGTGCCGGTGGCTCATATCTGGTACTTCAAGAGCGCTCCCAACAAGCTCTCTGCAGTACTGGGCATCCCCGCCAAGAAACTCGAGTCGGTAATCTACTACGAGAAGTACATAGTCGTCAAGAGCGGAAAGAGCGGCGTCGAGAAGAAGGAACTTCTCTCCGAAGATGAATATCTGGACGTGATCGCCAAACTTCCCGGCAACTACAACCTCTCCGATTCCGACCCCGACAAGTTCGTCGCGAAGATGGGAGCCGAGGGTATCTATGACCTTCTCAGGGACGTGGACGTCGAGGCCCTCGCCAAGGAGCTGCGCCAGGAGATGAGGGGCGACTGCCCTCAGCAGAAGAAGGCCGAGCTCCTGAAGAGACTTCAGGTAGTGAAGTGGTTTGCGGAGTCCAAAGACATCAACCGCCCCGAGTGGATGGTGATGAAGGTGCTCCCCGTGATACCTCCCGATTTGAGGCCTCTCGTGCCGCTTGACGGCGGACGTTTCGCGACATCCGACCTCAACGACCTGTACAGGCGCGTCATCATCCGCAACAACCGTCTCAAGAAGCTCATCGAGATCAAGGCCCCTGAAGTGATTCTGCGCAACGAGAAGCGAATGCTTCAAGAGTCTGTGGACAGCCTCTTCGACAACTCCAAGAAGTCGTCTGCAGTCAAGAGCGAGACCAACAGGGCTCTCAAGAGTCTCTCCGACTCCCTCAAGGGCAAGCAGGGACGCTTCCGCCAGAACCTACTCGGAAAGCGTGTGGACTACTCCGCGCGTTCAGTCATCGTCGTAGGTCCGGAGCTCAATATGCACGAGTGCGGCCTGCCCAAATTTATGGCAGCAGAGCTCTACAAGCCGTTCATCATCCGCAAGCTCATCGAGCGCGGCATCGTGAAGACGGTCAAGAGCGCCAAGAAGATAGTCGACCGCAAGGATCCCGTAATATGGGACATCCTCGAGAACGTGATGAAGGGACATCCCGTGCTCCTCAACCGCGCACCTACCCTGCACCGTCTCGGTATTCAGGCTTTCCAGCCCAGGATGATCGAGGGTAAGGCCATCCAGCTGCATCCTCTCGCCTGTACCGCATTCAACGCCGACTTCGACGGTGACCAGATGGCTGTCCATCTGCCCCTCGGCAACGCAGCCATAATGGAGGCGCAGCTTCTGATGCTCGGCAGCCAGAACATCCTCAACCCCGCCAACGGAGCTCCTATCACGGTGCCTTCGCAGGATATGGTCCTGGGACTATACTACATCACCAAGATCCGTCCCGGCGCAAAGGGTGAAGGCAAGACTTTCTACGGCCCTGAAGAGGTGATCATCGCCTACAACGAGAAGGCTATCGACATGCACGCCGAGATCAATGTCCGCATCGCCGCGGACAAGCAGGACCCCTCCAAGGGCACCATGATCGTGAAGACGACTGCCGGTCGCATAATTGTCAACCAGTATGTCCCCGACGAAGTCCCCTTCGTCAACGAGATTCTCGGCAAGAAGGCACTCCGCCGCATAATCACCGAAGTCATCAAGAACACCGGCGTCACCCGCACGGCCAAGTTCCTTGACGACATCAAGAACCTCGGTTACGACCAGGCATTCCGCGCCGGTATCTCCTTCAACCTCGGAGATGTGTTGATCCCCGAAGAGAAGAAGACCCTCATCGACGATGCATACAACAAGATCGAGGAGATCAAGGGCAACTTCGGAATGGGATTCATCACCAACCAGGAGCGCTACAACAAAGTCATCGACCTGTGGTCCGCAGTCGACAACAAGCTGACCTCAGTGGTGACCAAGCAGATATCCGCAGACCAGCAGGGATTCAACCCCGTCTACATGATGCTTGACTCCGGAGCCCGCGGCTCGACCCAGCAGATCAAACAGCTCTGCGGTATGCGCGGACTTATGGCCAAGCCTCAGAAGGCCGGCGGCAGCGGAGCGGACATCATCGAGAACCCTATCATCTCCAACCTTAAGGAAGGAATGACGGTGCTTGAGTACTTCATCGGTACCCACGGAGCCCGTAAGGGTCTGGCCGATACCGCTCTGAAGACCGCTGACGCAGGTTACCTGACCAGACGTCTCGTGGACGTGAGCCACGACGTGATAATCACCGAAGAGGATTGCGGAACGCTGCGCGGCCTGGTGGCAAGCGCCATCAAGGACAAGGACACCGTGGTGGAGTCTCTGGGCGAGCGCATCCTCGGACGCACTTCCGTCCACGACATCTTCAACCCTCTGACTGGGGAGCTCATAATCAAGGCCGGCGAAGAGATTCGCGAGAATGAAGCCAACCTCATCGACTCACTCCCCATCGAGCAGGTCGAGATCCGTTCGGTCCTCACCTGCGAGAGCCGCAAGGGCGTCTGCGCCAAGTGCTACGGACGCAACCTCGCCACAAGCCGTATGGTCGAGAAGGGAGAGGTGGTCGGCGTCATCGCGGCCCAGTCAATCGGTGAGCCGGGTACACAGCTGACCCTGCGTACCTTCCACGTCGGCGGTACCGCATCCTCATCCGCTGCAGACTCCTCAATAGTCTCCAAGTACGACGGACGCCTCGAGTTCGAGGAGCTTCGCACCATCCAGAAGATTGACGAGGACGGCAACGCGCAGGAGGTGGTCGTCAGCCGTATGGCCGAACTCCGCATCATCGACGAGAACACGGGCATCACCTACTCGCAGTACGACATCCCTTATGGCTCAGTGCTTCACAAGAAGGACGCAGACAAGGTGAAGAAGGGAGAACTCATCTGCGAATGGGACGCATACAATGCCAACACCATAGTCGAGACTGCGGGTCGTATCCGCTTCGAGAGTATGATCGAAGGCGTAACCTATGCCAAGGAGGCGGCCGACGAGTTCGCTGTCAGCAACGACAAGGTGATCATCGAGAACAAGGACAAGACCAAGACTCCGACCCTCCACATCGTGGACGAGAACGGAGATTCGGTCAAGCAGTTCAACCTCCCTGTCGGCGCTCACGTGATGATTGAGGACGGCGACTCGGTGAAGGTGGGCGACATAATATTCAAGATCCCCCGCAAGGCCGGCAAGGCAAGCGATATCACCGGAGGTCTCCCCCGCGTCACGGAGCTGTTCGAAGCCCGCAATCCCGGCAGCCCTTCGGTCCTGTCCGAGATCAACGGCGAGGTCATAATGGGCAAGGTGAAGCGCAACAACCGCGAGATTACGATCCGCAACAAGTCGGGTGTCGAGAAGCACTATCTCGTCCCTCTGACCAAGCAGATCCTCGTGCAGGAGAACGACTACGTCAAGGCGGGCACCCCGCTCTCCGACGGAGGAATCTCCCCCAGCGACTACCTCAACATCCTCGGTCCGGTCAAGGCTCAGGAGTACATTGTCAACGAAGTCCAGGCAGTCTATCGTCTGCAGGGCGTGAAGATCAACGACAAGCACTTCGAGATTATCGTCCGCCAGATGATGCGCAAGGTCGAAATCACCAACCCCGGCGACACCGAGTTCCTCGAAGAAGAGCTCGTGGACAAGGCACGCTTCATGGATGTCAACGACTCCATCTACGGCAAGTACTATGTCTGCGCCGGAGGCGACAGTCAGAAGTACGTCGAAGGCGACCTTATCAGCGCCCGCGACATGCAGAGCGAGAACGCTTCGCTCGAGCGTCAGGGTCTGAAGACTATGATCACCCGCGAAGCCCAGCCCGCCACGGCTCGTCTGGTGCTCCAGGGCATCACCCGTGCAGCCCTCAAGACCGGAAGCTTCATCTCCGCAGCCTCCTTCCAGGAGACCACCAAGGTGCTCAGCGAAGCCGCCATCCGCGGCCGTGTGGACCACCTCGAAGGCCTCAAGGAGAACGTCATCTGCGGTCATCTGATTCCCGCCGGCACAGGCCTGAAGGACTATCAGGACATCGTGGTCGGCCGCAAGGACGACCTGGCATCCGAACTCGCGGAGCTCTAGACAAGAATATACGAAAGAAGAGGAGGCTGACCAAAAAGGGTCAGCCTCCTCTTCTTTCTCAACCCCCAACCCCCTTTCAGGGGGCACTGAAGGGCTACGCCCCTCAGACTCCCCGGGTCGCTTCGCTCCGAAACTACCCTTTTTAGTCAGCCCATTTTTGTATTAAGCGGGGAATTACACGCTGAGGTTGTGGTAATGCGGGCCGAAACGCTCGTAGGCCGCACGGTCCAGACTCTCGCGGTCGTCGGGATGGGCAATCGAGGTGAGGAGTTTGGCCCTCTCCTGAATGGACTTGCCGTAGAGGTCGACGGCGCCGTACTCAGTCACAATCCAATGTGCATCCGAGCGGGGCGTCACGACGCCTGCACCAGGATTTAGCAAGGGAGTGATCTTGGACTTACCCTTGGCTGTGCGAGAGGCGAAGGCCGTGATGGACTTTCCTCCCTCGGACATTGATGCACCGCGTACGAATTCGAGCTGACCGCCTGTGCCGCTGAATATCCGGGTGCCTATGGAGTCAGCGCATATCTGCCCGGTCAAATCAACCTCGACAGCCGAATTGATGGCCTTCATATGAGGGTTCTGCGCTATGATGTAGGGATTGTTGACATAAGAGATGTCGCGCATCAACACGTCAGGGTTCTGGTCGATGAACGAATACAATTCGTCGGACCCGAGAAGGAAAGAAGCCACGACCTTGCCCCGGTCAATCTTCTTGCTCAGCCCGTTGATGACACCTGACTTGATGAGCCTGAGGAGACCGACGGCAAACATCTCAGTGTGCAGACCAAGGTTCTTGTGACCTCCGAGCTGGGCGGCAAGCGCGTTGGGGAGGGCACCTATGCCCATCTGTATGCAGTCGCCGTCCTCGACGAGGGCAGCGCAGTTCTTGCCGATAATGACCTCCGTGGGAGTGGGTTCAGCAAATCCGACGGTGACGAGAGGCTCGTCGTCACGGACAAGATAGTCGAACTTGTCGAGACTCACGAGGTCGCCATAAGCGAACGGGACATTGGGATTGACTACCCCTATCACCACATCAGCGCTGTCGATGGCTGCTATCGAGCAGTCCACGGACGTGCCGAGAGACACCATCCCGTCGGCATTTGGAAGGCTCACATTGACAAGGGCGGCGCCTAGCTTTACCGCACCGCTGCGGTACAGCCGGGGAGTCTCGCCGAGGTGCACGGGAAGATAATCGGCATAGCCGGCATTGACATTGGCCCTGACATTGGGTCCCACGAAGAATCCCTGCTCAAAGAAGATCCCCTCATAGCGGGGTTCGCTGTAGGGGGCGGGGCCTTCTGTGTGAAAATGATGGAAATGCAGGTCTGTCACATCCCCAAGGTCGGCCCTGCGGCAGAGAGCGCGGATAAGACAGTGCGGGACGCTTGCCACGCTGCTCAGATGCACGTGGCAGTGTGAAGGAATATGGCTTACCGCCTCGTCAGCGGATACAAACCGGATTGGCTGCTTCATTTCTTGAAGAATCTCCACTCGAAAAGTACCAGATAGAATGCCCCGACGGTGACACAACTGTCAGCGAAATTGAATACCGGAGAGAAGAATATCGTACGCGCCCCGTCCCTTATGATAGGGAAATAGAGCATATCGACCACCTTGCCGAACATGAAGGGGGCATAGTCCCAGATCATACCGTAGAAGAGGCAGTCGATGATGTTGCCGAAGGCTCCTGCGGTGATAAGGGTCAGGCCCACAAGCACCCCGGTCGGTGTGTCGGCCTTCTTCAGAAGGCTTCTTATCCACCAGATCAGACCTGTGCAGAGAAGAATACGGAAGAGGGAGAGGCAGAATTTGCCTGCAGCCCCGCCGAATTTCATCCCGAAGGCCATTCCTTCGTTCTCCACAAAGCACAGCCTGAACCACTGGCCTATCATCGGAATCTGCTCCCCGAGAGTCATATTGCTCTTGACCAGATATTTGCTTATCTGGTCAATGACTACGAGCAATACTCCGAGAGCAATAAGTTTCGCTCCTTTGGATATCTTCATCCTAGTTTCTGCCTGTCTTTGCGAGCATCTCCTTGGCCTCTACCGTAAGGGTGGCGTGAGGCACAAGGCGCAGCCTCTCCTTGGGTATGAGCTTGCCGGTGACGCGACACACGCCGTAGGTCTTGTTCTCTATGCGGATCAGCGCCGCCTCAAGGTTCTGGATGAACTTGTACTGACGCTGAGCCATCTGACTAGCCTCCTCTTTGGAGAGCTGGTTGGCTCCGTCGTCCTCTACAGTCTTGAAAGAAGGTGACGTGTCCTGGATATCATTGGCGCCACCGTGCATCACGACTTCGCGAAGGGTGTTGTACTCGCTCTTGGCCTTGGCGAGCATATCTTCGATAATGACCTTGAACTCGGCGAGTTCAGCGTCAGAATAACGAGTTTTTGTTTCTTCTGCCATAGTCTGTGTTATATTTTGGTTATTTTGATCTTGATTGTGTCGTCACCCCATTCCACCTCGGCGGCATCTGACGGAGCCTCTGAGAGGGGTTTGAACTCCACGGAGAGCGAGAGAGTCTGGGAGGCGACGTAGTCTGTGTAGTGCGCGAGCGATGCCTGCACGTCGGCGGCGGCCTCGCCGTCGGCAAATATTATGGTCGAGATACGGTCCGTCACTTCCAGGCCGCTCTCCTTGCGGAGATTCTGGATGGGGCGGATGAGCTCGCGCGCCGTACCTTCTTCGATAAGCTCGGGGGTGAGGGTGATGTCGAGGGCGAGAGTAAGCGGCCCTTCGGACGCGACGAGCCATCCGGGCATATCTTCGGAGTGGATCTCGTAGTCTTCCTTGCGAAGGGTCACCTCGCCGCCGGCAAGGTGGAGAAGATAATCTCCCTCACTGCGCTCGACAGAGGCAATCGTCTGCTGGTCAAGGGTCTGGAATGCGGAGGCTATCTCCTTCATCCTCGCTCCGTAGACCTTGCCGAGGGTCTTGAAGTTGGGCTTGATCTTCTTGGTGATGACTCCGGTAGTGTCGGTGATGAACTCGACATCCTTGACGTTGACTTCAGACAGGATGAAAGGCCTCACAGCCATCAGCTGCTCCCTGACCTTCTCGCTGACCACGGGAATCATTATGCGCGGTAGCGGCTTCTTGACGTTGATGCCCACCTTCTTGCGAAGCGACAGGATCATCGAGCAGGACTTCTGCGCCAGCGCCATCCTCCCCTCCAGCTCCTCGTCTATCACGCTCCTGTCCGCCTCCGGCATCAGCTCATAATGCACGCATAATTGTCTGTCGGGAAGTTGTCCGAGCGTGTCAGCAGAACGAAGGGGGAATGCTGCCCCGATCGGACAGTTCCCGGCAGACGGATAAAGCTGTTCGGTCGAGATGGCATTCCCCCTATTTTCTGCCAGCTCGGGCGAAGCAGCTTTATCCGTCTGACTGATGTCAACATACAGCCTGTCCATAAAGAACGGAGCAATCGGGGCGGCAAGGAGGGCGACCGTACGGAGGGCCTTCCAGATGGTCTGGTAGGCCGAAAGCTTGTCCTGACTCATACCTGCCACCCACAGCCTCTTCTTGTTGAGACGGATGTACCAGTTGGAGAAGTCGTCGCAGACAAAGTCCTGGATCAGGCGACCGGCGGAAGTGATATCGTAGTCTTCGTAGGCGGAGCGGACATTGAGAATGAGGGAGTTGAGCTTGCTCTCCATCCACTTGTCAAACTCCGGACGCTCCGCGAAAGGCACTGCAGGAGCGGCAGGATCGAACTTGTCTATATTGGCATATACGGCAAAGAGCGAGTACGAATTGTACAGGGTGCCAAAGAACTTGCGGCGCACTTCGTCGACACCGGACTCGTCGAAGCGGAGGTTGTCCCAGGGCTGGGCGTTGGTGAGCATATACCAGCGCAGAGCATCGGCCCCATACGTGTCCATAGCCTTGAAGGGATCGACAGCATTGCCCAGGCGCTTGCTCATCTTCTCCCCCTTCTTGTCGAGCACAAGACCGTTGGAGATGACTCTCTTGAATGCGGGAGTGCCGCTCACCATCGTATGGATGGCGTGCAGGGTGTAGAACCATCCTCGGGTCTGGTCGACGCCTTCGGCGATGAAATCGGCGGTACAGCCGAAGTCAGGGGTATCCTTGCCGCGAAGGCCTGTCTGGGCGTAAGGCATCGAACCTGAGTCGAACCACACGTCTATAAGGTCGGTCTCGCGGGTCATCTTCCTGCCGGAAGGACTCACCAGGAATATATTATCCACATAAGGCCTGTGAAGGTCGATGCGGTCATAATTGTCCTTGCTCATATCGGCGGGATTGAACCCGGCGGCCTTGAGCGGATTGGCCTCCATGACGCCTGCCTCGACAGCCTTCTCAATCTCGGAGTAGAGCTCGGCGATGCTGCCGATGCATATCTCTTCCCTGCCGTCTTCGGTGCGCCAGATCGGGAGCGGAGTGCCCCAGTAGCGGCTGCGGCTGAGGTTCCAGTCCTGGATATTCTCAAGCCATTTGCCGAACCGGCCGGTGCCGGTGGCCTCGGGCTTCCAGACAATATCCTCGTTGAGGGCCATCATCTGCTCGCGCACGGCTGTGGCCTTGATGAACCAGGAATTGAGAGGATAGTAGAGCACAGGCTTGTCGGTGCGCCAGCAATGAGGATATGTGTGGACGTGCTTCTCGATGCGGAATGCCTTGCTCTCAGCCTTGAGCATCACGCAGATGTCGACGTCGAGTGTGGGGGCGTCGGGGGCAAGGGTGCTGTCGTATGCGTTCTTGACATACCTTCCGGCCCACTCGGAGTACTCGGGGCTGACAGCGGCGGCGACATAAGCGGGGTCGAGGTCTTCGAGGCGGTAGAATCTGCCCTGAGGGTCGACCTGAGCCTGGAGAGCACCGTCCTTGTCGGTGACATACAGCCCGGGCACGCCGGCCGCCTTGGCCACCTTGGCGTCATCGGCGCCGAACGTGGGAGCGATATGCACCACACCTGTGCCGTCTTCCGTCGTCACATAATCTCCAAGAATGACCTTGAAGGCGCCTTCTCCGGGATTGAACCAGGGGATAAGCTGCTCGTACTTCATCCCCGCGAGCTCGGTCCCCTTGTACTCGCCGGGAAGAACTTCGAAGGGGATCTTGGCTCCGAACCAGGCGCCGACAAGAGCCTTGGCAAGGATGTAGGTCGCAGGCTTGCCGGTGTAGGGATTCTCGCTGCGCACCTTCACGTAGTCTATGTTGGGGCCGACGCAGAGCGCAGTGTTGGAAGGAAGAGTCCAGGGGGTGGTGGTCCAGGCAAGGAAATAGAGGTCGTCCTCGCCCACCACCTTGAACTGCGCGCAGCAGGTGGTGTCCTTGACGTCACGGTAGCAGCCGGGCTGGTTGAGCTCGTGCGAGCTCAGGCCCGTGCCCGCTGCGGGGCTGTAGGGCTGGATGCTCTTGCCCTTGTAGAGGTAGCCCTTGCCGTAGATATCCTTCAGAAGATACCAGAGGGTCTCGATGTAACGGTTGTCGTAGGTGATGTAGGGGTCGTCCATATCCACCCAATAGCCTATCCTCTCGGTGAGGGTGCGCCACTCGGCGGTGTACTTCATCACTTCCTCGCGGCAGGTGCGGTTGTACTCCTCGACACTTATCCTGCTGCCGATGTCTTCCTTGGTGATGCCGAGCTTCTTCTCGACGCCCAGCTCCACGGGGAGTCCGTGGGTATCCCAACCGGCACGGCGACGGACCTTGAATCCGGTCTGGGTCTTGTAGCGGCAGATCGCATCCTTGATTGAACGCGCCATCACGTGATGTATGCCGGGCATGCCGTTGGCGGAGGGAGGGCCTTCGAAGAAGATGAATTCGGGCGCGCCTTCGCGCAATGAGAGGCTCGCGGCGAACGCGTCGTTCTTCTTCCATCGCTCCAGGACTTCATCTCCCACAGCGACCAGATCCAGGCCTTTATATTCTTTGAATGTCATAATTTTTGCCTAATTTTGTATCCGACAAATATAATCATTTCGACTCGTATTAACAAACCGCCATGACCACAGCGGACATCATTCTTCTCGTATGCTTCATACCGGCAGTGTGGCAGGGGCTGTCGAAGGGTCTGATCAACCAGGTGGTTGGCATAGCGGCCCTGATCCTTGCCGTCTGGGTGGCAAACAAGTTCTGCCTCCCGCTCTCGGATATCCTGTCCAGACAGGTCGAACAGGCCCAGCCTCAGGTCAGCAGGATAATCAGCTTCGCGGTCATATTCATCGTGACCGTGCTGGCGGCCGGACTGGCAGGCAAGCTGCTCACCAAGGTGATCAAGTTCGCCTCGCTCGGGTGGATCAACCGCCTGCTTGGCCTGCTCTTCGCCATCATCAAGACCGCACTGGTGCTGGGTCTTCTGGTCTGCCTGTTCGACAGCCTCAATGTCAAATGGGGGCTGGTGAAGAGTGACACGCTCTCCGCATCTGTGGTGTATGATTACCTCAAGGACTTCGGCACGAGATTCTTCCCCTTCCTCAAATCTTTTGTAATTCAAGCAAATGCCTAGGATAATACTTATAGAGACATCCACTTCACTCTGCTCGACCGCTCTCGTCGAGGGCACCGGGATCACATCACGCCGAGAGAGCACGGAGCCGCGCGCACACGCGGCGAGCACGGCCGTCTTCGTCAGCGAGATGCTCCGCGAGCGGGGGCTCGAGGTCCGCGACTGCGACGCTGTCTGCCTCAGCTCCGGCCCGGGTTCGTACACCGGCCTGAGGGTGGGCAGCTCGTCGGCAAAGGGTCTCTGCTTCGGGGCCGGGATTCCGCTCATCAGCGTCTGCACGCTGGATGTGCTTGCACATCAGGCAATCTCCGGGGGCCTTGTCCCCGAGGGTTGCAGCACCGTCATCCCCCTGATCGATGCCCGCCGGATGGAAGTATACTCTGCAGTCTATTCTGTAAAGGTGGCAGATTGCACCATTGAGAGAATTTCCGACATAAGGCCGACAATCGTCGACGCTGACAGCTTCCGGGGGGAGATGGAGAGGGGGAGCGTCCTCTTCATCGGCGACGGCGTGGACAAATGTCGCGAGGTGCTGGACAGCACGAATTCACATTTTGTCCAGACCTGCCCGAGAGCCGAAGCAATGCTAGCGCCCGCCCTCGCGGCCTGGAACGAGAAAAGGTTCGAAAATACGGCGTACTTCGAACCTCTCTATCTGAAGGATTTCGTGGCCACAGTCAGCCGGAAGAAGCTTTTCTAGCGGTCCTCCCGCACCAGATGCCTGCGCAGGAATTCAAGATAATAATCCCAGTCCTGCGGCATCACACCGTGACCGCCCTCGTGCATAACATATCCGAGGGTGGAATAGACCGGACTTTCGCACTCAGGCAGCTCCTGAGCAGACAGCCCCTCGGCCCCAAGGAGCCTGTAGACGGGACTTGCCTCGACGGCGGCATAGAACTCCCCCGCCGCATCTGACCAGGTGTCGGTCGAGCCGGTCTGAAGAAGCAGTGGACGCGGAGCGATCAGAGAGATGAGCATATGAGAATCCATAGGCATCTCGTCCGCGCTCCTGTCGCCCCAGTAAGAATATCGGGGAGTGAACTGATATGGAAATCTGGTCTGTTGGGTAAGGTGCGCGACGGTCTCGCCGAAATTCCGGCGGCTCAGGGCGGCTCCACCCTCTCCGGAACAACTTGCTATCACGGCGGCTACCCTGCGGTCACTTGCCGCGGCCCAGAGCGTGGTCTTGCCAAGACGCGAGCACCCGGTAAGGGCTATCCTGTCCGCATCAACATCAGGGTCTTTCTCGAAGTAATCCATCACACGACTCACTCCCCATGCCCAAGCGGAAATTGCTCCCCAGGGGCTTTCCGAAGGAGCGGGGAACAAACCGCGTACACCCAGCCCCTCCGCATCCTGGAAATCAGGCTCGATGTCGGTGTAGCAAAGAGTCGCGAAGCCGATACCCTCGGCAAGGAACCTGCCGATAACCTCATCAAGTCCTCTGCCTCCGGCATTCCCCGGAATCTGCCTCATCCTTCGAGAGTCTCTGTCCCACATCCTTCCGGGCACAACCCCGGGGTCGTCCACCATCAGGTTGCAGGGCATAAAGCTCAGGTTGAGCAGCACCGGCACAGGCCCTTCGGCATCCTTGGGAAGGTACATAAGAAGGTCAACCCTCCGGCTGTCATCATCGGGGGAGAAGTACAGGCTCACCTGCCTGCGCCTCGCCCTGCCTCCCAGGCCGGAGTCGTCACTCGCGCTGCTCCTCAGGACCACTCCCTCAGGGGCGCGGCCGAACTGGTTGTCCTCCATTATCTTAAGTATCTCGGGGCGTCTCTTCTCTTCCCATACTCGCGCGCTGCGGACCTTCCTCCCGTCGGCACATCTCAGCAAATCGGGGAGCGTCGCCTTGTAGTCCCCCGCGAGGGACTCGTCATAGTTGGCGGGGATGTCCGTAATCACTGTCACTCCCTCGGGCGCGGTGAAACTGGTGGCGACGGTTCCGTCCGGACGCTTCTCGTGACGTATGCTGATGTCTCCGGCAGGTGTAGGATAGCTGCCCTCCGCCCAGTCGAGGTCGCCCAGATGAGGCCTTATGCGCACTGTCCGACATCCCGGTTCGAGTATCTCCACTCCCAGTATATGCTCCGACATCCAGGCAGTTGGGCCGGATGCCCATCCATGACACAGGCTGTGACGGTAGCTCGGGTAGCAGTATGCCCCGAATTCTCCGTGCACATCCCGCTTCCCGGGAGGTGTCATCTCGTCTATTCCGGCCGCATCCTTCGCCCACTTGAGGTCGAAATCCTCCCAGAAGCTGGTGGCACCGAGTGCAATCATCCCTCCCCAATATTCACGGATTATGTCGATGGCCTTGTCGTACAGGCCGGCTTTGGCAAGCGCTTCAAGCATATAATAGCCGTAGAATGTGGAGAACCCTTCTGCGCCTCCCTCGGCCACGACTTCATCGCAGGCCTGCCTGGGGTTCATCAGCCCCGCAAGGGAGAGCAGAGCGGCAGCCTGTTTGAGATTGTTATGGGGCTTGACCTGAAGGCGGAGCCTGTCTACCACATCCAGACTCTTCTGCTCATGCACTTTGTCTCCAAGCCACCGGCAGAGAACGGCGGCTCTGCTCATCGAGAGAGTGAGAAGAGCCCTGTAACCGGCCTCAACACCCTCGCTGTTGGACGATGAGGGCCAGTCAAGGAACCTCCACGGAGCCAGGGTCTCCGTCCCGTTCTCGTCGACTCCGGCCGATATCCGGTCAATCAGGCCGGTGATGTAGCCGCGATGCTTCTCAAGATACTCGAGATTGCCGTTGTGCAGGTACCAGTCGTGCTGGATGATGAGATACCACATCGAGTACGCGCTCATACCGTTGAGCCACCCGGGCAGGGGGAACTGCTCACAGGCGAGATCGATACTCCTGTCCACCACGTCATTGTAGCCGAACACCGCCTTGATGGTGGACATCTCAGGATGCATGTCTCCAAGCCAGATGAGCCTGTCGCGCTTGATACCGTCCCAAAGGTACTCCTGCATATTGAGATGCACTGTCCAGGCTCCTGTCTGCCATATCTTGTCGAGCAGAGGGTCGCTGCACCTGAAAGAGCCCCGGTACGGGATGTCCCTGTAGCGCAGGATTGCCGTAGCTTCCCGTAGCATAAGCTCCGAGTCAGGCTCGAGCATATCCAGACGGACAAAGCGGAACCCCGTGTTGCCGATCTCGATGGAGCCGTCGCGCGGCACCTTCAATGTAAAGTCACGAATGGCGTGATCGTTGGTGGAATGACCCATCAGCCAAGCTGTGTCGCAAGGCTCGCTGCAGGTCTCGCCGACAGACTCGCCGAAACGTACGCGCACAAGCTTGGGATAGCGTTCCCTTCCCTTGAGCACGAGTTTGAGCCCTCCGTGAAGTTCCTTCCCATAGTCGAGAATAATCGAGGAGCCTGTCTTCATCGAGCACATTTCGCCGCCCACCATATCCGGCTGTCCGTTGCCTTCCCGGAGAAGAAGCTCAGAAAAAGAGACTCCTCCATCAGTCCAGACTATTCTCTCCGGAGTGATGAAGGAGCGGTCCATTATGTCTTTAGTCTGCGCGGGGGCGCAGCAGACAAGGCTTAGCGCAAGAAGGATGAGATTCATCTCAGAATAGTGCTCAACTCCTTGCGAAGGCCTGTCACCGTGCTCACGGATGCGCTTCTGATGGCTCCGTCCGCTATGACTATGACTGAAGGGACAGCGGTCACATTGTACGTGCGTACGGAGGGAGATGCAGCTCCGAGGCCATCGTTCACATTAATCCAGGGCAACTGCTGACCTTCTATCACCGAGGCCCAGCGGGCCTTGTCGGTGTCAAGGCACACGGCATAAATCTCAAGCCCTCGCTTGTGATAGTCATTGTATATCGGGCGGAGCACCTCCTGGATGAAGTTGTTCTGCGAAGCGTCGGAGGAATCCCAGAACGTCAGCAGGACCACCTTGGAGCCTACGGCATCCAACGACTTCTTCCGGCCTTTGATGTCGGGCAGAGAGATGTTGGGGAATCCGACCGAGGAGGCATTCTTGAGCTCGTTCTCAAGCTGGAAAGCGGCCTCACGGCGCTCAGTCTCCTTCTGGAGAGCCTTGACGAAACGCGAGAGGGGGTAGACCTTCCCGAGAGAGTCGCAGGCCGCCCTGAAATGAATGGCGTCTGTGGGCTGGGAGAAGATGGGAGCATTGTCATCAATCTTCTGGAAGAGCACGGGGACGACTGTCAGCGAGAAGGGGTTCTTCAATATGTACTTGACGCTGCCCCGGTAATATTCTACATACTTGCGGGCAAAAAGCGACGGATCGCTCTCGGAAGCGATATCTTTCATGAAGGCGGCGTAGCGGGCCTCGACCTCCTGAAGCTTGGCGGAGCCTTCCGACCCCTCCACTGTGTAGTTGCCGAGGGTGTCGGCCCTGACAATGACCTTCTGGCCTGATTCGAGAAGGAGGGAGGAGATACGCTTGCCATTGTAATACAGATAGACGAACTCGGGGTCGCCCTCCGCCACACTGAGACGGAGTCTGAACGAGCCGTCCTTGCCGGTCTTGAGGGTGTCAATCGTCTTGAGGGAGCCCACATCGAGCCTTCTGGCCACTATTTCAGCGTCCGACAGACCTTCGACTGTCCCCTTTACGGATGCCGAGGGACTGCAGGCAAAAGCGAGCGCGGCAGCGGCCGCGAAGAGGAGTATCTTAAAGTTTTTCATATTCGGAAAGAATGGCGGCCGCAATTGCAGCCTTCTGGTCATCTGTAACGACGGGGCGCTCCTTGCGGAAGTCGAGATCTCCCTCAGACTGGAGCGGAACGAGGTGGATATGAGTGTGGGGGACCTCCATCCCGAGCACCGCCACACCCACTCTCTTGCAGGGCACGGCCGCCTTGAGAGCGATCGAGACCTTGCGGGCAAAGGCCCAAAGGCCCTCGTATGTCTTCTCGTCAAGATTGAAGATATAGTCATCCTCCGTATGTTTGGGAATCACCAGAGTATGACCGGGAGCGAGGGGATTGATGTCGAGGAAGGCGTAGAAGTCTTCGCTCTCCGCGACTTTGTACGAAGGGATCTCCCCCGCCGCGATTCGTGTGAAAATAGTAGCCATCAGATGGAAATATCAAGGATTTTGAACTTAATCACTCCGGTCGGGACCTTCGCCTCGACAACCTCGCCCTTGCCGTGACCGATGAGGGCCTTGGCGATGGGGGTGGTGGCGGCAAGCTTGCCCTTGGAGAAATCCGCCTCACTCTCGCCGACGATGGTGAATGTCATCACCTGATGGGCATTAAGATTCTCCACCTTGACGGTGGTGAGCATCTGGACCCTGTCGGCGCTAAGCTGGGATGCGTCCAGGACCTTGGCGTTGGCGACCATATTCTGAAGATTGGCTATCTTGATCTCGAGCAGGCCCTGCGCTTCGCGCGCCGACTCGTACTCGGCGTTCTCCGACAGGTCTCCCTTCTCGCGGGCTTCGGCGATAGCAGCCGATATGACCGGTCTCTGGGCAAGAGCTTCGGCGAGTTCTTCTTTGATTTTGTTCAAGCCTTCCTGGCTCATGTAATGTACTTCTGCCATAATGATTCAATTAAAAAGGAGTCCTGCCACTGCGGCAGAACCCTTCGTCAAGTGCAAATATACAAATTATTTGAATTAGTTCAATCCTTCGCCGAGAAGTTTTCGGCAGACTCTCTCGTCTTGCGCGAGCTGGCTGCGGAGCTCCTGAAGAGAGCCGAAACTAAGCTCGTCGCGAATCTTGCGAAGGAACGAGACTTTGATGTCCAGGCCGTATATCATCTCGTCGAAGTTGAAGATGTGCGTCTCGACGATATTGGACACATTGGTCATCCCGTAGTACTCTCCTCCGAGGGTCTCGACCCTTGTCAGATACACTCCGCAGGAAGGGATGATCTTCAGAGGCTCATAGAGCTGCATATTCGCGGTGGGGTAGCCTATCGTGCGGCCGACCATCTTGCCCGACACGACAACTCCGTGGAGAGTGTAATCGTAGCAGAGCATCCCGGAGGCCACCTCAACGTTGCCCTCCGAGAGAGCCTTGCGGATCTTGGTCGAGCTGACCGCAATACCCACGCTGGACACCTTGTCGGTGCGGATGACATCCAATCCGAGCTCCCTTGCCTTGATGGAGGCCTGCTCGGGAGAAGAGATGTCGCTTCCTATGCGGTTGTCGTAGCCGAGGAGCACGGCCGTGCCGCCGAAACGGCCGATGACCACATCTTCCAGATACTCGCGGGCGGTCATCGAGCTGAACTGCCTGGTAAAGGGAAGCACTTCGACCCTGTCCACACCCAGACTCTTCAGGATTGCGGTCTTCTCGGAGAGAGAATTGAGCAGGCGCAGCTGCATCGCATCGTCCTGCAGGACAGTCCTCGGGTGCGGCCACAGAGTGAGGATGAGACTCTCCTCACCCCGCTCGCGGGCGGCGTGAGTGAGAGCCTCAATCACCAGACGGTGACCGATGTGGACACCATCGAAGAACCCTGTGGCTACTACAGCCATTTGACAATCGGAAGATCCTGTCTGTGAGGCAGAAGAGGATTCTTGGGATAGATGCGCGTGCCGATCTGGTACATACCTGTCCTCTCGGGGAGGATGGATGCACGGAAGGTCGCGATGCCGTTGTCGCAGCCTGCGAGCTCGAACTCGCAGACCTCCTGGATATGCTTGCGACCCTTCTTGTCGGTGGTGGTGAAGAGCATCTCGACCCCGAGGTCTTCGGCCCTCAGACGCCCGAGGTCAATCACGACCTCGCTGTGAAGTTCGTTGTGCTTGCTGAGTACGTAGGACGCGTCGGGACGGGTGTAGGAAACAATGCGCATATTGTTCCACTCGGACACGATCGTCTCCTTCCACGATGCGATCTGACGGACAAGGCTGCCGGAGTCGGCCTGGAGGGCCTTGCTTCTCTTGTACTGGGGCTCATAGAACTTCTCGCAGTAGTCGCTGAGCATACGGTTGGTCGTGAACTCGCTGGCAACCTTGGCGATTGTGTTGCGGATATACCCGATCCACTGCTCCGAACGGCCCGTGGACTTGTCGCAGTTGTAGTATGCGGGAGCTATCTCGTTCTCGATGGTGGCGTAGATAGTCGCGGCGTCAAGCTCGTTCTGGTAGTAGCCGTCGTCGTATGTGCTCTCAAGAGGGAGCGCCCAACCGGCACCCTCCTTGTAGCCTTCGACCCACCAGCCGTCGAGCACGGAGAAGTGCATGACTCCGTTCATAGCGGCCTTCTCGCCGGACGTTCCGGATGCCTCCTGGGGGCGGGTCGGGTTGTTGAGCCAGACGTCCACGCCCTGCACTAGCCTCTTGGCGAGGGTGATGTCGTATCCGGGCACAAAGACAATCTTGCCGAGGAAGCGCTCCTGCTTGGAGATCTCGACAATCTGCTTGATGAGGTCCTGCCCCATACCGTCGGCGGGGTGGGCCTTGCCGGCAAACACGAACTGTACGGGATGCACGGGGTTGTTGACTATCGCGTCGAGCCTGTCGAGGTCGCTGAAGAGAAGCGTCGCCCTCTTGTAGGTCGCGAACCTGCGGGCAAATCCGATGGTGAGCACATCGGGACGGAAGGTATCCTTGATGGTGACAACCTGCTTGGGAGAATAGTGGGCGCTGATGGCAGGGTCGTTGAGACGCTCGTTTATATATCTGACAAGCTCTCTCTTGACGTGCATACGCACCTTCCAGATGTCTTCGCTGGAGACTCTGTAGATACCTTCGAAGCACTTCTTGTCATAGTGATGGGTCTTGAATTCGCGGCCGAACACATTGCTCTGCAGCATCTTCATCCTCTTGGAGCCCCAGGTGTCGTAGTGGACACCGTTGGTGACATAACTGATGTAGAGCTCCTCGGGGAGGTATCCGGGATACATATTGGCGAAGATGTCCTGACTGACCTTGCCGTGAAGCATCGAGACGCCGTTGACGTTCTGACTCATATTTGCGGCAAGGATGCTCATCGAGAACTTCTCGTCGTGGTTGAGGGCGTCTATCTTGCCCAGGCCCATCATCTTGTACCAGTCGATGCCGAGCCGCTGGGGGTAATGGCCGAGGTACTTGCCGAGAAGGCCCTCGTCGAAGGCATCGTGTCCGGCAGGCACAGGGGTATGGGTCGTGAAGAGGCCCGACACGCGGACGAGCTCAAGAGCCTCGTGGAAGCTCAGGTGCTGGTCCTGGACATACTCGCGCAGCCTCTCGAGGCCCGCGAATGCGGCGTGACCTTCGTTGTAGTGATAGATGTCGGGGTTGAGTCCGAGGGCGCGAAGCGCGCGCACGCCTCCGATGCCGAGCAGAATCTCCTGCTTGAGGCGGTTCTCCCAATCTCCACCATAGAGTTGATGGGTGATCTGACGGTCTTCGTCGCTGTTGGCCTCGAAGTCCGTGTCCAGAAGATAAAGGTCCGTGCGTCCGACAGCGACCTTCCAGATGCGGGCATACAAATCTCTTCCGGGCAAGGCCATCTTGACCGTCAGCCAGTTGCCGTCTTCGCCGACGACGGGCTCGGCAGGAGTCTTCATGAAGTCCTGCGCGTCATACTCGGCCACCTGGTTGCCCTGAGGGGTAAGCTTCTGGGTGAAGTATCCGTAGCGGTAGAAGAGACCCACGGCCACAAGGTTGACGTTCATATCGGAAGACTCCTTGAGGTAGTCGCCGGCAAGAATACCGAGACCGCCGGAATATATCTTGAGAGATGTGTCGAGGCCGTATTCCATACAGAAATATCCTATGAACAGGTTGGTGCGCTCGCTCTTGAAGGCCATATAGGCGTCGAACTCAGCCATCACGAACGAGAGCTGATTGAGGAAGCTCTGGTCGGAGGCGAGCTCGTTGTATCTGCTGAGGGAGACCTTGTCGAGGATCTCCATAGGGTTGTGTCCGGATTTGTGCCAAAGATCGGCATCGATGGTCTTGAAGAGCGTCTTGGCGCTGTCGTTCCAGCACCACCACAGGTTCTTGCAGAGTCTCTCGAGACCGGAGAGCTCGTCGGGGAGGTGACGGGTCACCATCACCGAGCTCCAGGACGGTGCGATGTTGAAGTTGTTGAACATAAGCTGTTTATTGTCTTTCGGCCAATGCGTTATTGACCCTTATGGTGAAATCACTGAGCACGTTCATATAGTTGATGAACGCCTCATATGGTGTGTCGTAGGGATTGAATCTGCTGTGCACGTCTCCGTCGGAGAAGAATTTGGTGCACATATAGTACAGGTGGTCGCTCTCCTGCAGGTGACCGAAGTCTGCCCACAGGGCGCTGTCTTCGATGATGGAGAGCTTCTCTTCGAGGGCGCAGAGCTTGTTGAAGGCGTCCTGCTGAAGCTCGTTGCCGAGCCAGGCGCTGGTGTCACGCTCTTCGTCGGCCCAGGATATGGGCTGAGGGACCGAAAGAGTGGAGACCGCCTTGTACTTGGAGACCACCTCGGCGGGAGTACGGAAGTCGAACTGCTTGGTGGCGAGGATTGCCGAAGGGAGCGCCTTCATAAAGTCGAATATGCCGGTGTCCTTGCTCTGATGCTCGCCGAACGTCTCGTAGTCCATAAAGAGGTTGACCACGTCGCCCTCTGTGCGGCCAAGCCAGCCGACGAACTTCTCGGCGGTCAGAGGCCATTCGCCCCAACCCTTGTCGGAGAAGCGGAACGCTATGTCGTCGCTCAGACCGTAGTTGCGGAGGAGGAGCTTCAGACGGGGCTGCTCATCGCAGCTGTACACATAGTCGGAGCTTCTCCAGCCCATTATGTGACGGGCGCCCTCGGTGAGCATAGTCTTGAATCCGAGGTCGTAGACGGCCTTGCCGATAGAGTCGGAGTAGATGAGCTCCGTGTTGCGGAAAGTTACGGGACTCACTCCGAAATACTTCTCGATGGCGGCCTTGTGCTTCCTCACCTGATGGGAGAAAGCGGCGGGAGCCTTAAGCGACGAGAGAGAATGGTTGTAGGTCTCGCAAAGGAACTCCACACTCCCGGTCGCGGCCAGGGCGCGGAAGCTGTCGAGCACCTCGGGAGCGTAGCGGTCGAACTGCTCGAGCGCCGATCCGGAGATGGAGAAGGCCACCTTGAACTTGCCCTTCGAGGCTTTGATCTGCTCGAGGAGCAGCTCGTTCATCGGGAGGTAGCACTTCTGGGCAATTCTCTTCAGAATGGTTCTGTTGGCAAAGTCATCATAATAGTGGGAATCCTTGCCGATATCGAAGAATCTGTACTGACGGAGCCTTGTGGGCTGGTGTACCTGGAAATAGAGACAGATTGACTTTTTCATATTACTCTTACTTTACCAATGATTCGTATACTTTCTTGAGTTTGGCGGTGGCGCCGTTCCATTTGAGGTTGTTGACCTCCTCGAAGCCCTGCCTGGTGGCGAAGTCGGCAAGCGCCGGGTAGCTCAGAAGGGCGTAGATGTCGTTGGCCAGAGCGTCGACATCCCAGAAATCCACCTTGAGGGCGTACTTGAGCACTTCGGCGGCACCTGACTGGTGCGAGATGATGGAAGGGACGTTGGAGCGCATAGCCTCCAGAGGCGAGATTCCGAAAGGCTCGGACACGCTGGGCATTATGTACACATCGGACAGGGCGAACATCTTCTGCACATCCTGACCGCGGAGGAATCCGGTAAAGTGGAAGCGGTCGGAGATGCCGAGACGGGCCACCTGACGGATGGCTCTCGTCATCATATCTCCGCTGCCCGCCATCACGAAACGGACGTTCTTCGTGCGCTTGAGCACCTTGGCGGCAGCCTCGATGAAGTACTCGGGACCCTTCTGGAAGGTGATGCGGCCGAGGAACGTGACCACCTTGTCCTTGACTCCCCTCTCGACATCGAGGTTCTCGCGGCCGCTGAAATCCACAGCGTTGTGGACGGTCACGACCTTGGAGGCATCGATGCCGTAGCGGTTGATCACTATGTTGCGGGTGAGGTCGGACACGGTGACTACCCTGTCGGCCGCTTCCATACCCCTCTTCTCGATGGCGAAGACGCGGGAGTCGACCATATCGTCCGTGCCCCTGTCGAAGGACGTGGCGTGCACGTGGACGACGAGAGGCTTGCCGGTGAGCTCCTTGGCAGCAATACCGGCGAGGTATGTGAGCCAGTCGTGAGCGTGGATCACGTCGAACTCGTCGGAGTGCTCCATCGCGATCGTGCCGCCCACCTGGGCGTAGCGGCTCACCTCCTCGAGAAGGTTGGCGCCGTACTTGCCGGAGAACTTGAACTTCTGGCCGAA
>R18__coassemble_1540_pt1 | contig 25448 bp, 19 predicted proteins | sample R18__metabat2_high_PE_016 | metagenome-assembled genome bin R18
TTCTCCGAAGTCAACGCTGTCTCTGTTGTCGGTTGATTTCATATCGGTTGATTTCTGCAAAAACAGGCGTCTGATCTGGCCCGTCAGCCGAATCACGCGGCGGGGGGACAAATCTATTTCAGAATAGCATCGGCCAAGGCCTCCAGCGCCGGGATGTCGGAGGCTTTGAGCGAGGAGCGGAGGGTGACCACCGGCTCGACGACAGTGACGTTCTTCATCGGCTCCAGCAGGGAGCGCATCGCTCTGGCGGCGCAAGGGGCCCAGGTGCCGTTCTCCACGATGCCCACCGTGCGGCTCTGGTAGCCCTTGAGGCCGAGTTTCCAGAGGAAAAAGTGCATCGGCGGGAAGACGTCGCCGTCGTAGCTCGAGGCGCAGACCACCAGGCGACCCATCCGGAACGCATCCTCGATGACCTCCGCCATATCTTCGCGGCACAGGTCGGCGACCACGACCCTTCCTGCGCCCTTCTCCTGCAGGATTTCGCCGAGCTTTTCCGCGGCCTTGCGCGTGCCACCGTGGATGGACGCGTGTGCGACCAGAACGCCCTCTGTCTCAACGCCGTAGCTGCTCCAGATGCCGTAGAGGCGCAGCGCCTCCTGCAACCGGGCCCCTTCGAGCACAGGGCCGTGCAGCGGGCAGATGGTCTGAATGTCGAGGCCGGCAGGCTTCTTCAGCAAGGTGCTTACGGGACCTCCGTACTTGCCGCAGATGTTGAAATAGTAGCGGCGAGCCTCGCAGGCCCAGTCGTCGGCGTCGGCATCCCTCACGCCGAATTTGCCGAAGCCGTCGGCGCTGAAAAGCACCTTCTCCTCCGGGCACCAGGTCACGATGACCTCCGGCCAATGGACCATCGGCGCGGTGAAGAATTTCAGTGTGCGCGAGCCGAGGTTGAGCTCGGAGCCTTCCCCGACGGCGAGCGTCTTGCCCGCAGCGGCCTGAGCCCCAAACTGGCCGAGGAACTTCAGCGCCTTCTCCGATGCCACCACCGTCGCCTCGGGATACGCCTCCAGAAACGCGGCCACCGACCCCGAATGATCGGGCTCCATATGCTGGATGATGAGGTAATCCGGCCTGCGGCCCTGCAGCGCTTCGGCAAGATTCGCCAGCCATTCTGAAGTCTTTCGCGAATCCACGCCGTCCATAACGGCAATCTTCTCATCTGTGACGAGATAGCTGTTGTAGCACATCCCCTCAGGGGTAACATACTGGCTTTCAAAAAGTTCCAGAGAGCTGTCGTCGCAGCCTGCGTATTTGATGTCTGTTGTCATGGTCAATGTTTTATCAGTCTGCAAATATAGCCACAAACGCGGCCATCGCCAAATTTAGATGCAGGGCGCCCCAATGCGACACGCCCGAAAATGCTCTTAACGGTAGTCAGAACGGGTACCGTTAGCGCAATTTCTTATTCGTACGCCGTGCTACTCACGCCGCGCGTCTTAATCATTTTTTTGTATTTTTGCGGTATGAAACAGATAGATCTTACAGACTGGAGCCAGATAGGGGAAGGGGGAATCGGGAAGGTGTACAGGAACAACGCCGACCCAAACACGATGCTCAAACTGAGCAAATTCGCCGATAAGAAGGAGGATATGCTCGAGGAGTATGAGCTGTCGCGCTATGCGATGGAAGTGGGGCTCTCCACGCCAAAAGTTTACGATTTCGTCTCCGACGGCGCGCATCATTACGGCTACACCGGCGAGCTGATCAAGGGTAAGAAGTCGCTCTGCCGCGTCATCGCCGATAATCCGGAAAGACTCAATGAAATGGCGCATCTCTTCACGCAAAACGTGAAGAAGCTCCATTCCATAAAGGCCGACCCCACGAAGGTGGGGAGCCGGATGGAGCTCAATATCGGGAACCTGCGTAAAATCAAATACCTCAAGCCCGAGACGCTTGAGAAAATTATAGAAGAGCTCCGGCAGATTCCCGAAACTGGCACTCTGCTCCACGGCGACCTGCATCTGGGCAACCTGATCACCACGGGGGAGCGGCAGTACTGGATCGACCTGGGCCGCCTTCGCTACGGCAACCCCATCGTGGACATCTCGCAGTTCCACTTTACGTTCACCTATCTCCCGGTTATCTGCAAGCATATCTTCCACATAAGCGCAAAGCAGGTAAAGGCCTTCTACAATGCGTTCGTCGCCGAATACTACGGCCCGGACGGTCCCACCAGCCGCGAGGAGTACGAAACCCTTCTTCACCGCGCCGAGCTGATCCAACTTGCCGGCATTATGCGCAAGGCTCCGCTCGCGGTCTGGTTCATCCCCAAACTCCAGCGTCACCTGGGACTCAAACCCACCTGCAGGCTCAAAATCATCTTCAAGCTCCTCTGCGGCCAAAAGGAAATATTCTGATTGGAATGTACCTGCAAACCTGCGAGATTTTGCAAAATAATTTGGATAATTCAAATCTATAGTCTATCTTTGCAATCCCTTTCGAGGGGGAAGACTCGTTAGCTCAGTTGGTAGAGCATCACACTTTTAATGTGGGGGTCTCGGGTTCGAGCCCCGAACGGGTCACGAACACATTGAAATACTGCACCCTTAGCTCAGCTGGTAGAGCAACTGACTCTTAATCAGTGGGTCTAGGGTTCGAATCCCTAAGGGTGCACTTCCATAAGTCACGATTCGCTCAAGAGTCGTGACTTTTTTTGTATATTTGTCGGGTATGATCAAATGCCTGTAAGATATGAAGAAAACCTTTTCCTTCTTTCTGCTTTTCGCGACCTTGAGCGCATTCGCTCTGGAGCGCGAACCCATCTGGCCCAAGGGCAAGATGCCCGATGCTCAGGGCCATCAGATAGCCGCGATGACCGACGTCAGCCGCTCCGAAGGTTTCAAGCCTGACAAGTACCGCGCTCCTTACATCGAATGGTACGAAGCTCCCGATCCCTCAATCAGCAAGGGAGTTTGTATGATTCTGATCTCCGGAGGCAGCTATCAGAACTGCTGTGACGTCTCTTTGGTGGAGTCCTGGCATCAGAAGCTCACCGCTCTCGGAGTGCAGTGCGTCAACTTCGTGTACCGCACCCCGCGCCCGGAGGGGCTTCCCATCTACCAGACGGCCTGGGAGGACGGCCAGAGGGCAGTGAGGCTTGTGCGCAGCGAGGCTGGGAAGCGAGGCTTCGACCCCGAGAAGATAGGCACGATCTCGATGTCAGCCGGCTCGCACCTGGCTCTGCTCCTCGCCACGAGCTCCCAGACTCCCGCCTATGAGAAGGTCGACGCGCTCGACGAACTGCCCTGTCATATCAACTGGGCCATCGTCAACGCTCCCGCCTATGTGACCACAGACGGGGAGAACGGCGACCCCGCCCATCGCCAGGGGTACGGGCCTGATGTCAAGCTCAGCCCCGTGTTCAAGTTCGACGAGAAGACCTGTCCGATGAGTCTTCATCACGGCGGCCAGGACCCTTACTCGCCCAACGGCTCGACTCTGGTGTACAGGCAGCTCCGAAGGATGCACATCCCCTCCGAGCTTCATCTCTATCCCGACAAGGGGCACGGCGCCTTCGGGTTCGATAGGGGAGTGGAATTTATGACCCAGATGGGCTGGCTCGGAGAGCTCGCTCCCGAGGAGGCGCTGATGGACAGATACCCCTCAGACGCCGACCGCGCTGATTACTCAAAGGAAGACGTGTGGCACGAAGGCAAGACTCCCGACCTGCGCGAGAACCAGTGCACTCCCTATATCGAATGGCACATCCCTGCTGAGCTCAAGACCAGGGCCATACAGATCATCTATTCCGGAGGAAGTTACTCCAACAACAAGCCCGACGACTTCGAGGTCGCTCCGGCGAGGCGCTACCTCAACTCCAAGGGAATGGCTGTCGTGACGCTTAAGTACCGCACTCCGCGTCCCGAAGGGCTCCCCAAGCACATCACGGCGTGGGAAGACCTCCAGAGGGCCATCAGGATAGTGCGCAGCGAAGCCGCTTCCAGGGGGCTCGACCCGGATAGAATCGGCATTATGGGCTCCTCGGCGGGAGGGCACCTCACGCTTATGGGAGTCACATCGTCGAGGCATCAGGCATATCTTCCCATAGACGGCATCGACAAGCTTCCCTGCAATGTCCAGTGGGGCATCGGCATCTATCCGGCCTATGCTCTCACCGACGGTCTGGAGCACCCCAACAAGGAAGGGGGCAACGAAGACGATGCCTTCCTTGCCCCCGAGTTCTCGTTCGATCTGAGTACCTGCCCGATGCTCTTTGTCCACGGCGATGCCGACGGCTGGGCCGCGATGAACTCCGTGAAGACCTGGGAGAAGATGCGCAGTATGGGTATCCAGAGCGAACTCCACACTCTTGCCACCCGTCAGCACTGCTTCCAGCGAAATTCTTCTCCCGGTACAGGCAGTTACTCTCACCTCGACCGCATCTGGGAGTTCCTCTCGGCCAAGGGATTTGTGAATGATTAGAGAGCTGCCTTGAAGCTGAGCTTCAGGACGAAATCCTCTGCAGCCTCATCGAAGGCGGGGACGTCGATGACGATTCCCGTCTTCTTTTTCTGTGTGAACTTCACGATCGTGCCGTCGCTTAGGCTCACGGCGCCGAGGAGCTTGCCAGTCTCATAGGGGAGAGTGATTGTGCCTCCCTCGATCTTGGCGGCGTTGAGGATGTGCAGATACAGGTCGCTGCCCTTCTGAGTGGAGACTCCCCATTCCTGCTCGCTGATGCATCCGGCCTCGGTGCCGTAGATCGACTCGCCGTTGACCTTGAGCCAGGCGCCCATCTGACGAAGCAGGTCGGCCGACTGGTCGGGGATGGTGCCGTCGGGACGGGGACCTACGTTGAGAAGCAGGTTCGCTCCCTTGCTGGCGGTGCGGGCAAGAAGGACCAGGAGGGTCTTGAGGGTCTTGTATTCGGAGCCTACGATCTTGTAGCCCCAGTCCTTGTTGATGGTCTGGCAGGTCTCGAGAGGGAGCTTGGAGACTTCCAGGCCCGCGAGGAATCCTCCGGTGTTCTCGCCGGGCACGTCACGCTCGAAGGGCTGGATGTCTTCTCCGGGATAGGGCTTGACGTGGTGGTTGTTGGCCACGAGGCAGGAAGGCTGAAGAGAGTGGATGAGGCCGTATTCGCGCTCCATATCCCAGACGTCGTAGAGCTCGTCGTAGGAGAAGAATTTCTTCTTGTCCCAGTAGCCGTCGAACCAGATGGCTCCGATGGGGCCGTACTGGGTGAGGAGCTCGGTGAGCTGGGTGCGCATAAACGCCAGATAGCTGTCCCAGTCGCCGTCCTTGCCGTCGGGACGTCCCACTCCGTGACCTTCGCGCCCCAGAGGCCAGTAGTCGGTGCGGTACCAGTCGAGGTGGGAGTAGTAGAAGTGGAGCTTGATGTCGTTCTTGTGGAGAGCGGCGGCGAGCTCGCCGACTATGTCTCTGCCGAAGGGGGTGCCGTCCACCACGTTGTAGGTGCTTGTCGCGGTCTTGAACATCGAGAATCCGTCGTGGTGGCGGGAAGTGAAGGTGACATACCTCGCGCCCGCTTCCTTGAAGAGCTCGGCCCACTCGTCGGCGTTGAACTTGGAGGGGTAGAATCCGCCTGCGAGCCTGGCGTACTCCTCGTAGTTGATGTTCTTGTTGTTGAGGATCCACTCGCCGTCAGCGAGCATCGAGTAGAGACCCCAGTGGATGAAGATGCCGAAGCGCTCCTCGTTGAACTCGGCTCGTGCCTTCAGACACTCCTCGGTGGGTACGTAGTCCGCTGCGAGCGCGGAGGATGCAACTAGAAGAGTTGCGATGAGTACTAGAAATCTTTTCATAATTTATTGGTTGTTAGAGTATTGCGTATGTTGCGAATCCGACCGTCACCGCCACTGCGCAGTTGATCAGCTTGGCCTTCAGGAAGCTTCGCTTGCTCTCGGCGATCAGGGGCAGCGAGGCGTGTCCGTCCTGACTGATGCAGCTTGCGAGCAGCACAGGCAGGGGGAGGACGCCCGAAGCGTAGAGGGTGACGAATATCAGGTGCGGGCCCGACTCGGGGATGATGCCTATTGCTGTGGCGAGCAGAATCATCAGAGCCGTGTTGTCGCTGATCCAGGCGCTGACGTCGAACCTTCCCGTCAGTAGCCCGATCAGGGCGAGCACCCCGAAGGTCCAGCAGAACACCCGCGGAAGGTGCCTCACGATGACATGATGCCAGAGGTGCTCCTCCACGAAGTGGTTTGACCCCAGGGCGATGACTCCCAGCATCACGAGGCTCAAGACCGCGAAAGTGATGTTGAGCCATCGCTCGTCCGGCTCGTCGCCGTCAAGAATGAGCATAGTGATGAATGCGGCGATAGCCACAAACAGTACTGCCCGCTTCCACCCGAGGCGCCATTTGCCGTGCGGATGTCCTGAGCGGTCTTCTTCGTGGACCTCGTAGTGCGCCGTGCAGTGCATCTTGTCGTCTTTCTTGACCAGCAGGTCGGTCACTATGCCCACGACCACGGCTATGCCGAAGAGCAGGAAGAATATCCACAGGGCGTCACCTGGCATCGTGGCTATCATCACGAACGCCTCGTCGCCGCAGGAGGCTATCATCATCGCCACCAGCGCTCCGAACGAGAGCATCCTGTGGGTGTAGAGCGACACCGTGGCGAACCCTCCCATACACCCCGGGATGGCTCCGAGCAGCGCTCCGGTGAGCACTCCGCCCACGCGGCTCCTCCCGAGACCCGCGAACAGCCCTCCCTTGGATTCGATGTTGAGGGACTCGATCATCATCATCATCGTGACGACGAGCCCGCAGATGTGGAGAGAATCGTGCAGCGCTTCAAGAAGGATCCCCATATGCTAGCCTTTGACAGGTTTGAACTTCGGGATGAGAAGCTTCATCACGACCCAGGCGAGCACGTACGCGCAGCCGCAGTAGCAGAATATGATGAAGTAGCCGGCCGGCTTGCCCTCGAAGCCCATAAACCGGAACGTCGGCCCCGCCTTCTCGGCGAATGCGAAAAGGTTGCCTGCAATCTTCTGCAGCGCCATCGTGCCGATGCCTCCGATGAATGAGCAGAGCCCCGTCATCGTGGCGATGGTGCTCTTCGGGAAGAGGTCGCCCACCAGAGAGTACATATTGGCGCTCCAGGCCTGATGCCCGGCGCAGGAGAGACCTATCATCACTGCGGGCCACCAGGGACTGTCGAACCTGACGCCGAGAGGCTGCGCGAGCAGGGCGCACATCGGGAAGAAGGCGAATATCAGCATCGAGCGCATACGGCTGTCGAAGGGGTGCATCCCCTTCTTCTCGACGAAGTGCTTGGGAAGGTATCCTCCGAAGATGGAGAGGACGGAACTGATGGTGTAGAGCGCTACCAGAAGCAGCTGTCCGCGCGGGCTCGTGGCCTTGGCGCCGAACTGGTTGTCGAAGTACGAAGGGGCCCAGAAGAGGAAGAACCACCACACTCCGTCGGAGAGAAGCTTGCCGAGGATGACGGCCCAGGCCTGCCTGTGCCTGATGCATTCGAGGATGGGCATACTCTTCTCGCCGGCCGCCGAGGCGCGTTCGGACTGATCTTCGGCATCGTCCTGGTGCATATAGGCAAGTTCGGCTTCATTCACCCTCCTGCTCTTCTCGGGCTTGTCGTACATAAACGCCCAGAAGAACACCCACACGAATCCGAGTGCGCCGATGATGACGAACGCCATCTCCCATCCGAGGGCCTTGGCGAGGGGCGGGATGCACAGAGGCGCGCACATCGCTCCTATCGAGGCTCCGGCGTTGAATATGGATGTGGCGAACGCGCGGTCCTTGCGGGGGAAGTATTCGGCCGTGACCTTGATGGCGGCGGGGAAGTTGCCCGATTCGCCGAGGGCGAGAATCCCGCGGCAGAGCAGGAACAGATAGACCGAGGTGGTGGATAGGGCCAGTGCCACCATTCCGCTCACCCTTACGGCCGCCCATCCGCACAGGGCGTGGGCGCAAGCTCCCAGAGACCACACGCAGATAGAGATGATGTAGCCCTTCTTGGTGCCCATCCAGTCGATGAACTTGCCCGCGAAGAGGCAGCACAGCGCGTAGAAGATGGAGAAGAAGCTGGTCACCGTGCCGTACTCCGCGTCGGTCCAGCCGAACTGGGGCTTGATGAACTCTTCGTAGGTGAGCGACAGCACCTGCCGGTCCATATAGTTGATGGTGGTGGCGAAGAAGAGCAGGGAGCATATCCACCACCTCCAGTTTGTCATCAGTTTACTGTTTGTACTCATCGTGTCTTTCTCTTGTAGCAATTGATGTTTTTGCAGATTTCGCAGTGATAGGGCTGCCTTCTGAGGTCCTTGCCGAAGGCGCAGAAGCCGCTCACGCTCTTCTCCGGCTTCATAAGGGATGATTCGGAGAGCGCTATGCCGCAGGGCTTCGGGGGGAAGAGCCTGAAGAAGTCCTGCTGCTCCCTGATGTCCCAGCCGCAGTAGCCGGGGCTGTAGGAGAGAGAGCCTTCGCGGCCGAGACTCTGCTCCAGACGACTGACGGACAGCTCGGCAAGCACTGTGCCTATGGCGTCGGCGACGAAGTCCGCCACGATGTCGCCTCTGGACCGGACGCGCGCAAGCTCTTCGGCAAGCTCGCTCCCGGCCGTGGCCACGAACACGCAGGCTTCACTCATCCCGTCCAGGTAGGAGCATATGATGCCGCCCGGCTTGAAGATGATGCCGTCCAGAGTCATTGTGGTGGGGGAAGTCTTCGCGGCGCTCACGAACCTGTGCATATATCTCATCCTTGCCGCCGGGACCAGCTCCTCGACCAGTTCGTCGACAAGATTGCAGATATTCCGCTCCGGGACAGCGTCCCTGTAGCCCATCGCGAACCAGACGTCCGCGCGGGGCAGCTCATCGGGGCGTATGCAGAAGCAGACTTCCTCCCCGACCATCAGCTGAGCAGGCTCTTGGCGAGGGCGACAGCCTCGTTGGCGTTGGAACTGTAGCCGTCGGCGCCGATTGATGAGGCGTATGCTGCGCTAAGGGGCGCTCCGCCGACCATTATCTTGACGCCGAGGCCGCTCTCGCGGACCGCCTCCACGATGTCCTTCATATAGTTCATAGTAGTGGTGAGAAGCGCCGAGAGGCAGATGATGTCGGCTTCGTTCTCGCGGGCCGCTTCGATGAACTTCTCCTTGGAAACGTCGGTGCCGAGGTTGATGACCTTGAATCCTCTGCCCTCGAGCATCGAGGCCACGAGGTTCTTGCCGATGTCGTGAAGGTCGCCCTTGACCGTGCCAATGACCACCGTGCCGAGGGTCGAGGTGTTCTCCTGAAGCATAAGGGGCTTGAGGACTTCGAGAGCTCCCTTCATCGCGCGGGCGCTCAGAAGCAGATTGGGCACGAAGGCGCGTCCCTGCTCGAACTCCTTGCCTATGGCCTCCATCGCGGGGACCATATTGTCGTCTATTATGCTCTGTGCGCTGCCGCCCTGGTCGATCGCCGCCTGCGCCGAAGTCTTGGCAAGGGCGAGGTTGCCCTTGAAGATTGCATCGTAAAGTTCTGTCATAGTCTTATTTCTTTGAGGGTTTCCATCAGCGCCACCACGTTCTGCACGGGGATATTGGCCTGGATGTTATGAATTGAATTGAATACGAATCCGCCGTCTCTGCCGAAGATTTCGCAGAGCTCCGTCACCTCGCGCCTTATCTGGTCGGGAGTGCCGAAGGGGAGAGTGGTCTGGGTGTTGACGCCGCCTCCCCAGAAGGTGATGCGGTCGCCGAATTCGGCCTTGAGCCTGCGCGGGTCCATATCGGCCGCCGCTATCTGCACCGGGTTGATGATGTCGAATCCGGAGTCGATGAAGCTCTCCATCAGGGGGTAGACCGCGCCGCAGGAGTGCTTGAAGGTCTTCCACGTGGTGTGGGTGTGGATCCAGTCGTTCATCCTCTGATAATAGGGCATATAGAGCTCGCGGTAGGTCTCGACCGAGCAGAACTGGCTTATCTGCGTGCCGAAGTCGGTGCCGCAGATGTGCACGACGTCCACGCTCTCGCCCACGGCGGCGTGGATCTTCTCGAGGTTCTCCACGGCGAGCGCCGACTGGCGGTCGAACATCTCGTGGATGTAGTCCTGGCGGATGACCGTGGACATATACCATTCGGCCACGCTGCGAATGCCCTTGGGGTGCTTGAGGGCCGGGGTTATGATGCGCGCGACGTCGCCGAGGGCCATCCCGCCGAAGCTCGCCACGACTGCTCTGCCCTTGCTCTCCGCTCTGTCCACGCAGTCCTTCCAGTACTGCACTCCCTGCTCGGAGATGGGGCTGAATTCTTCGAGATTGTCCTCGACGTTGAGCTTGTCGTCGTCGATCTCGCCCTCCTGGCGCTCGATGCAGTCGAAGAAGTAGCAGCTCTCGGGCATCTTGACGGAAGGGGGCAGGGAAGTGTCGCCCTGAGGATAGCCGTACAGGGCTCCGTCCTTCTCGCTGAGGGTGTCGGCGAGGGTGGCCGGGAACTGGATTGTCTGGCCCCAGGGCATCTTGTAGGGCTTCCAGTCGACGTTGGCAAGACCGAGGTTGTTCTCCCTGGAGAAGCAGCCGACGGTGTCGATGCCGAGGGCCTCGGCGAGGTCGTCCTCCATAAGGCCGAGCATCTGGCCCGGTTCGTAGACATAGACCGGATGGTCGTCCAGCCCGTAGTGTCTGCGCAGGGCTTCCATCACCTTGCAGTGCATTCCGGTGACGTTGGTGGAGCCGAAGTCCAGCGCAATCTTGTCGGCGCTCCTGTGCTCGAGGACCGCTCTGATGCGTTCTTTTCCTGTCATTGTGATATGTATTTGTCGATTTCTCTCTTGATGGCCTCCAGATACGCGGGGTCGGTGCCGCAGCAGCCTCCCACGTATGTGGCGTATTCGAATGCCGGGACGAATGCAGCGGCGAATGATTCGGGGGTGCAGGGGTTGGCGGTCTGCCCGTCGCCCGACAGAATCGGGAGCCCGGCGTTGGGCTTGAAGATGAGCGGAAGGCTCGTGCGGGAGGCGAAGTCCTTGAGGATGGGCAGAGCCTTGTCGGGGCCCAGGGAGCAGTTGACTCCCATCGCGGCGACTCCGAGGGGTTCGAGCGCCGTGACCATATCAGCCGGGCTGTTGCCCATTATCGTCCTTCCGAATTCGGTGAATGACATCGTGGCGAATACCGGCACGCCGTACTTCACCGCCTCTTCTGCCGCGATCGCCAGCATATCCAGGTCCATGAATGTCATCAGGAAAATCATCTCGGCACCCTCCTTCATCCCGGCCTCGAGGACTTCGGCGTAGATGGAGCGGCAGTCTTCGCGGCTCAGCTCGCCCCAGGGCTCCAGCATCGCGCTCAGGGGCCCGAAGTCGAGGGCTACCCTGACGCCGTCGAAGCCTTCGGCCTTCATCCGGTCGCGGGCCTCGAGGGCAATCTTCACCGAAGCGCGGACCACCTCCAGCACGTCCATATCGGAGCTCGCCTCCACTGCCGGTCTGTTGGCGCCGAAGGAGTTGGAGCAGATTATCTTCGCTCCCGTGCGGATGAAGTCTTCCTGCAGGCCGCGCACTGTGGAGGGGCAGGTGAGGTTGTATGTCCAGACAGGATTTCTGTCCTTGGAGCGGGCCCAGAGGCTGGTGCCGGTGGCGCCGTCGAGAAGTGTTAAATCTTTCATCTTGTAAAGATAATTATTATATTTGTGAATATGAATATCGCGAGAATTTTATTTGTTTCTGCAGCCGCAGCGCTGCTGCTCTGCTCCTGCTCCGGAGAGGCCGGAGAGCAGGATTACCCCGAAGTCAGAATCGCCTGCATCGGCGACAGCATCACCTGGGGATCCCGCCTCGAAGACCGTTTCTCGCAGAGTTACCCTGCGGTACTGGGTGATTTGCTGGGCGAAGGCTTCGAAGTCCGCGGCTTCGGGTACAGTGCGCGCACGGCTTCGCTCAAAGGGGATCACCCTTACTTTGAGGCCGCCAAGTACGACACTCTCAAGATGTGGCTGCCGGACGTGGTGACCATAATGCTCGGGACCAACGACAGCAAGGTCCGCAACTGGGACCCTGAGCAGTATCACGAGGGCCTGAGGACCATCATTGACGACCTCAGGAAGGTCCCCTCGCACCCTCGCATCGTGCTCCTCACCCCCACTCCCGCCGGGGACAACCCGTATACCATCCGCGACAGCGTCATCCGCTCGGAGGTCATTCCGGAGCTGCAGAAGGTCGCCGCACGGCGCTGGCTTGACGTGATAGATCTTTACACTCCGATGCTCGCTCACCGCGACCTCTTTCCCGACAACGTGCACCCCGGTGCCGAAGGGTCTGCCCTTATCGCCTCTCTGGTGCGGGACGCCCTCGTCGGTATGGGCGTAAGGCCGGGACCCCGCGTGATGTTTGTCGGCGACAGCATCACCGACGGAGCCTGGGGGCTGAAGGACAGCAGGCCTGCCTCCGAGAGGAGCCATTATGACCTCAATCACCTTTATGGCCACGGATATGCGTTCTGCGCCATCGGAAGGCTGATGCTGGACAGCCCCGGACTCGGCATCCGCTGCTACAACCGGGGCTGGGGCGGCAACTCCCTCAGCGATATCCGCGCCAGATGGAGCGAGGAGGTCCTCAGCGTGAGGCCTTCGCTCATCTCGCTGCTTGTCGGGGTGAACGATGTCTCTGCAGGAAGCCGGAGAGTCGACGTGCAGGCCTGGGAGGCTTCGTACAGGGCGCTCATCGACAGCACCCTCGAGGTTCTGCCCGGGGTGAAGTTCGTGCTCTGCACTCCTTTTGTCAGAAACGCTTCCGGATTCTATCCCGACAGGGATGATGCCGCTGTGGACGAGCTCGCCCAGGCAGTCCGCAGGATCGCCGCCGATTATGGCTTCCCTCTCGCCGATTTCGCCTCGGTCGTGTATTCTCTGTGCGATTCGGACGCTGCTCCAGACAGGCATTACTGGCTCTGGGACGGTATCCATCCCACTTGTGCCACTCACGTGCGGCTCGCCGGGGAGTGGATTGATGTCGTATATAAAAACAATCTGATATGAAGAAATTCCGTTTCCTTCTTGTCGTCGCCATTCTGGCGCCGCTCTCCGTCTCTTATGCCGTCGAGCCTGAAGTTGTCCGAACAGTCAAGTCCGACCGCCTGCGCGCCAGCGGCCACGAAGGGCCCTACCGATTCGAAGATGCGGCCGCGCTCACTCCCGCTCCGGAAGGGTACAAGCCGTTCTACATAAGCCATTATGGCCGTCACGGGTCGCGCTACGCCTGGAACAAGAAGACCTATGAGTCGATCTCCGCCGCTCTGGACAGCGCCGCTTCGAGGGGAGTCCTCACCCCGCGCGGACAGCGGCTGTACGATGATTATACGGCCTTCGCGCCTGTCCCTACTGCCGATTTCGGGCAGCTTACTCCCCTTGGCTGGGAGCAGCAGGAGAGGCTCGGCAAGGAGATGTACGACAATTTCCCCGAGGTGTTCCCGGACGGGGGGAAGGTCTTTGCCCGCTCGTCGACTTCGCAGAGGGTCATCGTGAGTATGACTTCCTTCTGCCTGAGCCTGCAGAAGTGCCAGCCGTCGCTCGACATCGACTGCCGTTCGCTCGTGACAGACCACCGTGTCACGCAGTGCAGAGCCTCGGTGGTGACTCCCTGGCTTGAGCAGGAGAGGGAAGTGCTCTCAGGGCTCGAGTCGCAGCAGGATTTGTGGGAGAGGCTGCTCCCGACAGACGAGCTGCTCTCCCTGCTCTTCACCGACAGCTCTTTCTTTGCTGACAGAGAGGCTCAGAGGCTATTCATTATCAGCCTTTATGACCTTTGGTCGGGGTATCACAATTATTCCGACTTGGACTTCCTCGAAGACCTCTTCACCCCGGACCAGATTGCGAGGATGTGGGAGTGCCGCAATTTCGCCGACTGGAAGTCTACCGCGACCCAGTATATATGCGATGTGGACCAGCTCGTGCAGGACATCGAGAAGTATGCCGACGAGGCCATCGCGGGAGGGGGCAATGCCGCCGACCTTCGTTTCGGCCACGATTTTGTGCTCAACGGATTCATCAGATATATCAATCTGGACGGCAGGGACCGTACGCCTGCCTTCGGCGGCGACGTGAAGCTCTCCTTCCAGGACTACGACGTCCCGATGGCCTGCAATATCCAGTTCGTGCTCTATCGAGGCGAGTCCGGCGATGTGCTTTTCAAAGTCATGTACAACGGACGTGAGGCGACTCTTCCCCAGCTGACTACGGTGCAGGGCCCTTATTACAGATGGTCTGACTTCAAGGCCTGGGCGGCTGCCAGGCGCGCTCCCGTCGAGCTGAACACCTCAGGCTTCCCGAAGGCGGATTTTGGCGGCAAGACCGCCATCGTCGCTCACAGAGGGTTCTGGAATTGCGAGGATGCCGGATTCAGCGAGAACTCTATCGCCTCGCTCGCCGCCGCGCAGAAGGCTGGGTTCTGGGGCTCGGAGTTCGACGTCCAGATGACATCCGACGGAGTGGTGATAGTCAATCACAACGACAACATCAAGGGCTTGCGCATCGCTACCCATACCTGGGACGAACTGAAGGGATTCCTCCTCCCCAACGGCGAGCGGCGTCCGACGCTTGACGAATACCTGGCCCAGGGCAAGAAGTGCCCGAAGACTATGCTTGTGCTTGAGTTCAAGAGCCAGCCGACTCCCGAGAAGGAAGATATTATGGTGGAGAAGGTTTTCGCCGCCCTGAAGGCTCACGGTCTGTACAAGCCGAACCGTGTGGCGTTCATCTCCTTCAGCCGCCACATATGTGAGAAGGTGGCCGCCCAGGCTCCGCAGTTCGTCAATCAGTATCTCAACGGCGAGCTTTCGCCCGCGCGTCTTGCCGCTCTGGGTATCAACGGGTGGGACTATATGGATCTTGTCGTGAACCGTCGCGCCGATTGGGTGGATGCTGCTCACGATCTGGGTATGACCACCAACGTGTGGACTGTCAACAAAGAAAAAGAAATGAGGAAATTCGCTTCGGAAGGCGTCGATGCCATCACCACGAATTTCCCCTTGATTGCCCGTGAAGTTCTGGGCGGGAATGAATACAGGAAGTAGAGCCTGTATTATTCTGCCTGAGCTTCTGTAGCCTCAGCGGCCTCTGCGCACTCGGCGCACTCGGCTGCCTCGCAGCACTTGCCCTCAGTGCACTCTTCGCACTGCTCGGTGCACTCGGTGCACTCTTCCTCAGCGGCCTTGTTGCCGCACTTGCATGCAGAGACTGCCACGAGGGTGGCGGCGACTGCGAGAACCATGAAAATCTTCTTCATAATTGTATTGTGTTGTTTGACGTTTTGTGGCGCAAATGTACTCAGTTTCAGGAAGAAAGCAAAATTTTTCAGGATTTTTCGTATCCGTCCGGATTGGTGCTCTGCCAGTGCCAGGAGTCTCGGCACATTTCTTCGATGCCGAAGCGGGCCTTCCATCCGAGCTCGCGCTCTGCCTTGGCGGGGTCGGAGTAACAGGTGGCGATGTCGCCGGGTCTGCGGGGCTTGATGGAGTAGGGGACTCTGACCCCGTTGGCCTTCTCGAAGGCCTTCACGACGTCGAGCACTGAGTAGCCGTGGCCGGTGCCGAGGTTGTAGATGGCCAGGCCGCAGCCTTTCTCTATGGCGCCGAGAGCCTTGACGTGACCTGCCGCGAGGTCCACGACGTGGATGTAGTCGCGCACGCCCGTGCCGTCGGGGGTGTCGTAATCGTCGCCGAAGACTCCGAGCTCCGCTCTTTTGCCCACGGCCACCTGGGTGATGTAGGGCATCAGGTTGTTGGGGATGCCGTTGGGGTCTTCGCCTATGAGCCCGCTCTCGTGGGCTCCGATGGGGTTGAAGTAGCGTAGCAGCACGATGTTCCACTCCGGGTCGGCCTTCTGGATGTCCATAAAGACTTCCTCGAGCATACTCTTGGTCTGGCCGTAGGGGTTGGTGCAATGGCCCTTGGGGCACTCTTCCGTGATGGGAATCTGCGCGGGATTGCCGTAGACCGTGGCCGAGGAGGAGAAGATTATGTTCTTGCAGCCGTGGCTTCGGAGGGCGTCGATCAGAGCGAGCGTGCCGCCGATGTTGTTCTCGTAGTATTCGTATGGCTTCGCGACCGATTCGCCCACAGCCTTGAGGCCCGCGAAGTGGATGCAGGCGTAGATGTCTCTGGAGTCGAGCACCTTGCCGAGGCCCTCCTTGTCGCGGATGTCAACCTTGAAGAAGGGCACCTCCTTGCCCGTGATCCGGGCAACTCTCCTGAGCGACTCGGGACTGGAGTTGCACAGATTGTCCACTACGACCACGTCGTAGCCTGCGGCATAAAGCTCGATGATGGTGTGAGATCCGATATACCCGGCACCGCCGGTGACAAGAATTTTTTTGGCCATAAATTGATGGGTTTAAATCTTTCAAAGATACATAAATTCCGGTTAATTCTTGCAATGAGGGCGGAAATGCGTCATCGGGCGACCTTCTTTCGCGAGAGAGCTTCGAGGTCTGCCGAATCCGAGAGCCTGTGGTAGATGTTGGAGAGCCTCGGGGCAATGGATGAGGTTATTCCTCTCCATCGGGCGAGCAGAATCACAATCAGTGCAAGAGTGCCGAGCAGAGCCGCAAATCCGTAGAGCTCGCGAAGGCTCCCGAGAAGTCCGTTATAGGGCACCAGCGCTGTCAGGGAGCGCTCGAAGATGGCGTCTCCTATAGGGCCGCCCACCCCCGTGCGGATGAACCCCAGCAGGCAGATCATCTCGAAGTAATAGGTGAAGTTGGCGTTGGCCTGCACATACACAGTGAGCACTATGAAGATGGTCACGTGACCTATGCCGCAGAGAACCAGCGGCAGTGCGAGTGCGGCTGTGGGAGTGGTCTCGCTTATCAGCAGATGCATACACAGGGTGTACGCAAGCACGCACCCTATTCCGATTGCGGTGAGTCTGCGTGTGTGCCAGTGCCATCGGGTGATGGCGACGTAGCACATCAGGGCGCCCAGTCCCTCTCCGATGAAGTCAAGCCATTTCAGATTGGAGAGCGCTATGCTGTCCATCCCCATCACGGCGCTGCAGAAGGTGTTCTGGAGCACTGTCTGGGTGGAGAGAAGTATGTCCAGCACCAGGAAAATCCCCAGGAACAGGGTGAAGTTCCTCATCTGGAACGCCTCCTTGTGGATGAAGGGGTGCCGCAGGTTGAACATCGCCCATATCCCGTACGCCAGACTCAGCAGCGAAATCCCCAGGGCAATCCTTATCCGGGGCGATGTGAGCCATCCGTATTGGTTGCCGTAGCAGAACACGTATATCAGGGAGAGTATGAAGATGCTCCACAGTATCATCCCGAGCCAATTGATGCCGTACAGAGGCATCTTGTTCACGGCGCGGATGGTCTTCATGAACACCAGCGCCAGGATGATTGTCAGAAGCAGGTAAGCGATGGCCGCGGTGTGCATCATCTCCCAGCCGAAGCACTCTATGATGCGTATCTGCACCCAGTCAAACACGTTTATGCATCCCAGCACGATGAAGAACACCACCGAGAGGAACACCCCGTAGTTGAACGTGGGCGTGATCACTCCAAGCAGGTTGGAGAAGCACTCGAACGTGCCGTACAGTCTGCAGAAGCCGCCTATGTAGCACACGAGGATGCGCAGCGGCATATTGGTGATGTGCGGAAACACCAGGTTGCACACTATGAGTATGCTCGCTGCTATCACCAAGTTCCATTTGTTGGGGAACCTGAACTTCAGGCGGAATGCCAGAGGGAAGTAGAAACTCAGTCCTGTCAGGATGGTCTGCCCCATCATAGCCACGTCCGCTCCGCTCAGGCCCATACCGCCCTTCATCTGCTCGAAGGCCGTGAAGTACATTCCGTTGGTGAACTGGAAGCCTGTCAGGAACACCGCGTACAGCACTACGCGCGCCCAGTCCGGCACCCAGTCCCGGAAATTCGGCAGGGGAGCCCTGCCTTGAGAGTCCCAGGCCATTACTTGCGCCTCACTTTACATTCCACGCTCATCCCGCCGGCAAGCCCTTCAAGGCCTTCGGCGGAGCAGAACTCAATCTTCACGGGTATCCTCTGGGCCACCTTCACGTAGTTGCCGGTCGAATTGTCGGGAGCCATCGGAGAGAATGCCGCGCCGGTGGCGGGCGCGATCGCGCTCACCTTCCCCTCGAACTTCCTGCCTCCGAGCGCATCCACGCTTATTGTCACATCGCTTCCCGCGTGGATGTGCTTCATCTGGCTCTCGCGGTAATTTGCAATCACCCAGGGCTTGGAGTCGGACACCACTGCCACCAGCGGCGAGCCGGGGCTCACGAGCTGCCCCTCCTGGATGAACTTGTCTGACACGAAGCCGTCGCAGGGGGCGGTGACTGCGGTGTAGGAAAGGTTTATCTGAGCGAGCTCGAGGGCGGCTTCGCAGATGGCTATGCCTCCCTCGCTCTGGGCGAGCCTCTGCTGCTGCTCGGTCTTGGCGAGCGCAGTGGTGCGCTTCTGGGCCTGCATCGTCTGCATTCTGGCTTTCAGGGCCTCGTACCGGGTCTTGACGTCCTCGTACTGCTGGCGTGTCACCGCCTCCTTGGCGTAGAGCTCGCAGAAGCGCTTGTACTCGCGCTCGGCGTTCTCGTACTGGATGCGCACTTCCTCGAGAGCCGCGTCGGACACTGCGAGGTTGTTGTCGGTGGCGCTGATGCCGGTGTTCATTGCCTTCCAGCCGGTGCGCGCATTCTCGAGGTCCGCCGCCGCCTGAGCCACGTGGAGCTTGTATTCACTGTCTTCTATCAGCACGAGGGTGTCTCCCTTGCTGACCTTCTGGAAGCCCTGGAAGCATACTTCGTTCACGAACCCGGGTACGCGCGCGGAGAGGGTTACCATATCCCTGCGGACCTGGGCGTTCTCGGTCCAGGCCCCTCCGATGTGGATGAAGGTCGATGCTATCCAGGCTATCCCGACGACAAGGAGTGTGATGACTATTGTGTTTACTATTATCTTTTTGGTGACTTTGTTCATGGCTTTACAGTGTTGCGCAGATGTACTGCAGTTCGTAATAAGATGCAAGGTTGTCCATACGGGCATTGATTGCGCCGATCTCGCTCTCTAGCTTGGCGGAAGCGGCGTCCAGAAGGTCGGTGATTGTGGCGAGGCCGCTGTTGTAGCGGTCGTAGACCTGAGTGTAGGTGGTCTGCGCGAGGCTGAGCGCCTGCTCGCAGATGTCAATCTGTGTGAAGGAGTTGCGGTACTGCGTGAGCGATGCCGTGAGGGCGAGGTCGATCCCGGCTCTGGCCTCGTCCAGCTCGGCCCTGGATTTGGAGAGGGCCGCACGGCTTTCGCGGATCTTCTTGCCGGATTTGTAGAGATTGTCGATGTTGTAGGTTATGCCTATCCCCACGGTGGCGAAGTTGAAGTTCTTGTCGAGCCTCCCGTATCCGGCCATCTTCCCGGAAATGAAGGTCGTGACGTCCGGCCCGTTGAAGGTGTCCGAGGCGAAAATGGCGATGCTGGGCAGTCTCTCCGCCTTGGCGATCGCGAGTTTGGTTTGGCTGAGTTCGGTCGCGAGGCTCGCCGCGAGCACGGCGGGGGAGCCTGACGCGTCGAAGTCCTCCCCGATTGAGGGCGCCTGCGTGTCGATGACCGGCGTTATGCGCTCACCCTCCGGAAGGCCCACTGCCATAGCGAGCCTGGCGTACATTATGTCAATCGCGCTCTCGAGGCGCTGCTTGCTGAACTCCAGATTCTTCTCCTGGAGTTCGTAGCGGGAGATGTCGCTTCTGAGGACGGTCCCCTCCTCGTAGCGGGTCTGCATCTGCTGCAGGACCTTGCGGGTGAGCTCTATGTTCGCGTCCAGAGTCTTCATCTGGTTGGAGAGTTTCACGATTTCGAGCGCCGTCCCCGCTATCAGGTACCGCACTTCGTTGCGGTTGCTCCTGGCCTGGATCTCGCTGAGCTGCGAGCCGATCTGTGCGGCTTTGACGCCGTTCTTTATGGCTCCGCCCGCGAACACCACCTGACTAGCCTGCAGAGAAATGTTGGCCCCGAATCCGGGGAGCTGCTCGTCGGTCACGTTGCTGAAATCCCGGTCCATACTGTAACCGAGCCCTATCCAGCTCACCGATGCGCCGGCCTGGATGGAGGGGAGGTAGGAGTTCCTGGCCACTTCCACTCCCGCTCTTGATTGCTCTACGCCAAAGTCTGCCGCGCGAAGCGTGGCGTTCAGGGAGTCCGCTGAGGCGAACATCTGCCGGAGCGTCATCTGCCTCCCGCCGCTCTGCGCGAAGGTGCAGGTGCAGATGCCGCACAACACCCCCAGAAGGATAATTGATCTTCTCATTTGCATTTTAATGTTTAACAACAACTGTAGAGGGGCCTGCGCCCGGACTACTTACTATTAAGCTGTCCAATTATACGCGCGGCTGTTGCTGTGTCTTCGCTCGGCTGAGGAAAGCGGGCGCAAAGATACAATTTTTTTGACCAACCGCAAATTCTGTCCGAATGCTTCGGTTTTTCCGAATTTTTCTTAAATTTGTGCGGTTTTATGAAAGCGACAGAGAGCAAATTCTTGCGCAAGTGCCCGGCCCTTGATTTCGGGGGGGGGGCGTAAGTCGCTGCGATTCAAGCGGATACAATCAAATAAAATATTCAAGATGAAAAGATCACTGCAAACTTTGTTTGCCGTGGCGGCGGCCATCATGCTGCTGCCCGGTTGTGATGCGCTTCAGACAGAATACTCGGACCTGAAAGCCCGGGTGGACGTTCTGGATGGCACCACCATCCCTTCTCTCGAGCAGCAGGAGACTGCCATTAACGGCACCATCGCCCAGCTCGAGCAGTTCAAGGCGACGCTTGGCGAAAGGGTCGATGCCCTGGAGTCCGATGGCGACGCAAGCCAGAAGGACATCGCCGACCTCGAGGAGACTGTCGAGAATATGGATAAGCAGATCGCCGCTCTGAAGACCCACGCGAAGCACCTGGACGAAGATACCAGGACCTGGGCGGAAGGCACCTTCCTCACACTCACCGCGGCCCTGAATCTGTCGGGCAGCATGATGTCCATCGAGAGGCTGAATATGGGGGCCTACAAGGCTCAGATTCAGAGTCAGGTGAACACCATAGAGGCGAGCCTTAAGACTTGGGTGGGCGAACAGCTTGTAGACTATGCCAAAATATCTGACGTGACTGCGAAGATTGACCAGCTGAAGACCGACGCCGCCACAGCGAACGGTGAATTGAAAACGGAGCTGGAAGCAAAGATTGCAACTCTCCAGACCGAATTCACCGATGCGAAGAGCTACTTCGAAACTTCCCTCAAGGAAGCCATCGAAAAGGCTTGCGCGGCGAACGGACTTATAGATACCGAAATCGCCAGACAGATTAACGACGCCAAGACGACTCTGCAGGGCAAGACCGACACCCTGGAAGACAGCATCGAGGACCTCGAGACCAGGATTGCCGCCGTGGAGCAGACGATCAAGGACCTGCTGGGCCGCATCCAGAGCATCAAGGCCGTTCCTGCCTATACTGACGGCAGCACTGACGTTCCCGGAAGCGTGAAGTTCGAGATTCAGCCCCTGGAGGCCGCAAAGGCACTCGTGGAGCTCACCGGCGTGAAGGATTCCCTCAGCTTCCAGGCCGTGGAGGTCGTGACCAAGGCCGGGGAGAGCAGCTTCAAGAACTTCACCGTAGAGTCCGTGGAAATGGACTCGCTCGGTGAGTTCGTGGTCGTTACCGTCGCCATCCCCGAGGATGCCTCCTGGAAGGAAGCCTTCGAGGCCGGCACCCTGAGCCTTCAGGCCCGCCTTCGCCTCGAGGCCTACAAAGGCAGCGGAAACTACGTGGACAAAGCCTCGGCTTTCTTCCCTGTGAATTATGCCGCTCCTGCGCCTACCCACGATGCCGTCCAGCTCTGGGAGGGCGGTCCTTACTGGGCTACCACCAACATAGGCGCTTCCACTCCTGAAGAGTATGGCTATTACTTCGCCTGGGGATACACTGAAGGCTGTGTGCGCAACAGCTCGAATGACGGCTGGGTGAAGGCTGACGACTCTTCCTCATCCGCGCGTCGGGCTTTTATTGGTCTAGTACGCAGAAGAATAACACCAGCGCGTACTACCTCTACTTCAAACCGGACTCCGACAATTCCAGTAGTATATACAGCCGCAATAAGTACATTGGCTACACTGTCCGTCCCGTCCACGACTGATTTAGTGCATCCCTTAAAAGCATAGATTTATGAAAAAGATATTTACGATACTTGCTGCGGCGGCCCTTTTCGTACTGGCCGGCTGCGACGAGCTTTACACGAAGTACGACGAGCTCGAAGGTCGCACTGACACTCTGGAGGGCACAACCATTCCTTCCATAGATAAGCAGATTAAGTCTATAAACAACACTATCGGCATTCTGGAGCAGTTCAACACTGCCGTAGACCAGAGAGTAGAGGCTCTTGAGGCTGACAACACCGCAGGCAAGCAGGATATAGAGACTCTCAAGCAGACCTCCGAGAGCCTTCAGAGCCGGATTGCGGACCTCGAGACTTATATCGACGGTCTCTATGCCGGCCTGACGACCTGGGCCGAAGCCACTTTCGCCACCATCCAGACCGGCAATGAGCTTGAGGCCCGCCTGGCCGCCCTGGAGGCTCTCGACCTCGGAGGCAAATACAAGGCCGAGCTCGAAAAGCTGATTTCAGACGCTCAGGAGTCTGTGAAGACCTGGGTCAACGAGCAGCTCTTGTCATACACTTTGACTGCCGATCTGGACAAGAAGATTGCCGACGCGGAGAAGGAGATCAAGGATGCAGACGATGCCCTCAAGGGTGAAGTGGAAGGTGACATCAAGGATGTTTCCGACGCCATCGCAGCCGCCAGGACCGACTTCGACGCCGCGGTAAAAACCGCTATAGATGATGCCTGCAAGGCAGGCGGCGTCGTAGGCAAGGCCATCGCCGACAAGATAGAGGAGGCTCAGCAGACCCTCCAGAGCAATATAGACGCCCTCAATCCCAGGGTCGAGGCTCTGGAGACCAAGATTGCGGCTCTGGAGACGAGCCTTGCGGCCATTCTGGCCCGCATACAGTCCATCGCCGTGGTTCCCACCTATTCCGACGGTTCCGTCAGAGTTCCCGGCGATGTCCGCTTCGAGATACTCCCTGTCAGCGCCGCCAAGGCCCTTGTGGCTCTCCCCGGCGTGAAGGATTCCCTGAGCTTCAACTGTCTGGAAATCACTGACGTCAAGATGGACGATGCCGAGGAATTCGTAATCGTGAGCGTCACGCTCCCCGACGGCGTCACCGCCACCAGCGACCGCCTCAAGATCGAGGCCTACACCGGCAGCGAAACCTATGTCTGCAAGACCAGCGACTATTTCACCCGGTATCAGCCAGCGCCTACCCACGATGCCGTCCAGCTCTGGGAGGGCGGCCCTTATTGGGCTACCACCAACATAGGCGCTTCCACTCCTGAAGAGTATGGTTATTACTTCGCCTGGGGATACACCGAAGGCTGTGTGCGCAACGGCGCCGGTAACGGCTGGGCGCTCGCCTCGGACGCTGCAACTGCAACGCAGTTCAGCCAGGCCGCTTTCCCTTATCGTTCCGATTCTGAATTCCAGGATGCCGCCACTGCCGCCTGGGGCAGCGACTGGAGAATGCCGACGAATACCGAATTGCAAGGCCTCATTGACAATTGCACCATCGATTATGTATCCAACAAGGGCATCATGATCACAGGCAAAGGCGATTATGCCGCCAACATAATCTTCCTCCCCGCTGCCGGTAACGGCTATGTCTCCGATTTGATCGATGCCGGCGGCTGCGGCAGATATTGGTCAAGTACGCAGGACAATAGTTTCGGCTCGAAATACATCTACTTCTTTATGGCCAGCGGCGGCACTTCCTATGTGACCTCCAACTATAAGTACTATGGCTACACTGTCCGTCCCGTCAAGAACGCGGCTCCCGGTCCTGTCCTCGTTACTTCCATCACGCTCGACAAGACCACGGCGGACATTGTTGTCGGCTATACCGAGACGCTCCGCGTGAGCAGCGTAGAACCCGCTGACGCCGCAGACCAGACCGTCACCTGGTCCAGCAGCAACACCGCAGTTGCCACCGTTGATGCAAACGGCGTAGTGACCGGCGTAGCCGACGGCACCGCCACCATCACCGCCACAGCCACCGACGGCAGCGGAGTGACGGCAACCTGCACCGTGACCGTGAAGACTCTTCCCGAAGGCGCCCTTCCCGGCCTTTTCAGCGTCAGCGACTCAAAGAAGGTCTATTTCTCCAAGGGCAACCTCTACTACGACGGCTCCACCGGCACATATCATTTCGAGACCAGCCAGACGGCATATCCCACAACTTGGGATCCAAACCACGTAGGCCACTTCTACTTTTCGAAGACTGCCTCAGTTGCCTATGCTGAAACTTACGAAGATAATGATAAAAACAATGCGGACAGATTCTTCACCAACGAAGCCAAAAACACACCCAATAGCTCTTTCACAGTTGAAGGCCAGACTGGAAAATGGCGCGTCCTTGCCAACGATAGTAGCAATGATTGGATATATCTTCTCAACAGCCGCGGCAGCGGAGATAAAGTTTTCAAGACCGGCGTTGAAGTGGCAGGAAACCATAATTGCCTTGTCATCGCTCCTGACGGCAATACGGTAGATATAAAGAGCAGTTACACCGCTGAAGAATGGGCCGCAGCAGAGAGTGCCTATGGTTTTGTGTGCCTGCCTGCTGCCGGCTATCGCGATGGTTCGTCTCTCAAAAATCAAGGCAGTGACGGCTTCTATAGGGTAGTGGATCATGGTCTCTACCTGAATTTTAGCAATCCTTGTGAACGCAGAGCCGGCAATCGCGACTGCGGTATGTCTGTCCGCCTTGTTATGGACGTAACTGAATAGAATTATGAAAAAGATATTTACGATACTTGCTGCAGCGGCGGCCTTCGTGCTGGCCGGCTGCGATGTGGTCTCCACGGACTACTACGACATCAAGGGACGCCTGGAGACCCTGGAGGGTACACGAATCCCTGCGATAACTGAGCAGATAAGCTCCATCAACACCACCCTCACCGATCTCACGGAATTCAAGGCTTCCGTTGACAAGAGTGTTGCGGACCTTGAAGCGGACTTTGCCGCGAACAAGGACGATATCGTCACTCTCGAACGGGTCTCCGAAGACCTTCAGGACGAGATAAACAATCTGGAAAACTATGTGGACATCCTCAAATCCGGCACTCAGAACTGGGCGAATGTCACCTTTGCCACCATTCAGTACGCTGATGGTCTTGCAAGCCGTCTTACTTACTTGGAGGGTCTCAACCTCGAGCAGTTCAAGACCGACATAGCCGCGAAGCTCGAAACCATAAAGACCTCAGTGCAGAGCTGGGTGAACAGCGAGCTCCAGGCCTACGCTTTGGCTGCCGATGTGGAGACGGACATCGCCGCCGCCAAGAAGGCCGCGACGGATGCCGACGATGACCTCAAGGAAGAACTTGAAAAAGACATCGATAAAGTAAGCGAAGACCTTGCGACCGCCAAGGCCGGCT
>R18__coassemble_1551_pt1 | contig 25190 bp, 22 predicted proteins | sample R18__metabat2_high_PE_016 | metagenome-assembled genome bin R18
TCATCATCGAGCAGATGTTGATGATCTTGCCCTCGCGGCGCTCCATCATCTCGGGAAGCACGGCGGAAGACACGATGAAGGGAGCGACAAGGTCGATGTCGATGACCTGCTGGAACTCGCGGCGCTCCATCTCGTGCATAGGGATGCGCTTGATGATGCCGGCGTTGTTGACAAGGATATCGATCTGGCCCACCTCGGCGTGAATCTTCTCCACGAGAGCCTTGATGGCGACCTCGTCGGTGACGTCGCAGACATAGCCCTTCACGTTGGTGATGCCGGCCTCCTTGTAGTTGTCGAGGCCTCTCTGGAGAGCCGCCTCGTTGATGTCATTGAAGATGATGGTCTTGATGCCCGCGGCGACAAAGGCCTTGGCAATATTGAATCCGATACCGTACGATGCGCCGGTAATCCAGGCATTCTTGCCTTCGAGAGAGAAAAGATTGGTCATAACTATTTAATGTTTTGGATTGTTTCTAATGTATCTGCGCAGAGAGCGGTGATCTTGTCCCACTCTCCTGCCTCGATGACGGCCTTGGGGAAGAGATTGGAGCCCATCCCGACAGCGGTGACGCCTGAGGCGAACCAGGCCTCGAGATTCTCCTTCTCGGGCTTGACTCCTCCGGTCACCATAATCTTGCTCCAGGGCATAGGAGCGCGGAGGGCCTTGACGAACTTGGGGCCGAGCACATCTCCGGGGAAGACCTTGCACACGTCACATCCGTGCCTCTGGGCGTTGCCGACCTCAGAGACTGTGCCGCACCCGGGCATATAGGCTATCCGGCGGCAGTTGCACACCCTGCACACTCCCGGCACGTACTGAGGGCCGACCACGAAGTTGGCGCCCATTCTGATGAACTTGCGCGCATCGCCGGCGAACGAGATGGAACCGACTCCGAGAATCATTCCGGGGAGGGTCTTTGCGAACTTCACAAGATGAGGGAAGACAACACCGGCCGCGACTCCACGGTTGGTAAACTCAAACAGGCGGATCCCGCCGTCATAGCAGGCCTTCATCACCTTCTTGCTTATCTCCACGTCGCCGTTGTAGAACACTGGCACGACGCGGGTCGCCTCCATCGCGGCGAGCACCTGAGATTTGGAATATGTAGCCATAGTTATTTCAGGTCAGATGTTGCACACCAGTCCATATCGTTGTAATCGTCGTTCTCGCCGCACATACCCCAGATGAAGGTATAGTTGCGCGTGGCGCAGGCGCTGTGGATGCTCCACTGCGGGCTGATGACTGCCTGCTCGTTGTGCATCCAGATGTGGCGGGTCTCCTGAGGCTCACCCATAAAGTGGCACACGGCCGCATCTTCGGGAAGCTCGAAATAGAAATACACCTCCATACGGCGGTCGTGAGTGTGGGCGGGCATCGTGTTCCAAGTGCTGCCGGGAGCGAGCTCCGTCATACCCATCTGCAGCTGGCAGCAAGGGACCACCTCCTTGACGAGAAGACGGTTGATCGTGCGCTCGTTGCTCTCCTCGAGACTTCCAAGATGCATCACCACGGCGTCCTTCTTGCTGACCTTCTTGATGCCGGTCTCGCGGTGGGCGGTGGCGGAATTGAAATAGAAATGAGCCGGATGCTCCGGGTCAAGGCTGCGGAAAGAGACGTGTCTGTCGCCGCGGCCGATGTAGATTGCCTCCTTGAAGGGGATTTCATACTCCTCGTCACCGACCTTCACAATCCCGGTGCCGCCGACATTGATGATGCCCAGTTCCCTTCTCTGGGTGAAATACTCGCTGCGGAGAATCTCGGGCGGAGTGAGCACGAGCTCCTCCTTGACGGGGACCGCGCCTCCGGCGATGATGCGGTCAAACATCGAATAGACCATATTGATCTCATCCGGGACCATCACGTTCTCGACAAGATACTCCCCTCGTATCCTCTCGGTATCATAGTGCTTCGCATCCACATTGCTCGAAGCCTGGCGTACTGTGCAATTGATTTTCATATATTCTTAAACTCTTATGTCTTCCAGCGAGAGGCCGAAGACTGATTTGACGATGGCCGCGATACCTTCTTCAGAACCCTGAAGATGCATCGTGACCTGACTGTGGGTCAGACTCTGCCCGGGCAGAAGCGCCGCCGCGGGAGACGAGGTCTCTATCTCGTAGAAGGGCCCCATAATGACTCCCGTGTCGGTGGGTCCGTCGTTGTAGGAATTGACCACGTCGCCTCCGAAGGCGCACTCCTGCTCTCCCCACTGACTGTTTACATAGTCAGGAGAACCTTCCGGGACAGTGTATTTGAGGATGGTCAGCACCTTGGTTGCGCTGTCGTAGCTTGCGACATACTCAGTCGCCCTTCCGCGCGGCAGACCAATCTTGGCGCGGTACTGCCCGTCTATCTTGAAGAACACGAATCCGCCTCTCACCGAGAGCCGGTCGGACGGAATCTTGCCGAAATAATCATCCTTGACTATCATCCCCTCGCCGGCAGTCTCGTACGGGATGAAGACGGTTGTGGTAGGGGAAGGATTGAAGCACCCGAGGATCCACACCGAAGGCATTCCGCTCTGCGCATCCCAGGCGCAGGCGCCTTCGTTGGTCAGAGTGTTGTCCGTCTTGTAGGCGACGACCTTCACGTCTTCGGGGACATCGCAGGCGAGCATCCCGGAGACTTCATCCCTGCCAAGGACGGCGACTTCGCGGCGGAAGGCGATGTCGAAGCTTGCGCCGGACGCGTTGACAAGAGACGCGCTGCGCCCCATCACAGCCTTGTCCGGAGAGGATTCTATCACTTCGAAAGCGTCGGTGTCGATGACGGAAGGGACCTTCCAGTTGGCATAGACCTGCTCGTCGCCCTTCTTGAAGAACCACGAGAAGGCGCCTCCTTCCGGCCCGATCCAGAAGCGCTCTTCCCCTCCGAAGGAGTTGAACTGCGGGTCAGTCACGCCGCTCGCGATAAACTTGTGATTGATCCAGCCGTAGCTCGCACCCTTCTCTCCTGCCGTGGTGCTGGTCAGCACGCGCCCCTGCAGGCAGGGAGCGACCATCACCCGGGAGCAGGAATCCTCTCCGGCAAGGTCAAGGACCTCTATGCCGTGCGCAGACACGAACTGCTTGTCGTAGCCGTATGTACCCATATCAAAATCGGAGACGGCGCACCCGCCCAGCACCGCGATGAGCGCCGGGAGGAGCACCGTCTTTGAGAGTCCGGACATTACTCCAGAACTATAGGTTTGTACTTGGGCACAAGGCTCTTCATTATGCTCCAGGCGATGAGGTAGGCCACGCCGCAGAAGCAGAACATAATGAAATAACCGGCAGGCTTGCCCTCGAATCCGAGGAATGTGAATGCGCTGCCCGCGTTCTCGGCATAGGTGAAGAGCTTGCCTGCAGCCTTCTGGATGAAGAAGGAGCCGACACCGCCCGCCATCGCTCCGATGCCGGTGATGGTGGCTATGGTGCTCTTGGGGAACATATCACCGATGGTGCTGAAGAGGTTGGCGCTCCAGGCCTGGTGGCCGGCGGCGGCAAGACCGATCAGAATCGCGGGGATCCAGGGAGTGTTGAAGTGCATTCCGAGAGGCTGCGCAAGAAGCGCGCACAGAGGGAAGAACGCGAAGATGAGCATCGACAGCATACGGCCGTTGTAGGGATGCATGCCCTTCTTGTCCACAAAAATCCTGGGGAGGTACCCTCCGCCGATAGAGACGACGGTCACGATCAGGTAGAGCACGAATATGAGCCACTGACCCAGAGGAGTCGTGACGGGGGCGTCAAACTGGTTGCTGAAATAGGAAGGGGCCCAGAACAGGAAGAACCACCACACTCCGTCCGTGAAGAACTTGCCGGTGATGAACTGCCAGGTCTGCTTGAAGGTGAAGCACTTCCACAGCGACACCTGCTTCTCGCTCTTGGCGGCCTCGGCGGCCTCAGCGGCGGCCTTGGCATCCTCCTCGTCATCCTGATGGATGTACGCGAGCTCAGCCTCGTTCACCCTCTTGCTCTTCTCGGGCTTCTCATACATGAATGCCCAGAAGAACATCCAGATGAATCCGAGGGCACCGATGATGATGAACGCCATCTCCCAGCCGAACTTCACGGCAAGGGGCGGGATGCAGAGAGGCGCCACGAGAGCGCCTACCGATGCGCCGGCATTGAAGATTGCAGTCGCGAACGCGCGGTCCTTCTTGGGGAAGTACTCCGCGGTCACCTTGATGGCCGCAGGGAAGTTGCCCGCCTCGCCGAGCGCCAGGACGCCTCGGCAGAGAAGGAAGAGATATACTGACGTGGTGGAGATTGCAAGCGCGACATTGGAAGCCACCTCGACTCCCTTGAGCGCCGCGAGATCCTGCCCGACCATAAGTCCGGTGACCCAGCCGCAGGCAGCGTGCATACACGCGCCGAGAGACCACACGCCTATGGCGATGAGGTAGCCCTTCTTCGTGCCCATCCAGTCCACGAACTTGCCGGCGAAGAGGCAGGCGACCGCGTAGAAGATGGAGAAGAATGCGGTGATTGTGCCGTAGTTGTCATCTGTCCAGTGGAACTCGGGCTTGATGAAATTCTCGTAGGTGAGCGAGAGTACCTGGCGGTCGAGGTAGTTGACGGTGGTCGCCACAAAGAGCAGCGAGCACAGCCACCAGCGCCAGTTGGTCATAAGTTTTTTCTGTGTTGACATAAATATTTGGGTTTAGATATTATCTCTGTACGCGTCCGTTGGCGTTGCCGCCCACCAGACTCATCACTTCAGCCTCGCTGACGAGGTTGAAATCTCCGTTGACAGTGTGCTTGAGAGCGGAGGCGGCCACGGCAAACTCCAGAGCGGCGGCCTGGTCGCCGGGCCATTTGAGCATACCGTGGATCAGGCCTGCGCTGAAGGAATCGCCTCCTCCCACGCGGTCCACGATGGGGTTGATGTCGTAGCGACGGCTCTGATAGAACTCCTTGCCGTCATAGATGAGAGCCTTCCAGCCGTTGTGGTTGGCGGAGAAGGATTCGCGCAGGGTCGACACGACATACTTGAATCCGAATTCCTCCTTCATCTGGCGGAATATGCCTTCGTATCCGGCGGCGTCGGTCTTGCCTCCCTCGACGTCGGCGTCGGGCTTGAAGCCGAGGCACAACTGGGCGTCCTCTTCGTTGCCGATGCACACGTCGACATACTGCATCAGAGGGCGCATCACGCTGATGGCCTTCTCGCTGGTCCAGAGCTTCTTGCGGAAGTTGAGGTCCACGCTGACAGTCACACCCTGACGCTTCGCGGCCTCGCAGGCAAGCTTCACGATGAGGGCGGCCTTGTCCGAGACGGCGGGAGTGATGCCGGACCAGTGGAACCAGTCGGCGCCCTTCATTATGGCGTCGAAATCGAAGTCTTCTCTCTCGGCCTCGGCTATAGCGGAGTGGGCGCGGTCATAAATCACCTTGGAAGCCCTCATCGACGCGCCCGTCTCGGCGTAGTAGAGACCTATCCTCTCTCCTCCTCTCGCGATGAAGGAGGTGTCCACGCCGTAGCGGCGCAGCGCATTGACGGCGATCTGCCCTATCTCGTGAGAGGGCAACTTGCTGACATAGCAGGAATCGTGTCCGTAATTTGCAAGACTGACAGCCACGTTGGCCTCTCCTCCTCCGGGGATGATGCGGAAATGGTCTGTCTGGATGAAACGGTCTGTGCCGTCAGGACTGAGGCGGAGCATAATCTCGCCGAGTGTAACTACTTTGCTCATATCATTAAATGTGCTGAAATCACTTTTCGGGGCCGAACACTTCGTCCAAGAGCGAACTGAACTCCCTGTATGCATCTGTGCCGCTGAGAGCAGAGAGCGAAGAGGCAAGACCGCGGTAGTGCCACTCGTGGTCGGCCCTTCCGCCGGGAGCGTGGAAGAGAGACCACAGGGCGTCACCCTGCTTGCGGTAGTCGCGCGCGATGGCGCGCATATTGGACAGCTTGTCTCCAAGGGCCACAATCTTGGCCTCATAGGGAGCGGAGGCAAGACGTTCGATGGCAGCCTGCTTGCGGGAGCGCCAGCTGTCCTGCTCGCTCCGCGAAGAGTCGAGTTTGTCGGACTCCGCCTCGACAATGGCAGAGACCTTCTCCCCGAACTCAGCTCTTATCTGCTCCAGAGTCACGGAGGTGTCCTCCACCGTGTCGTGAAGAGCCGCGGCGGCAAGAAGCTCGGGGTCGCTGGTGACCGAAGCGACTATCTCCATCGCTTCAAGCACGTGAATCACATACGGGAAGCCCTTGCCTCTGCGTTCGGTACCGGCGTGCGCGTCGACTGCAAACTTGATGGCCTTGTCGACAAAGGCCGTATCCAGATACTTGTTTGCCATTATTTGGTCAAGAATTGGTATATACAGGTCTGGGTGTAAGTCTCACCAGGACGAAGAATCGTGCAGGGGAACGACGGCTGGTTGACCGCATCGGGCCACTTCTGCGTCTCGAGGGCAAGGGCGCATCTGTAGCCGATGGGCTTGCCGTACTTGTCTATGCCGGCCCCGTCGAAGAAATTGCCGCAGTAGAACTGGATGCCGGGCTGGTCGGAGTAGACCTTCACCACTCTTCCGCTCTCAGGCTCGTAGAGCTTGCAGACATACTCCACGTCGCTCGCGGTCTTGCGGTCGATGGTCCAGTTGTGGTCATATCCGTTGCCGTTGCGGATCTGCTCGTCGTCGGAGTCGACGTCGCGTCCGATGGGCTTCATGTCGCGGAAATCAAGAGGAGTGCCGTCGACCACGGGATGCTCTCCTGTCGGGATGAGGAGATTGTCCACCGGAGTGGTGCGGGTGGCGCGGATGAAGAGCTCGTGATCCAGGATGCTCCTGCTGCAGTCGCCCGTGAGGTTGAAGAAGACGTGACAGGACAGATTGACGGGAGTCGCCTTGTCGGTCTCGGCCTTGTAGTCGACCCGGAGCTCATCGCGGGAAGTGAGGGTGAATGTCACGTCGATCTGCAGGTTGCCGGGCCAGCCTTCCTCTCCGTCGGGGTGCAGGACGCTCATCGTGATGGAGCTGTCGCTCTGAGCCGCGACGTCCCACACAATAAGGTCGAGGCCCTTGAATCCGCCGTGCAGAGTGTTGCCGTGGTCGTTGAGAGGCAGCTCGTACTTCACTCCGTCGAGGGTGAATGTCCCCTTGCCAATGCGGTTCGCGACAGGCCCCACTATCGGGCCGAGGAAACGCTCTCCGGGGTTGTTGATATAAGATTCGATATTGCCGTATCCCGGGCACACGTCGGCCAGGACGCCGTCGCGGTCGGGAGTCCAGATGCTCACGAGACGGGCTCCGAAATTGGTGAGCTGGGCGGTGATGTTACCGCCGCGGATTGTGTAGAGGGATACTTGTTTGCCGTCTATCTCGGTCTCGAAATCAGACGCGGGCAGAAGACTCACCTGACTCTTGGGTGCGCAGGCGCAGAGAGTTACGGCGACGAGCGCGGGCAGCAGTGTTTTTCTCATATTATGTATGTTTATTCGATTGTCCATTCGACTCCGTCCTTCGTGTCCTTGACCTTCACTCCCAGGGCGGTGAGAGTGTCGCGGATATGGTCCGAGGTAGTCCAGTCCTTCGCGGCCTTGGCGGCGGCCCTGCTCTCGAGGACCATCCCCATAAGGCCTTCTATCACCTTGCCGGAAGCCCCGGAGTCGGCAGACTCGTCCTTGAGCCCCAGCACTCCGAACACTATGTCGTCGAAGAGCTGCGCAAGAGAGGCGATGTCGTCCGCACTGAGCTTGACGCTCCCTGCCTTGGCGGAATTGATGATGCGCACCGCCTCCGAGATGTGGGCGAGGGCGATGGGGGTGTTCATATCGTCACACAGAGCGTCATAGACCCCTTCCCATACGGTCCTGACCTCGGCCGAGGTGGCAGTGCACTCTTCGGGAGCAATACCCTCGGGGCGCTCTCCGTAGGGGATTGAGGGCACGCTGCGGCCTGCCATCGCATAGAGGTCTCTGGAGGCCTGCATCAGCCTGCGAAGCCCCTTCTCGGCGGCCTGCAGGGCTTCGTTGGAGAAGTCCAGAGTGCCGCGGTAATGGGCCTGGAGGATGAAGAAGCGTATGGTCATCGGGCTGTATGCCTGATCGAGCTTCGGGTGGTCTCCGCTGAAGAGCTGGGGCAGGGTGATGAAGTTGCCCAGGCTCTTGCCCATCTTCTGGCCGTTGATCGTGATCATATTGTTGTGCACCCAGTAATGCACGCCCTGAGTGCCGCGGCTGGCGACGTTCTGCGCAATCTCGCACTCGTGGTGGGGGAACATCAGGTCCATCCCGCCGCCGTGGATGTCGAACTCGCGGCCGAGGTACTTCTCTCCCATCACGGAGCACTCGAGGTGCCAGCCCGGGAATCCCTCGCTCCAGGGCGAAGGCCAGTGCATTATGTGCTCGGGTTCTGCCTTCTTCCAGAGGGCGAAGTCGTAGGGAGCCCTCTTGTCGCCCTGCCCGTCAAGGTTGCGGGTCCCCTCGAGGGTATCGTCAAGATTGCGGCCCGAGAGCACTCCGTAGTGATGGTCGGCATTGTACTTCGCGACGTCGAAATAGATACTCCCGTTGGACTCGTAGGCGTAGCCGGCGTCCAGAATCTTCTGCACGGCGCCTATCTGCTCCACGATGTGGCCGCTGGCGCGGGGTTCGATCGAGGGGGGCGCCACATTGAGCATCCTCATCGCTTCGTGATAGCGGAATGTGTACTGCTGCACCACCTCCATCGGCTCGAGCTGCTCGAGCTTTGCCTTCTTGGCTATCTTGTCCTCGCCCTCGTCGGCATCGTGCTCGAGATGCCCCACGTCGGTGATGTTGCGGACATAACGCACCTTGTAGCCGAGGTGAGAGAGGAGCTTGCTGAGCACGTCGTAGGTCACGCCGGGCCTTGCGTGCCCGAGATGGGCGTCGCCGTAGACGGTGGGGCCGCAGACATACATCCCGACGCGGCCTTCGACGACGGGCTTGAAGAGTTCTTTCTTCTTGGTGAGAGTATTGGTAAGGAAAAGATTACGCATCGTCTAAAGATTTTTCAGATATTCATCGATGGAGCGGGCCGCAGTGCGTCCTGCACCCATAGCCAGTATCACGGTGGCGGCTCCCGTGACCGCGTCGCCTCCGGCGAAGACTCCGGGGCGGGTGGTGGCGCCCCCCTCGTCGGCCACCAGGCATCCGCGCCGGGTGGTATCGAGCCCCTCAGTGGTGCTGGAGATAAGAGGATTGGGAGATGTGCCGAGAGCCATGATCACCGTCTCGGTGGGAATCTCGAACTCCGAGCCGGGGATAGCCACGGGCGAGCGGCGGCCGCTCTCGTCGGGTTCGCCCAGCTCCATCCGGATGCACTTGAGAGCTCTTACCCAGCCCCGCTCGTCGCCGAGCACCTCGACAGGATTGGTGAGCATATCGAAGATGATGCCTTCCTGCTCCGCGTGATGGACCTCCTCGCGGCGCGCGGGAAGTTCAGCCTCCGTACGACGATAGACTATGTGCACCTCGGCGCCCAGACGCAGGGCGGTGCGGGCGGCGTCCATCGCCACGTTGCCTCCGCCGACCACACAGACCTTCGCTCCGGCGTGGATGGGGGTGAGGTAGTCGTCGCGGTATGCCTTCATAAGGTTGCTGCGGGTGAGGAATTCGTTGGCGGAGAACACTCCGCAGAGGTTCTCGCCCGGAATGCCCATAAACTTGGGAAGTCCGGCTCCGGAGCCCACGAACACGGCCTTGAAGCCTTCTTTGTCGAACAAGTCGTCTATGGTGAGGGTCCTGCCGATCACGACGTCGGTCTCGATCTTGACTCCGAGCGCCGTCACGGCGGCAAGCTCCCTGGCGAGGACCTTCTCCTTCGGGAGACGGAACTCCGGGATGCCGTACTGCAGCACGCCGCCGGCCTTGTGAAGGGCCTCGAAGATGGTCACGTCGTAGCCCATCTTCGCGAGATCGCTCGCGCACGCAAGGCCCGCCGGCCCGCTCCCGACCACCGCCACTTTGACAACAGAACCGGAAAGCGCAGACAGGAGCTCCGTTTTGTCCGACCCCTCCCACTTCGTGGGCCCCTCCCATCTGCATGGGTGCATGTCGACCAAAACGGACTCCTGATCTGCGCTTTCTGAACCAGCATACAAGCCCTGAAAACTGGCGTCCGTCGCCCCGGACGTATCTGCAACAAAGCGCTCGAGCTTGCCGATGGCCACAGGTTCGCCCTTGACACCGAGGATGCAACTGCCCTCGCACTGCGTCTCCTGCGGACACACGCGGCCGCAGACAGCGGGCAGCGAAGAGTCTTCGGCGATGATGGCGGCGGCGCCTGCGATGTCGCCCTCCGCCACCTTGGCTATGAAGTCAGGTATCTTGACCGCCACGGGGCAGGCCGCCACGCAGCGCGGGTTCTTGCAGTGCAGGCAGCGCGACGCCTCGAGAGTAGCTTCCTCGAGGTTGTAGCCGTAGCACACTTCTTCAAAATTGGTGGCTCTGGACTTCGGATCCTGCTCGCGCACCGGTACTCTTGGGATTCTGTTTGCCATTATTTGCCCCTCCCTATTCTGCATATGTGTTTCTCGTTCGCCTCCGCCTCCTCTGCCTTATATTGCCCTTGACGGCGCATAGCCTCGTCGAAATCGACTTCATATCCGTCGAACTCCGGCCCTTCGACGCAGGCGAAGCGGGTCTTGCCGCCCACGCTGACGCGGCACGCGCCGCACATCCCGGTGCCGTCGACCATTATGGAGTTGAGCGACACCGTGATGGGTATGCCGAGCTTCCGGCAGGTCAGGGTCGCGAATTTCATCATTATCATAGGCCCTATGGCCACCGCCTGAGTGAACTTCTCCCCTTCCGAGACGAGCTTCTCGAGCATGGCTGTCCCGACGCCGTGGAATCCTTCCGACCCGTCGTCGGTGCAGATGTACAGGTTGTCACAGACGCTCTTGAATTCGTCGATATAGATGAGAAGATCTTTCGTGCGGGCGCCCACGATGACGTCCACCTTGACTCCCCTCTCGTGCAGCCACTTGACCTGCGGGTAGACCGGAGCCGTCCCCACGCCGCCCGCGATGAACACGTAATGCGCCGACGCGAGAGCCTCGGGGGTCATCTTCACGAAGTCTGAAGGAAGGCCGAGAGGGCCGACCACGTCGGCAAAGCTCTCGCCTATCTCGAAGGATATGATGTCGCGGGACGAAGCGCCGATGGCCTGGGTGACGATGGTCACCGTGCCTTCGGAGGCGTCATAATCGCTGATAGTCAGAGGGATGCGCTCTCCCTTCTCATCGGCGCGCACTATAAGGAACTGCCCGGGCTGCGCTGCGGCGGCAAGGCGGGGAGCGGACACCTTCATCCTGCAGATGGAGGGAGTCAGCATTTCTTTGGTGATGATTGTGTACATTATGCTACAGCTGCATTGTAAGCCTGGACTCCGCAGAGAGTCAGCACGAGCATTATCACGCCCGCGAGCAGGACGCCTCCCAGAGCGGCCAGGCAACTTTTTTTGAAATCCAGATTGAGTATGCTTGCGGCGAGCATCCCCGTCCAGGCGCCCGTGCCTGGAAGAGGTATGCCGACGAAGAGCAGGAGAGCCCAGTAGAGGCCCTTGTCTGCCTTCGAGAGCAGTTTCTGCCCTCCCTTCTCGCCCTTCTGAAGGCACCAGGAGAAGAATCCGCCTATGTATTTGCGCTCCTTGCCCCATTCGAGGACCTTGCGCGCGAAAAGGAAGATTATCGGGACGGGGAGCATATTGCCGAGCACCGACACAACATATGCCGGGAGGAGCGGCAGGCCCATCCCGCCCGCCACCGGGATAGCTCCGCGAAGCTCGATGAGCGGGACCATCGAGATCAGGAAAACAATCAAGTACTTCTTGAGCATCAGCGTATCCTCTCCAAATATCCTGTTATGGCCTCAAAGACCGTCCTCTGACTGCCGTCGCCGCCTTCTGCCGGGCTCACGACAAGATCGTACACATCTCCTCTGAAAGGGCGTCGCCCCACCTTGAAGCAGGAAGTGCTGCTCAGAGCGGCATACCGCTCGTTGAAATCAGTTTTCTCGAGGATGGCGACAAAGAGATCCTCACGGCTGCGGAGGCGCTTGTCGCGAATCGAGAGCAGCCTCACCTCGATGCCCTTCTTCTTGAAATAGTCAGTGATGCTCCTGTCAAGAGATTCGTCTCCCGCGTCCCTGAGCACGACCGCGGTCCTGATCTTTGCGAGACTCACCAGACCGGTGGGACGCTTGCTCCGGCGGCCAAGCAGCAGAAGAAGCCTGAAAAAAGTGCGAATCTTGTGTAACATAGCAGACAAATTTAATAAAATATATCTTAAATTTGCACGCTATGAAGAAGAATCCCGGACAGATTGCAAAATATGCCGTTTCGCTCGCGCTCGCCGCCGCCCTGGTGTGGCTCGCGTTCAAGAGCGTGGACTGGGGCGCGTTTCTGGACGGGCTGCGGCAGACCAGATGGGCCTACATAGTTTTGTTCATCGTGGCCTCTGTGCTGGCGCTCGTGTTCAGGATGCTGCGCTGGCGCTCGCTCATCGTCCCGATGGACCCCCAGACGGGGAATCTTCTGGTCTGGGACGCCGACAACGTGGGCAATCTCGCCAACATCGCGCTCCCCGGGTCGGGAGAATTCGTGCGATGCGGCTACGTGTCCGGCCGGAAGGCTCCCTTCGACAGGGTGTTCGGCACAATAGCTCTGGAGAGGGTTTGCGACATAATGGCGATAGTGCTCCTTTTTGTGCTGGCAATATGCCTGGGAGGCAGCCGTTTCTCCGCGTTCTTCTCGGACAACATATGGGGCCCGCTCTCTTCGAAGCTGAGCGTGTCGCTGTGGTGGATTGTGGCTGCGCTGGCAGCCCTTGTCGCCGCGTTTGTATGGGCGGTCTTCCATTTCCGCTCGAGAAGCGCCCTGTGCGGCAAGATTGCCGGAGCTCTCGGAGGCCTTGCAAGCGGCTTCACGGTGTTCACGCGGATGAAGGGGAAGGGGCTCTTCATCTTCTGGACCGCCTGTATCTGGCTGATGTACATCCTGATGAGCTACACCGTCCTGCTCGCCACTCCTTCTCTCGAAAGTCTCGGCCTTACCGACGCCCTCTTCATCTCGGCAGTGGGCAACATAGCCTCCATCATTCCTGTCCCGGGAGGCGTCGGAGCCTACCACTATCTGGTGGCGCTCACCCTCTCCTCGCTCTACGGAGCCACCTGGGACACGGGCATCCTCTACGCCACACTCTCTCACGAACTTCACGCCGTGCTGATAATCCTTCTCGGCATAGCATCATACATCCGCCTAACCCTTCGCAAGAAAAATGAAGCTCATAATTCCTGATTCCTACAAAGACCTCCTCGGAGGTGTGGAGAACACGGAGAAGGCCATCAAGGCCGTCAAAGATATGTTCCAGAACAACCTCTCCGCGCAGCTCGCCCTGCTTCGCGTCACCGCTCCGATGGTGGTGCTCTCCGGCACGGGTCTCAACGACGACCTGAGCGGAGTCGAGCGCCCGGTCCGCTTCCCTATCAAGGGGATGGACGAGAGGAGCGCCGAGGTGGTCCACTCGCTTGCCAAATGGAAGAGGCTCAAACTCGGCGAGATGGGCATCCCTCCCGGCCGCGGCATCTACACCGATATGAACGCCCTCCGTCCGGACGAGGAGCTGGACAATATCCACTCCATCTATGTGGACCAGTGGGACTGGGAGAAGGTCATCCGCCGCGAAGACCGCAACGTGGAGTTCCTCAAAGCCACCGTGCGCCGCATCTACGAGGCCATCAAGGTCACTGAGAACAAGCTCTACGTGGAGTTCCCTCAGATCGAGCCTCTGCTGCCCGAGAGCATCCACTTCATCACTTCCCAGGAGCTGCTGGACCTCTATCCGGGCCTGAGCGCCAAGCAGAGGGAGGACGCAGTCACGAAGGAGTACGGAGCCGTGTTCATAATCGGCATCGGCGCTCCGCTCTCCAACGGCGAGCCTCACGACGGCAGGGCCGCCGACTACGACGACTGGGCCCTCAACGGCGATCTGCTGGTCTGGGACGAGGTGCTCGGCCACGCGCTGGAGCTCTCGAGTATGGGCATACGCGTGGACGAATCCTCGATGCTCTCTCAGCTCAAGGCCAAAGGCGAGGAGCGCAAGAAGGACCTCTACTTCCACAAGCTGCTGCTCGAAGGCAAACTCCCCTACACCATCGGCGGAGGTGTCGGCCAGTCGCGGCTGTGTATGTTCCTGCTGCGCAAGGCCCACATCGGCGAGATCCAGAGCAGCATCTGGCCCGAGCAGATGCGCGAAGAGTGCCGCAGAGCCGGAATCAATCTTGTATAATCACGATTTTTGACTATCTTTGCAGTCCGATTAAGGATGGTTCCGTAGCTCAGCTGGATAGAGCAACAGCCTTCTAAGCTGTGGGTCACGCGTTCGAATCGCGTCGGAATCACCGCAAGAGAGGCTGACCAAAAACTGCCGTTTTTGATCAGCCTCTTTAAGTTTTCTGGGCCCCCAACCCCCTTTTAGTCAGCCCCTAATTCTTCCACGCCTCTACTTCTCTCCAGCCATTAAATTTTTCTGGGGTACAGCGACCTGCCACCTGGACGCTTCAGGGCATTCCTCTGCAGCGGACGCAACAAAGATGACGAGATTATGGCAAAAATGTCTTCTGCACGTGGAGTCATCATAGAAGACTTGGAAGCAAGGCGGTTGTCTTACAGACAACTTTCCGCTCTGACTAAAATCCCGGAAAGCGAGCTGCGCAAGTATGTGTGATCATTGCTCTTTCTCTCTGCTTTTGTTTGTCGCAAAATTGCGCTATATTTGCGACAAAACGAAGCATTATGGAAAGCGTAGAGGACAAAATTGAAAGGACGGTCCGGGAGGCCGGGCCCGGGAGCGTGTGGTTTCCGGCAGACTTTTTCGACTGCGGCAGCCCGAAGGCAGTGTCGAAGGCGCTGCAGAGGCTCGTTCAGGCCGATGTGCTGATGCGGATGGAGAGGGGGATATATTGCTATCCCGAAGAAAGCAGATGGGGGATGGGCAAACTCCCGGCTTCGAGCGAGGCTGTGATTCAAGCTATTGCCAAAAGAGACTGCTTCCGTCTGGCCCCCTCATTCGGTCAGGCGCAGAATGCCCTGGGCCTCTCTGAGCAGGTGTCGATGAACCCTGTCTACACGACGGACGGCCCGTCCCGCGTCATTCCTTATCATAAAGGGTGCCGCCCGATTGTCCTTCATCACGTGTCGCCAAGGGTGTTCAGCTATCGGTCCCGCATCGTGATGCTTACCGTCATCGCCCTCACCGATATCGGCAAGGACAATCTCTGGGAGTTTGAGCTCGACACGATGAAGGACATCTATTCGCGCATCCCTTATGAGGAGATAAGGGACGACCTGCGCATCACTCCGACCTGGATAAGAAACGTAATAATGCAGATGTATGACAATTGATTTCTGGCAGTTCTCCGATGAGGAAAAACTCTCGGTTTACAATGAGATAAAAGAAAAGAAGAGGCTCTCCCCCAAGGCCGTGGAGAAGGACTGGTGGGTCAGCCACGTCATCGCCTCCGTGTTCCAGCTTCGCTGCGCCGAGGCCCTTACGTTCAAGGGAGGCACGTCGCTCAGCAAGGCCTGGGGAGTGATAGAGCGATTCTCCGAAGACGTGGACATCTCCATAGACAAGTCATTCTTCGGCATCGACGGCTCGACCCGCTCCGCGCGGGACCGCATCCGCAAGCTGTCGCGCGAATACATCCACGAAGAGGTGGTGACCGAACTTCAGGCCACTCTCGCAATGTACGGAGGCTATGAGAGCGAGGTCACGTACAAGACGAGGAAGGACTCGGACGCCGACCCCACCGTCCTGCTGATCCCGTACCGCAGCCTGCTGCCGGAGGAGGAATACATCAAGGGAGTGGTCAAGGTCGAGTTCAGCTGCCGCAATCTGCTTCAGCCGCGCGAGCTGCGTCCCATCCGCCCGATGGTGAGCGAACTCTCGCCTGTTGTAGGATTCCCCGAGACGCTGGTGCCGACCGTCGTGCCGACAAGGACCTTCCTTGAGAAAGTGTTCCTGCTGCACGAGGAGTTCCAGAAAGATTATCCCCGCCACAAAAGGATGAGCCGCCACCTTTATGACCTGTACCGTCTGTCGGAAGCGGGCTACGCCGCTGAAGCCATCGCCGACAGGGAGTTATATGACACTCTCGTTGAGCATCGCCGGACTTTCAACGCAATAAGGGGCATAGATTATGACCGGCAGAGGCCTTCAGACCTCTCGATATTGCCGCCGAAGGACTTGCTTCCTCTGTGGGAGGACGACTACAGAATGATGTGCGAGGAGTTTATTTATGGCGAGGCGCCTTCGTTCAAGGATCTGATGGCTGCCATCTCCGCCATCCAGGAGCAGTTCCACGCCTTGTAGGTGCTGTAAGAGCAAAAGGGGGTTGGGGGCCCAGAAAGAAAAAGAGACCGACCCAAATGGGTCGGTCTCCAAATAAGAGTTACGGATCAGGACTAGTCGTCGTTCACGAAGCCGGTGTAGCGCCAGCCGGAGAACTTCAGCTTGTCCCAGTAGTCCGGGATATATTCATCATCGTCGAATACGACATAGAACTCGATGTAATCAGCCTTCTGACCGCTGGGAGTGGTGGCGCCGTTCTTGACGATCTTGCCGTCAGTCACGGTGACCTTGCTCTCGTACGAGTAGTTCTCGGCGTCGATGGCGCTGAATGTCATCGTCTTGAGGTCGCAGTTGACCTTCACATTGAAATCCCAGAAGGTGCCGAGATCATTGATAAGCATCTCCGTGGCCACATTGGCGGAAGTGTTCGAAGTGACGATAACGAAGCGACCCATTTCGAACGGGTCTTCCCAATCCTCACTGCCATCATTGTAAGCTCCGTCGACGGTGACATACCACTGGCCGGACATATCCTGGACGGCAGTCCCTCCAATAGGGTCCTTCTGGCAGGAAAGCAGCAGCGTCATAGCGGCGGCTGCCAGGATGTATAATACTTTCTTCATAATTGAATCTGCTAATAATTAATCCTTTACCAAAACAGGAGCGGCATACACAGAGCCCGCGTATACCCATTCGTAAGAAAGGGTGCCGGTGGCCGCATCGTACGTGCCTTCGAGTTCGTCAAGGCCGTCGCCCCAACACCTGATATAGCTCGACACGAGAGACACATTGCCATCGTTGTCGACAAGGACGTAGCCGGTCATATCAAAATACGTAAAATAAGAAGACCCGTAAGCCGCCTTGTAATATCCGCCGCGTCCCTGGATGTAGGTATACCAGCCACCCAGAAGGTCGTTGCAGTAGAAGAAGCCCGGAGCGATCTTGGTGAACGTGATCTTGTAGTCTGTGGAGACATAAGGACCATATGTGTCGGGATAGCTCGTCTTCCTGGCGCTTGCGACGTCTGCAAATGACATGGAGCCATTGTTTGAAGCATCAGGATCGATGGAGTAGGTACCGGAAAGGTCGATGGTGACGCTGGGGTCGCAGACATACACGGTCCTTTCGACTCCGGCGGTATAACCGTCGACATTGGTATGCATATACGAAACGGTGTAGGCGCCGGGGACGTCGATGTCGATGTCATCGGACACGACGACGGCACTCGTCACATCCTCACCGTTGACAGTAGCGGTATAGCCGGGTTCAACCCAGGCCTGACCGATAGGCCAGTTGACAGACTCGCCACCTTCGAGGACGATATCCGCGTAGTAGGTGGTCCCGGTCACGCCCTCGGTGGTTATCTTGTTGCAGGCAGATGCCACAAGGGCAGCCGCAGCAAACGCTATGTAAAATATCTTTTTCATTGCTAATTACTTTTAACCATTGACAGCATCTTACTTGGCCCAGAATACGGGTGAAGTATAACCGGGGAAAGCAGGGCAGTTGGAATTCCTTGCCTGAGATGCATTGGCGTAGGGCCAACGCTGGAGGAGCTTGCCTGCGCCGACCTCGTCAAACACTCTGTAGGGAGTGTAGAGGGTGCCGGGCTCAAGCTCGCTGAGAGCCTCGGTATCGACATCGCTGCCGGTCCAGATGTCAGAGCCGGTCACCTTGCCGAATGCGGGATATCCGAGACGACGGAGCTCGCACCAGGACTCGAAGTTGTTGCTGCCTGCGAGGGCGATCCACTTCGCGACGCCGATGCTCTTCTTGTAGTTGTTCGGGTCGTAAGGATACTGGGCGATATTGGCCTTGGCATCGGCCTCGGTCAGACCTGCGGACTCGAAAGAAGCCTTGATGGCGGCATTGTAGTGCTCCTCGGCCAGCGAAGAACTACCCTTGCGGGCGTAGTACTCAGCCTTGAAGAACTCGACCTCGGCCACGGAAATGACGGAGACAGGAGTGTCGTAATCAACCTTCGGGCGGCACAGTCCTGCTGCGGAATTGTAGGGAGCGGAGGCGCCGGCGGCGAAGTTGGTACCGGACACACCACCTACATAATTGCCGTCGCTGTTGGTCTCGAACCATACGCCGAGACGAGGGTCGGTGTATCCTGCAAACTGCATCGAAGCGATGAGAGCCGCATTGGCCACCACGTTGCTCTGGCTGTGCCAGGGAGCGAACTCCTCGGAGTAGTAAGGGCTTGCCTGACCTTCAGCGTTGGACCAGCATCCTGCATACTCGGCGTCGTTGGTGATGAAGTTGTCCTCTGCGATGAGGGCATCGAGAGCTGCCTGGACATTGGCGGCGTCAGCCTCGCGGGAGAGGATCTTGAGCTTGACCGAATTGGCGAACTTGATCCAGTCTGTTGAGGTTCCCTTGGGGTAGAGGAGGTTGGTAGCGACCTGCTGTCCTTCAGAAGCCTGGCCGAGAGCGTCGTCGAGAATCTCGATGATGCCTGCATAGACCACAGAACCGTCATCGTATGCCGGAGCCATGATAGAAGAGTCGAATGCCTCGGTGAAGGGGACCTCACCATAGCAGTCGACGAGAATCTGGTAGGCGAATGCGGTGATGGCAGCCGCGGCGATGTAGTCAGCGCCGTTGCCAGTCTCGATGGCCCTCTCCATAATGGTGTTGGCATTGACGAGGACCTTCTGGAAGAGCTGGGTATAGTGGGTGCTGCTTCTGGTGGAAGACATCGTGAACTGAGAGTAGTCCAGATAGTTGGAAGTGCCGAAGAGGTGGGCATACTGCTCGGAGAAATAACCTCCGGTGATACGGAGGAAGTCACCGTAGCTTGTAGCGAGAGCAGCATCCACACCGGGGAGAATCATACTGTTGGTGATGTTCTCCGTGGCAGGTATTTTCGGATCGTAGTTGATGTCGAAATAATCTTTGCAGGATACTGCAGAGAAAGCTATGACAAGAGCGAAGACGATATTAAGTATCTTTTTCATATTGTTTCCTCCTGATTAGAATTTGATGTTGGCGCTGAAACCCCAGATACGGCAAGAAGGGTTGGAGTAGAGCTCACCGAACTGTGCCGCGAGGTCACCGTAGTAGTTGTACGAAGATGACTCGGGATCGATGTAGTAGTTGTCGGAAGGAGTCCAGGTGTACACGTTGTTGCAGAAAACACTCAGAGAGATGCCGGTGAACTTGATGGCGTTCATCCACTTCTTGGGCATATCCCAGGAGAGGCTGACGTTGCGGAGCTTGGCGCTCGTGCGGTCGATCAGATAGAACTCTCCGCCTTCGCCTGCACCATAATCGTTGAAGTAATCCTGGTAGCTGGAGTTGTAGAGGTAGATAGGAGAAGTGTTGGGAGTGCCATCCTCATACACGGAGTTGGGAATCACGAACGGATTGCGGTCGTTGTATGTGGTGACGATGCCGTTGCCGGTGAACTGCATGAGGTTCTTGGTGCGGGAGAACATATATCCGCCGTAGCGCACATCAAGCACAGCGCTGAGGGTGAATCCCTTCCAGGTGATGCTGGTGTTGATGCCGCCGGTCCAGTCGCTCTGGAAGTTCTTGCCGGTGTCTTCAAGCTCGGTGCCGATGATCGGGTAACCGTCAGCATCGACAATGGTGTTGCCCTGGGCATCCTTCTTGGGAAGATATGTATAGAACTCTCCCATAGGCTTGCCTTCCTCGGCATACACATACACTGCATCGTTGCCGGCAGAGAATCTTATGATGGAGCTCTTGCCGCCGTCAAGACCTTCAGGCAGGGACTCGACAAGGTTGTTGTTCTTGGACCAGTTGAAGTTCAAATCCCAGCGGAAGTCCTTCGTCTGGATGGGAGTCGTGTTGAGGATGAGCTCGACACCCTTGTTGGTGACGGTACCGAAGTTGGTGACCATCGATGTGTAACCTGTGGCGGGGTCGACAGGGAGAGAGAAGATCTGGTCAGTAGTCCTTCTGTCGTAGTACGCGGCGTCGATGCCGATACGGCCGTTGAAGAACTGCAGGTTGGTACCGACCTCAAACTCGCTGGTCATCTCGGGACGGAGTGAAGAGCTGCCCTTAGAAGCGGAGGCGACAAACGCGTTGATGCCGTTGAGAGGGAAGTCAAGTCCGCTTCCGGAGTAGTAACCGTCTGTGTCGGCTTGAGTGTATGTGACGTTGGTCCTGTACACACTGGCGTCGTTACCGGTCTTACCGTAAGCTGCGCGGAGCTTTCCGAAGGAGAAGATGTCGTTCTTGTCGAAGCGGTTGGAGAAAATCCAGCTCAGAGTGGCGCCGGGGTAGAAATAGTGATTGGCGTCGATAGGAAGGGTCGAAGACCAGTCGTTACGTGCGGTCACGTCGAGGAAGATCTCGTCGTTCCAGCCGAGGGTCACGTCGGCGAACACGCCGGTGAGCCTTCTCTTGGAAGCGCTCTCAGTGAGCGAGGTCTTGTCGGCGCCGTTGCTCAGATCCCAGAAACCTGTATCGAAGGTGAGAGTGCTGGTCTTGCCGTACATTGACGAAGAACCTCTCTCGTTGATGTTGACACCCACGAGAGCATTCAAGTCGAACTTGCCCCACTTGTTGGTGTAGGTGGCAAGGAAGTCGTTGTTGATCTCGTAGATCTCGCCGAACGAACGGCTCACATAACCGCTCTGGTTCATGTTGGAGGGAGCATAGCCCATATCGTCGTCGATGAGAGCATCATCAAGATCGATCTGGGGATATCCGACCTTTTGGTTGTAGTTCGTGTAGTCGAAGCCCATGCGATAGGTCAGGGTGAGGCCCTTGATAGGAGTGAAATCTGCCTGGACCTTGCCGTTGATCTGCTTGGATTCGGTCTTGTCGTAGTTGTTCTCGAGAGCCCAGTAAGGGTTGGTGATGCCGTAAGGAGTGTAGTAAGCCTCAGGAGTGTTGAGAGGGTTGCTGGTATCCTTGAGGTCGACAAGGGAAATGTCGCGGGGGAACTCATACAGACCGTCGATCACGCTGGTGCCCTGGTCGGTGTCGACCACGCTGCTCTCGGCCCTTGCGAAGTTGATGCTCGAAGACACCTTCATCCAGTTGGTGGCCTGATAGCTGCTCCTGAAGGCGATGGTGTTGCGCTTGTACACGTCCTTGTCGCCGGGCATGATGCCGTTGTCGCTATTGTTGGCGTAGGAGAGGTAGTAGGTGAGCTTGTTGTCGTCAGAAGCGCCGCTGAAGGTCACGTTGTGGTTCTGGGAGACGCCGAGCTCGAAGAAGTCAAGGATATTGTTGACCTTGGCGTCGTAGGTGTGGATCCTCTGCTGGTGGTTCCAGATAGGACCGTAAACCTGAGTCGAGCCGTCGAGCTTCGGACCCCAGGAGCCGTTCTCGATGTAGGTCTGCTGGCCGTTCCAGCCCTGACCGTAGTCGTTCTGAAGCATAGGGAGCTGGGAGACCTGACGGAGCTGCATACCGCCCGTGTACTCGAGGGTGAAGTTCCTGTCGAAGCCCTTCTTACCGCTTCTGGTGGTGACGATGACGACACCGTTGGCCGCGCGGCTACCATAAAGAGCGGTAGCGGCAGCGCCCTTGAGGACGGTCATGGACTCGATGTCACCGGGAGCGATGTTGCTGATACCGGAGATGGTGCTCGTCTTGTCTCCTGATGTGGAGGAGATGGAGCTGTTCTGGATGGGGACACCGTCCACGACATAGAGAGGCTGGTTGGAGCCGCTGATGGAGCTGAAACCGCGGATGATGATGTTGGTCGCGGCGCCCGGGTCGGAAGAAGTCGACTGCACCTGCACACCGGCAACCTTACCGGAGAGTGCCTGGACAGCGTTGGTCGTGCGGGCTCCAACAATCTCGTCGCTCTTGACGGTCGTGGCGGAGTAACCGAGGGTCTTCTCCGAGCGGGAGATGCCCATAGCGGTCACGACGACCTCGTCGAGGAACTCCTGACTCGGCTTGAGGGCGCAGTTGATGACTGTCTTGCCGCCCACAGAGACGGAAGAAGACTCATAACCGATGGAGCTGAATTCGAGCACTGCATCGGCGGGAACGGAGATGGTATAATTACCGTCCAGGTCCGTGACCGCACCGTTGAGAGTGCCGCTCATCAATACTGATGCGCCGGGGATGCATTCTCCCGTCTGGGCATCAGTGACGACGCCCTTGACCGTGACGTTCTGCGCGAACGCGGAGGCTGCCACGGCAAGCATCAGTGAGAAAAAAACTGCTAGTTTTTTCATACTTTGAACTTAGGTTAAAAATTAAACTATACTAACTAACTGCAAATTAGTCAAAAAAGTAAGCCGCAAAGTTAGAAAAATATTCAATAAATGCAAAAATTATTAGCCAAAATCCAAACGCGCGTAACTGCCCGGCTATAATTTGCATAATTATACAACCCCAAAATCGCCACTGATGCAATTATTGCAGATTTTTTGGCGACAATTCAAAAATCTTTACTATATTTGCAGTCCGCAATCGGGATGTGGCGCAGTTGGCTAGCGCACCACGTTAGGGACGTGGGGGTCGTCTGTTCGAGTCAGATCATCCCGACCAAGGACAAAAAAAGGTGACCTTTCGAGGCCACCTTTTCATATTTTGCCCTGCTTCAGACTCTCGAGGTAATCATCAATCCGCCTGAGCTGCCCCGGGATGCGGATGCGCTGAGGACATTTGGGGACGCACTTGCCGCAGCCGATACAGTGGTCGGCCTGACGGATGGTCTCGATGCTGCGGTTGTAGTCCAGAAGGTAGCGGCGCCTCAGGCGCGCATAGTGCTCTTGCTCCGAACTGACGACGTAAGTCCCCTCGCTGACGTGGCGGTTGTAGAACCTGAATATTCCGGGAATGTCTATGCCGTAGGGGCAGGGCATACAGTACTTGCAGTCGGTGCAGCCCACGAGAGGGAACGACGCGATTCTGCCGGCCACGTCTTCGAGAAGGGCGAATTCCTCCTCCGAGAGAGGCTTGAAGGGCGCGAAAGTCCTCAGGTTGTCGTCCAGATGCTCCATACAGCTCATCCCGCTGAGGATAGTGAGCACCCGGGGGAAACTCCCGCAGAAACGGAACGCCCAGGAAGCTATCGAGCATCCGGGCTCTCTGCTCTTCAGCTCGTCCGAGACTGTCGCCGGCACTTCCGCGAGACGACCTCCGAGGAGAGGCTCCATTATAATAATAGGTATGTCGAGCTTCTCGAGCTCCCGGTACATATATTCTGCGGTGGGTGCCTTGCCGGGGTGAGTCCAGTCGCAGTAGTTCATCTGGATCTGCACGAAATCCCACCGGCACTCGCCGTGAAGGGCAAGCAGCTCGTCGAACCCTTCCTTGGAGCCGTGGAAGGAAAATCCGAGCCTGCGGATGTGGCCCAGGCGTCTCTCCTCCTGCAGGAAATCCCATATGCCGTTGCCTACAAACCTCGACCGGAAGTTCTCCACCCCGCTGATCGAATGAAGCAGATAATAGTCTATGTGGTCGGTGCCGTAAACCTCGAGCGAATGACGGTACATCTCCAGACAGGTCTTCCTGCTTCCGTCGCGGGCAGAGAGTTTGGTGGCTATATAATAGCTGTCACGTGGGTGCCTGGAGAGCGCAATGGCTGTCGCCTCCTCGCTCTTGCCGCGAAGATAGACCGGGGCGGAATCAAAATAATTGACCCCGTGCTCGAGAGCCTTGTCGACCATCGCGTTGACTGCCTCCTGATCGATCACCTTCTCCCCGTCCGGACCCCCGGTCATCGGCCAGCGCATACAGCCGAATCCGAGAAGCCCCACGGAGTTCTCGCCGTCAGGGCGCGAAGGGACGCACCCCAGCGGACTCTCGGCGGCAGCTTCCCCGCGCCCAAGGCACGAAGAGAGAGGGAGCGCGGCACCGGTCAGGGCGGCCGTCTTGATGAATTGTCTTCTGTCCATACTTTCAATCGATTCTGTGGGTCTCAAGCCCGTCGACGACAATGGCGCTCACCGGCCTCGAAGGGCAAAGGAATTCGCAGGCGCCGCAGCCGATGCAGAGGCTCTCGCTGACAACTGGCACCGGGCGCTCCCGGCCTTCGACCTCCACCATCCTGATGGCTCCGGTGGGGCAATGACGGGCGCAGTTGCCGCACGACACGTCGTCCTTGACGGTCAGGCACAAATTCAGGTCGACCCTCGCCGTACCGACGTGGACGGCAGTCTTCTGCTCGCTCGTGAGAGGGAGAATCGCTCCCGTGGGGCACACCTCGCCGCAGGCGGTGCATTCGGGTCGGCACCAGCCGCTCTCGAAGCCTACCTCGGGCTGCAGGAAGCGGCCAGCCTCTGACGACGGCCTGAGCACCTTGCCCGGACAGGCGGCGACGCAGAGCTGGCATCCGGTGCACTTGTCGTAGAACCGCTTCACTCCGCCGGCCCCCGGCGGGACAATGCGGCAGGAGCGGTCGGGAGTCTGCTTCGGAAGCACTTCCGCAAGCCCTCCCTGAAGCTGGGAGTGAGCAACCGCTCCACATGCAAGGAAAAGGGAGGTGGACAGGAATGCCCTTCTCGAGAGAGATGTATTTTGAGACTTTTGCATTTAATATGACAATCAAAGTGCTAAGTTAGAAAAATTTCCGTAAATTTGTAGGCTGTACACAACATTACGATTATGATGACCTCAAAAGAAATAAGAAAGCAGTTCCTCGACTTCTTCGCGTCGAAGGGACACACCGTCGTGCCTTCCGCGCCGATGGTGGTGAAGAATGACCCGACGCTGATGTTTACCAACGCCGGAATGAACCAGTTCAAGGATATCTTCCTCGGACACTCCAAATCCAAGTTCTACCGCGCCGCAGACTCGCAGAAGTGTCTGAGGGTCTCGGGCAAGCACAACGACCTCGAGGAGGTGGGCCACGATACCTACCACCACACGATGTTCGAGATGCTCGGCAACTGGAGCTTCGGCGACTATTTCAAGACCGAGGCCATCGACTGGGCCTGGG